>ENA-OQCE01000502-OQCE01000502.1-human-gut-metagenome-genome-assembly--contig:-NODE-502-length-18889-cov-1.937640_pt1 | contig 18889 bp, 22 predicted proteins | sample MGYA00242495_ERZ504572 | MGnify/ENA primary metagenome ERZ504572 (study PRJEB26092, sample SAMD00036228) | human gut metagenome | host: Homo sapiens | study: EMG produced TPA metagenomics assembly of...
CGATGATCTTGTGCTCATGGTGCCTTCCAAGGATCTGGTTTTGTTTGCCCCGGCAAAACAGGAGGAAGTAGTAGGCAAGATGATCGACTTCGGAAAAGAGGCATATGAAAGAAGTCAGGACAGAATCAGTACAGAACTTTTGATTTTTACAAAAAGACGGAAAGGAACTGCTCGTATATGATAAAATGCAGCACTGACAGAAAGAAAACGGGGAAAAAAGACCCAAAGAAAAGGCAGCAAGAAGAGACAAGACAGCCGGCAACACAGTGCTTGCACTGAAAAATAATTTATTGTACGACCTGGCACTGGCGCCTAATATAGAAATAGAAATTCCTGTAGGAAAGCGGTGGTCAGTGAACATGGAATATAAAAGCCCCTGGTGGTCCAACAGTAGCAAAGAAATCTGCTACCAGCTGATTTCGGGAGGAATAGAAAGCCGCTACTGGCTGGGCAACCGTGAACTGCATCACCGGTTGAACGGACATTTCTTTGGATTGTATGCCGAAGGAGGTATCTACGACTTTCAGTTTAAAGGAGACGGCTACCAAGGTAAATATTACGGTGCGGCAGGATTCACTTATGGATATTCCACTTCAGTGTCACGGCATCTGGCATTGGAATTCAGCCTGGGCATAGGCTACCTGACCACGGAATATCAAAAGTACACTCCCTATAAAGGTCACTAGTTTGGATGAGTAGCGGGAATTACACCTTTATAGGCCCTACGAAAGCAAAAATTTCGTTGGTATGGGTGATAACAAAGAAGAGAGGAAGAAAATGAAAAAGACAAGGTACGTAGCTCTTGTACTTTTATCTTCACTATTGACTTTAGTGGGATGCAGCCGACGCGAGATTCTGGACGATTATCCCGTAACAGGAATAAATATCCGTTTGGATTGGGAAGGAGTAACCGGCCGTCTGCCGGAAGGAGTCCGGGTTATTTTCTATCCCAAGGATACCCAAGGAAGAAAGATTGATACTTATTTGCCGGCAAAAGGCGGAGAAATGAAAGTGACCCCCGGGCGATTACTTGGTCGAGTGATTTACAATTATGACACCGAAGTAGTGCAAGTAAAAGGCGAAGACAGTTACGAAACGATAATGGCGTGTACAGGAAACTGCACGGGATTGGGCGACAGCGAAACAGAAAACATGGTATGGGGACCGGATAATTTTTATGTGGCAACCCTGGACGATGTAGAAATAGGAAAAGGAGAAGAGTTACCGACACTAGAGGTAAGACCAAAATCTGTGGTAACCACTTACATCTTTTCAATAAAGACAGAGGGGCTGAAAAATGTCTCATCGATCATTGGCAGTGTTTCCGGAATGGCTGAATGTTACCATTTAGGTAAAGGAGCGGCTTATGCCGCTTCGCTCCCATTTATTGTGAAACCGGTAAAGGGAATGGGGTTATAAAAGGGAGCTTCACCTGTTTCGGACATCCCGAACTGACGCAGGCAAGAGCTGATATCACTCAGTTTCTGAATCTGATCATAGTAAGGGTGGATGGTTCCAGACAAGAAGCGAAAGTGGAAATAACGGAAGCGGTAAAACCTCCTGAAGACGAGCCGGGAGAAGGTGATGAAAAACCTCAAGAGTCCGAGATAGAGATTGAGCTTCCGGATGACGAGAAAATTGTAGTGGATGATGTAGAGGTTCCTCCAGATGAAAGTGGCGGTGGATTTGATGGGAGCGTTAGTGACTGGGACGATGAAACGAATGTGGAATTACCGGTTGGTTAAGATATAAAATAAAGAGTCATAGAATTATTAACTTAAAACACACAGAATATGAAGAAGATTTTATTTGCAGCTTTAGCTGCACTGGCAATCACAAGTTGCTCACAGAATGAAGAAATTGAAGCTCCGACACAAAAAACGGAAATTAATTTCCGAAGCGTAGTTGGGAAGTCATCCAGAGCTGCAGAAGCTACAACTGAAAACTTGGAATCCCAAGGTTTCATACTTTACGCCTATAATACTAAAACAATTACAATGGACAAAGTAACAGCAGGTAGCTTAACAACAACATTTATTAATGGGAAAAAAGCAACTTGTACTAACTCTAACTGGTCCGTAGCAGATGGTCCATATTATTGGCCAATAGCCGAAAATTTACAATTTTTTGCTACTCACCTGAAGCCGGCGGTATTACAAATTATGCCACAACCGGTACTTACCCGAGTTTCACGTATACTCTTCAGACGATACAGACAGATTTACTAGCCGCCTGTGTAACAGATAAAGCAAAAACCAATAGTGCAACCTCTGTTGGAAGTGTAGATTTAACATTCAATCATATTTTAACTCAGATTAATTTCAAGCTCCAAGGTAAAGACACAGGATTCAAATACAATGTTACATCTATAAAATTATCAGGAGTTGCAAATAGCGGTACTTATACTTATAACGCAGATAAAGGTGCATGGAGCGCTCAAACTGGCAATGAAGAATATACATATAATGCTACCTACTCTGAAATTGACGGTACAGCAACAAGCGAAATTGCGACAAGCAGTAATGCATTAATGTTAATCCCTCAGAATGATCTATCGTCAGTCAAGATACTGTTACTTATTCCACGACTAATGATAATGGCAAAGTATTTGAAGGAACAAAAGAAGCCACATTAACCGGAACATGGGATATAGGCAAAAAAAATACTTTATACGTTAACATTACCTGCCGGTGCTGAAGAATTAACATTTACAGCCCAAGCGGATGGGTGGACAAATGAAGATCCCCAACCTAGCCCAATTGAGCCCAATAAATAAATCACATCCATTTGTCAGGCCAATTATAATCTCCTGATAAGAACATAGCAATTTCCTGCTCCGCAATGAAACACCGTATCATCCCCACCATGATTTGCGATTTCATTTGCGGAGCATTTTTACCTGTTGTCAATCAACCGTCCTCAAAAAGTATATGCGATAGTTATGCAGCTCGCCAATGATACCGGAGAAATTAGAGGATGATACTACAAATTCCATAATCTATGCTGTTTTAGCCGGTATACCTCCCCATGGATACACACAAAGATACTTTCTTTCTGCTACTTTCCCAACAATTGCAACTTCTTTTTGTTTGGCCACACAAATTTAGCCTCTATGCTCATGCCCACAGGCTATCGTTTTCCGTAACGGCAGAAGACAAACAAGTGGAAACAGGATTCTTCGGTCTTTTTCCTGAAACTTATTGCAAATTATCCATATTTGACCTACATTTGTCAAATCAACCAAAAGAACACAAGCGTTTCTAACATCTATATATGTCTGGTCTGCCCTGTAATGAAAGGATGGATTGTACCCAATGCCCTAAAGCAGTGGAGAACAGCATCCATTACACACATAACAAAAAAGGTTTCCACTTACCCCCACATAAGTGTGAAACCAATATTTTATTTTTCTTACTCAAAGGTCAAATATTAATCAATAGTGAAGAATATGCCGGAACCATCATCAATTCCGGAGAATTTGTGCTGCAAGCTATCGCATCAAAAGTGGAAATACTGGCCATGACAGACTCGGAAGGTATTCTGTACACATTTGATGACCCTAAAGCCTTCTGCTATGACCGCTATACCTATATATTGAAAAACGTGCCTCCGCCACTCATCTCCGAGCCACTGAAAATAAAGCCCGAAATAAAGCTTTTCCTTGAAGGGGTTGCTTCCTATCTGAATGCAGACAAAATTTGTAAAGAGCTGCTCGAATTCAAGCGTAAAGAACTTTATTATCTGTTGGCGCACTATTACACAGACTATGAGCTATCTCCTGTTGTACACAGCCTATCCCAATACACCAGCAGTTTTGAATATTTCATATTAAAGCACCACAAACAAATAAAGTCCGTAGAGGAGTTCGCACAACTGGGCGGCTACAGCGTCACCACCTTCCGCCGCATTTTCAAAGCCATCTTCAACGAACCGGCCTATGAATGGATGATGAAACAGCGCAAAGAAAGTATCCTTTACCAATTGCGCTATACAGATGCTTCCATCTCCGAAATCTGCTTTGGACATGGATTTGAATCTCTCTCACATTTTTCCAACTTCTGTAAGAAGTCCTTTGGCGACTCTCCCAGAAACATCCGTAAAAAAGAAAAGGAAGAAACTTCACCCAATACATAATTATAAAAAAAATGCCCCGCCAAAAGGCAGGGCACTCTCAAATATCAAGTAAAACTAACCGTAATTAGTCTTTCAGCTTCGCAGCAATAAATTCACGGTTCAAACGAGCAATGTTGCTGATAGAAACCAGCTTCGGACATTCTGCCTCACAAGCACGAGTGTTTGTACAGTTACCAAAGCCCAGTTCATCCATTTTGCTCAACATAGCTTTCGCACGGCGTGCAGCTTCCACTTTACCTTGAGGTAACAGTGCCAACTGGCTGACCTTTGCAGAAACAAACAACATAGCAGAACCATTCTTACATGCAGCAACACAAGCACCACAACCGATACATGCAGCAGCATCCATAGCCTCATCGGCAATAGGTTTTGCAATAGGAATTGCGTTAGCGTCAGGAATACCACCGGTATTGATTGACACGTAACCACCCGCCTGCATAATCTTGTCGTATGCGCTGCGGTCTACCATCAAGTCGCGGATTACCGGAAAACCGGCAGAACGCCAAGGCTCAACAGTAATGGTGTCACCGTCTTTGAAACGACGCATATAAATCTGGCAGGTAGTAGCACCTGTAGCAGGTCCGTGAGGATGTCCGTTGATATACATAGAGCACATACCGCAGATACCTTCACGACAGTCGTGGTCGAATACGATAGGTTCTTTACCTTCATTGATAAGCTGCTCGTTCAAGATATCCATCATTTCCAGGAATGAGGTATCACCCGGAATATCTTTCATTTGGAAGGTATCAAAATGTCCTTTATCCTTAGGACCTTTCTGACGCCAAACTTTCAGTGTGAAACTTATATTTTTATCCATGATTTCTATACAATTAATAATTAAGACTTATAGTTACGAGTTTGAACCTTAACGAACTGATAGTTCAAATCTTCCTTGATCAATTCGGGTTCTTTTCCTTCACCTGTGTATTTCCAGCAAGCTACATACGAGAACTTGTCATCGTGACGAAGCGCTTCACCCTCCGGAGTCTGGTGTTCTTCACGGAAGTGACCACCACAAGATTCCTCACGGTTCAATGCATCGTAAGCCATCAGCTCACCGATTTCGATGAAATCAGCCAGGCGGATTGCCTTTTCAAGTTCCACATTCAATTCATTAGCTTCACCCGGAATGCGAAGGTCGCTCCAGAAGGTCTTTCTTACTTCTTTCAGTTTAGCCAGAGCAGTAGTCAAAGATTCCTTGGTACGTCCCATACCTACGAAGTCCCACATGATGTGACCCAGTTCCTTGTGAATAGAGTCTACTGAACGATGACCCTTGATATTCATCAGTTTCTGGATCTTATCGTTTACAGCCTTTTCGGCAGCCACAAATTCAGGAAGGTCTGTCGAGAAACGGGGAACCTGAATCTGGTCTGACAAATAGTTCTGGATAGTATAAGGCAATACGAAGTAACCGTCAGCCAATCCCTGCATCAATGCAGATGCACCCAAACGGTTTGCACCGTGGTCAGAGAAGTTAGCTTCACCGATAGCATACAAGCCCTTGATAGAAGTCATCAGTTCATAGTCAACCCAGATACCACCCATCGTATAGTGGATAGCCGGAATATCATCATCGGAGTCTTGTACGGATTTTCGTCAGTGATTTCTTCGTACATATCGAACAAGTTACCGTAACGGGCACGAACTACATCTTCACCCAGACGGTCGATAGCGTATTTAAAGTCAAGGAATACGGCCAGACCTGTGTTGTTCACACCGAAACCGGCGTCGCAACGTTCTTTCGCAGCACGTGAAGCAACGTCACGGGGAACCAGGTTACCGAATGCCGGATAACGGCGTTCCAAGTAGAAGTCACGGTCTGCATCAGGAATATCGGTCGGTTTCTTAGTTCCTGCCTGCAATGCCTTGGCATCTTCCAGCTTTTTCGGAACCCAGATACGTCCGTCATTACGCAATGACTCGGACATCAAAGTCAGTTTAGACTGCTTGTCACCGTGTACAGGGATACAAGTCGGGTGGATCTGTGCAAAGCAAGGATTGGCAAAGTAAGCACCTTTGCGGTAAACCTGCATAGCAGCCGAACCATTTGACGCCATAGCGTTGGTAGACAAGAAGTAAGTATTACCATAACCGCCGGTACCGATAACTACCGCATGAGCTGCAAAACGTTCAATCTTACCTGTAACCAAATTACGGGCGATGATACCACGGGCGCGTTCCACACCTTCGTTATCCTTAATCAGCACAACGTCCAACATCTCATAACGAGTGTACAACTTCACGTTACCACGCTGAACTTCACGGCTCAATGCAGAATAAGCACCCAGCAACAACTGCTGTCCGGTTTGACCGCGGGCATAGAATGTACGTGATACCTGAGCACCACCGAATGAACGGTTATCCAGCAAACCACCGTATTCGCGAGCGAAAGGAACACCTTGAGCTACGCACTGGTCGATGATAGCATTTGACACTTCGGCCAGACGATAAACGTTAGCTTCGCGTGCACGGTAGTCACCACCTTTGATTGTATCGTAGAAAAGACGGTAAACAGAGTCACCATCATTTTGATAATTCTTAGCAGCATTGATACCTCCCTGTGCAGCGATAGAGTGTGCACGACGGAGAGTCCTGGATACAGAAGTTTAATACCTTGAAACCCAGAGCACCCAGTGAAGCAGCAGCCGAAGCACCTGCCAAACCGGTACCTACCACAATAATGTCAAGACGACGTTTGTTGGCAGGGTTTACCAATTTTTGATGAGCTTTATAATTGGTCCATTTCTCGCTAAAGCGCCTTCAGGAATTTTAGAATCTATAGTAGCCATATTCATTTACAATTTTATCATTTACAATTTACGATTAGCAAGCACCACAAGCGAGTGATTTCACGAAGTAGATAACGACTACTGCTGCAAAACCAAGAACTACCAAAGTAGAGTAGATGTTACCAATAGTCTTCCAACGCTCGAACCAGATTTTATTGCTCCAGCCCAAAGTCTGCAAAGCACTCCAGAATCCGTGAGTCAGGTGGAACCACAAAGCTGCTAACCAAATGAGGTAAAGCACTGTAAATACAGGGCATCCGAATGTTTCACGAATGTAAGCGGCACCGTCTGTAGGACCGAATGCGCCCAAATCATGAACACCGATAATTTCGGCAAACTGCATTTTGTACCAGAAATTGGCAAAATGAAGAGCCAATCCGGCAATGACAACAATACCCAGGACAAGCATGTTCTGAGATGCCCATTCCACAGTTTTAGGTTTAACGTTCACTGCATAACGTTCGCTACCGCGAGCTGCACGGTTCTGCATGGTCAACCAGAAAGCGTAGATGATGTGAATTACAAACAGAGCAGCCAGCCCGGCAGTTGCAACCAACGCGTACCAGTTAGCTCCCAAGAATTCACAAATCATGTTGTAAGCATCTTCCGAGAAGAGCGCAACAAGGTTCATCGCCATGTGAAACGTCAGAAACAGGACAAGGGCGATACCTGTGACACTCATCACCACTTTCCTTCCAATAGATGAATTACTTAACCACATAAATGATTGAATTTAAATTATTTAATTGTTAGAACTAAAAATTCTGTTAAAAGCTGTGTATTCACGATGCAAAAGTAAAGGAATTCTAGCGATAATACAAGGAATTATGGAAATTATTCTTTAATTCGGGGAAGGGTAAATGCGAATTACATTATTTTCCTATCTTTGCACTGAACAAATGCCAAACTAAATGAAACGCCAAAGGATTATTTTTCTTATACTGACAGCCTGTTTTACATTCAGCCTCAGCGCACAGAATATAGACATCAACACGTTGAAAACATCAACCGATGGGATGTACACGGACTGAGCCGCGGATTGTCCGCTAGCGGAGTGATTCTACCCGTAGGAATACCTACAGCCATGGGACTCTATGCATTGATAAAAAAAAGACCAGCCGATGCTGAAAGATGCCATTTACATAGGAACCAGTGTGATTGAAGCAGTGGGGATTACATACGCCGCCAAACATATAATAGGTCGTGACCGGCCTTTTGTAAAGTATCCGGATAAGATTCATGCATACGGAGCACCGGATGCCGATAGTCCGTCATTCCCTTCAGGACACACTGCGGCAGCTTTTTCTTTAGCCACCTCACTCTCCATCACTTATCCTAAGTGGTATGTTATCGCCCCTTCAGCCGTATGGGCTTGCGGAGTAGGGTTTGCCCGGATGAACCAAGGGGTGCACTATCCCAGTGATGTAGTGGCAGGAGCCGCTATCGGAGTAGGATGTGCTTTCGTGAACGTGTATGTGAACCGATGGCTGAATAAGATGTTGTTCGGGAGACAGATAAAGTGATGGTTGGAAAATTATTCCACACCTAAAAGAAGACACAGCAGAAGTTTTTCAGACAACTGCAGGAGTGCAACTATGCGCCCCTGCAGTTAATATAAAGTCTTGACTATCGCTTTTTCAACAGCAGCCCCTCAAAGTCCGGTTGCTCCAACAGTTCCAGCGCTTTCCTGATACTTTCATTTCGCGTCATTAATGACGTGATAATATTCATTCATATCCCATAAATCACGGGCTATCAATGCTTTCATCTGCAACCTCAGCAGAGGCAGGGCCTTTTGATACTCTTCTTCATTATATTCCACTCCCATCTCCTTGCCGGTAGCAACCAGTTGTGCCAACATATCCGGAGTCACTTCAAAACGTTTGTAGACTCATTGAAAGTCTTGTATTTGCCCAGCCATTCTTTACGATGGGCATCAATAAAATGGAAATGAGCTTTCATCAACGCTCCTTTATCACGCAACTGACGATGGTATTTAGTATAGAGAGTCGTATCAATCGGCACAAAATAATCGGGCATGATCCCTCCGCCACCATATACCGTACGGGCCAACCTATGAGTCTTGAACTTCAGTGAATCCGGAAAGTGGATGCTGTCTTCACTCATCATTTCTCCTTTATTATAACGGTCTATCAGGTCTTCATTATACTTTTCAATGCTTTCGTAAGGTTTCTGGATACAACGTCCGGCAGGCGTATAATAGCGGGCCACCGTCAGACGGATCATCGAACCGTCCGGCAAATCAATGGGACGCTGCACCAAGCCTTTACCAAAACTGCGACGGCCTACCACAACGCCTCTGTCCCAATCCTGAACAGCTCCGGTCACAATCTCACTGGCAGAAGCCGAAAATTCATCAACCAATACCATCAGACGACCGTTCTGAAACTCGCCCGTACCTTTGGCAAAAAACTCGCTACGAGGATTACGACGGCCCTCCGTATAGACAATCAGTTCCTTTTTACCCAAAAATTCATTGGCAATATCGATAGCAGCATTCAAATACCCCCCGCCATTGCCCTGCAAATCAAGAATCAAGTCTTTCATTCCTTTCTTCTGCAACCCGGTCAGCGCTTTCTTGAACTCCTCATGGGTAGTGGCGGCAAAACGGTTGATACGAATATAACCGATCTTATCTTTAATCATATAGGAAGCATCCAAGCTGTAAACAGGTATTTTATCCCTTTTCACCGTAAAGGGGAGCAGTTCCTTCACCCCTCGGCGAAGTATTTTCAGATTCACTTTTGAATCTTTAGGACCACGGAGACGACGCATAATATCCTCGGTACTCATCTTTACACCGGCTATCAGCGTATCTTCCACCATGATGATACGATCACCGGCCAGAATACCGACTTTTTCGGACGGTCCGCCCGATACAGCTGTATCACCAGCAAAGTGTCCTCCGCCATATTAAACTGTATACCGATACCTTCGAAGTTTCCCTGCAACGGCTCGTTCATTCTCTTCACTTCCTCCGGATCAGAATAGGTAGAATGAGGATCAAGCTGCTCCAGCATTTTTACGATAGCTTCTTCCACCAGCTTTCCCTCATTGACTTCGTCTACATAAAGATTGGCAATGGCAAATTCCGCCAGTTGCAACTTACGTGCCGGAGAATTCAGAAATTTACTCTCCTGAGCCTGTGCGGCTACGATAGAAAAAAAGCAGGCAATCAAGCCTGCAAAATACATAGTATATTTCATGGTCAGTCTATTTTCATTCCTTCAGGCAAGAATGGCGTCACATCTTTGCCAAACTGCAACAATTCTCTTACAATCGTAGAGCTGATAGAGGTTAGTTCCGGCTCCGTAAACAACAGAATCGTTTCTATTCCGGCCAGTTTCCGGTTGATATCGGCTATAGTTTCCTCATATTCAAAATCGTGTACGGTACGGATACCACGAACAATGAACTGCGCTCCTTAGCTCGGGCAAAGTCAATGGTCAGACAATCATAAGCATCGACCTTTACCCGGGGATCATCCGCAAAAAGTTTCTCGATCATCTCCACTCGTTTCTCTGTAGGAAACCAAGTTTTCTTATTCTCATTGATACCGATGCCGATCACCACTTCGTCCATAAAAGTCAACGCTCTCTTCACGACCGAATAATGACCGATGGTAAAAGGATCAAAGGTTCCCGGAAATATCGCTCTTCTCATATTTTTTAGTGATTCACTCACGCAATATCTTCTTCTACAACAAGGTTATCTATAATAAAATTCTGACGTTCCATCGTGTTCTTACCCATGTAGAACTCCAGTAACTCCTTTACCAGATCAGTCTTGCGGAGGGAAACTTGCTCCAAACGCATATCTTTGCCGATAAAGTGCTTGAATTCATCGGGTGAAATCTCTCCCAAACCTTTGAACCGTGTGATTTCGGGATTGGGGCTTAACCGTTCGATTGCGGCAATCCGTTCTTCTTCCGAATAACAATATACCGTTTCATAAACTCCTTTCTTGCGGTTACGGACACGGAACAAAGGAGTCTGAAGGATATATACATGACCTTTCTTTATCAAATCGGGGAAGAATTGCAGGAAGAAGGTAATCAGCAACAAACGGATGTGCATACCGTCCACATCGGCATCTGTTGCCACAATCACTTTGTTATATCGTAATCCTTCCATACCGTCCTCTATGTTCAGAGCAGCCTGAAGCAAGTTAAACTCTTCATTCTCATATACAATCTTCTTGGTCAGCCCGTAAGAATTCAACGGCTTACCACGCAAACTGAATACTGCCTGAGTATTTACATCACGCTCTTGGTGATAGAACCGCTCGCCGAGTCACCCTCGGTAATGAAAATGCAGCTTTCCTCCTTCTTGTCTCCTTTGGCATCATTCAGGTGAAAACGGCAGTCACGCAACTTACGGTTATGAAGATTTGCCTTTTTGGCACGTTCACGTGCCAGTTTGGTCACTCCGGCTATAGCCTTACGCTCTTTCTCCGATTCTTGAATCTTCTGCAACATCACATCGGCCACATCCGTATGTTTGTGCAGATAGTTATCGACCTCAGTCTTTACAAAATCACCTACAAACTTATTAACGGTAGGACCACCGGGAGCCATATTGGTAGAGCCCAGCTTGATTTTAGTCTGACTTTCGAACAACGGTTCCTCCACATTAACGGCAATGGCAGCTACCAATCCGTTACGGATATCGGCATAGTCCATATTCTTGTTGAAATATTCCTTGATGGTACGGGCCATATGCTCTTTGAAAGCACTTTGATGCGTACCTCCCTGCGTGGTGTGCTGTCCGTTGACAAAAGAGTAATACTCCTCACCATACTGGCCGGTATGCGTAAAAGCGATCTCGATATCTTCTCCTTTCAAGTGATGATGGGATATAATCCCACAGCCGTCATGTTGTCGTTAAGCAAGTCCACCAACCCGTTACGGGACAGGATACGCTGACCGTTATAGATAATGGCCAGTCCTGTATTCAGATAGGTATAGTTGCGGAGCATGGTTTCCACGAACTCCGGACGGAAACTGTAGTTCTCAAACAACAGGTTATCCGGTTCAAAGAAAATATAAGTACCGTTCTCTTCTGTTGTATCTTGTGTGGTATCCGTCAACAAGTCTCCCTTGGCAAAGGTAGCGATACGCACCTTTCCATCACGATAGCTGCGCACCTCGAAACGTGAGCTCAATGCATTGACGGCTTTCACACCGACCCCATTCAGTCCGACGCTCTTCTTGAACGCCTTGCTGTCATATTTACCTCCCGTATTCAACACACTAACAGCTTCAATGAGTTTTCCCTGCGGAATACCCCGGCCATAATCACGCACGCTGACACGGAGATTTTCTTCAATAATAATCTCAATCTTTTTACCCGCCTGCATTTTAAATTCATCGATACTGTTATCGATAATTTCTTTCAAAAGAACGTAGATACCGTCCTCGGCATGTGATCCGTCACCCAACTTTCCAATATACATACCGGGACGGGTACGCACATGCTCCATGTCACTGAGGTGGCGGATATTATCGTCGGTATATTCTACGGCGGGATTGTTTATCAGTTCGTTGTTTTCTTCCATATTGACTTATCACATTTTTATATATCGTTGTTACAGAATACTCTTTTTATAAGCACGACGGCGTTTATGCTGCTCGGTCTTGAAATATTCCCACTGGGCCTGCACCTTTCCGTTCAGCTCCAGTTCCGGATTACTTTCGGCATACTTGAATCCCAGTTGCTGATATACGGGGATCAAGTCCGAGAATAACAAAGCATTGACACCTTTGTTCTGATACTCAGGTTTTACAGCAACCAGCAACAAATCCAACATAGGAGGATACTTATGCAGGAACAACACTTTCAACAGGTGATACCATCCCATAGGCAGCAAACGTCCCTTCGCTTTTTGTAACGCTTCGGACAGAGAAGGCATTGAAATCCCCACTGCCACCAGTTTATCTTCGGCATCGGTCACCAAGGTTACCATACGCAAATCTACAATAGGCAAATACATCTTTATATACTGGTTGATCTGTCCTTGCGACAAAGCCGAGAAACCATAAAGCGGAGCATAAGCCTCATTCATCAACTCGAATATAGCCTGTCCATATTCGGCCGCAATTTTCTTACCCGATGTATATTTCTTCACCTTCAGGTTAAACTTACGTTGAATCAAGTCACTGATACGCTTATGCTTATCAGGAATTGCATCCGGAATATAAATTTTATATTCCACCCAATCGGCATCCTTCTCGAATCCCAACTTCTCCATATGCTGTGGGTAATAAGGATAATTATAGATAGTCGCCATGGTGCTCAACTGGTCGAATCCTTCTACCAGCATACCCTCCGCATCAAAGTCGGTAAAGCCTAAAGGCCCCTGAATGGTATCCATACCTTTTGATTTACCCCATTGGGCTACTGCATCCAACAAGGCACGTGATATTTCGATATCATCCAGAAAATCGATCCATCCGAAACGGACTTCTTTTTTATTCCAAGTCTCGTTTGCGCGTTTATTTATAATCCCTGCAATACGTCCTACCACCTTGTTATCCTTATATGCCAGAAAATACTCCGCCTCACAAAACTCGAAAGCGGCATTCTTCTTCGGGCTGAACGTATTCAGCATATCATCGTACAAATCGGGTACGGAATAGGGATTCTCTTTGTATAACTCGTAGTTGAACCGTATAAACGTCTTTAGTTCTTTCTTAGAACTGACTTTTTTAATGGTAATAGCCATGCTGTATTTTTATAAAATTCGGGGTGTAAAGATAGAAGTTTTTTTGCAGAAAACTTATTCTTTTTATGGCTTTTTCACTGTTGGGCAATAAGATAGGCGGTATAAACGACATAACAGCCAACCATCAATGCGCCTTCAAGCCGGGTTATGGTACGTTTGCGGAAAAACCAGCCTACCAGCACAACAACAGGGAGGAAGCAATCAGTACACTTAAATCGAGGTTATTTATATTCCCCATCGGAAGCGGTGACACCGTAGCGCTGCACCCCAGAACAAAGAATATATTGAACAGATTACTACCGATGACATTGCCGATAGCAATTCCCGGATTCTTCTTTAAAGCCGCCGTAACAGATGTGGCAAGCTCCGGCAAGGAAGTACCTCCGGCTACCAATGTCAGTCCGATTACCGATTCACTGACACCCCATGAACGGGCAAGCCCGCTTGCCCCGTCGACAAAAAGCTGTCCGCCGAATATGAGTCCGGCCAGCCCTCCTGCAATATACAGCACCGATTTCCATACAGGCATTTCCTTTATCTTCTGCTCCTCTCCTGCCTCATCTGCCCCATTACGGGCGATGGCAAATGTATAACGCATAAATATAAGGAAGAAAGCCAGCAGAACAAACCCATCGGAACGGCTGATAACATTGACCGCTTCCCTGTCCAGCATCATGTCATTGGCACAGACAAAAAGTACCAACGAAGAAAGAATGACTAACGGAATCTCTTTACTCATCGTCCCCTCACCTACTTTTATGGGGAGTACCAAGCAGTACAACCTATGATCATCAAAGCATTGAATATATTACTACCCACCACATTACCAATAGCCATTTCAGCACTGCCATTCAATGCAGAAAGCACACTGATAACCAATTCGGGAGCCGAAGTGCCGAAAGCTACAATGGTAAGCCCGATTACCAAATCAGAAATACGGAAACGTTTGGCAACCGCTGCAGAACCATCCGTCAAGCCATTCGCGCCAGCTAAAATGAGAGCCAGACCACCAATCAAAAGGAGTGTATTCAACATAACAAAAAGTACATTTACAGTTTTATACCGCAAATGTACTCTTTTTCCCTAAAATAACTATCCCTATTTGGTGCGTTTTACAGTATAGATTACTTTTCCTTTCTTATCAATCATGTGCATATCCAGTTCTTTCTTGTCTGCCGTAAAGATAGAAAAGCCCGGTTCGGGACTACAGAACAGAGTGCCTTCCACTGGTTTTACCTTACGGCTCAACGAACCAGCCGAATTTACCACATAGTCGATATCACTGCCCGGCACACGAAGGTGCTGGAAGTTATGAATATGTCCGCATGCATAGATATCCACCTTATGTTTACGGAGGATAGGATCCAGACGCTTCTGCATATCGCTGCGTTCACTGTCGTCTTTCGACGTTTCAGCATAAATGGATGATGTCCGATTACGATACCCAATCTTCTTTGGCAACAGTCAGTACAGAATCTATCCATGCCAATTGCTGATCCATATCTTGTTTACAGGCATCCGGATAAGTTTCGCTCTCGTTACGGTATTTGTCAATCAGAGGAGCGGTATCTATCATCACAAAACGGATGGCAGTTCCTTTCTTCTCAAAGACTTTGGTATAATAACGACCAGGCATCGACCAGCGACGACTCACATTGGTATAATCCAACACAGCCTGCGTATTACCCCGGTATTCATGATTTCCCAAGATCGGAAACCAGTCTATCATCAACTCGGGATGACTGTAAATCAACTCGTAGTTGGTCATCCAGAGCGGATCGTTAACGCTGCGCACACCTTCAAAATGGTGCACGTCTCCGGCTGCAAATACACACTCGGACCAATAACATCCGCCATTTCTCCCATCAGCTCGGCTATGGGCTTCTGGTCATAATAACCGTTACGTCCCAAATCGTTGGCCATATAAAAATTCAGTTGTTTCTCCAGTCCTTTCCAATCTTGCGGAGTCTGGGCACACACATTCAGGCAGATAGCCGTACCAATGACGGCAATCCATACCCATGTCAATACTTCTTTCATTCTTCTAATCATCATCAACGTTTTCATATACTTATTTTTAGAAACTTATTTTTAAACCTGCATTCATTCTCACGCCATAATATTCTGCCTGCATAGTACGATCCTTCGTCCCCTGGTAATAACGGAGCGGCTGGTTCAGCAGATTGTTCGCCTCAGCATAAAAGGTCATTTTCACCTTCTTGCCAAAGGTATAACTGGCGTTCACATCCATATAGTTCACAGCATCATAATATCTGTCATAAAATGTACTTGGGCCCATTTCATCGATAAAATCAGATGCAAAGTTATAGCTCAGGCGCACATTCAAGCCTCCTTTTTCAAAGTAAAGAGAGGCATTCGCCGTATGCTCGGGAGACCCCGGCAAACTCAACCCGCTCTCGTTCTCACGTCCTTCGAAGTTAAAGTCCTCCACGCGTGAGTGAGTATAAGTATAGGTTCCATAGAAACCCACATACTTCAAGGCCGGAGCAATGAAGCCGAAATCACGCTGATAAGAAAATTCCAATCCCCACAGATTAGCATTTCCTGCATTCTTGGGCTGAGTGAAACGGGTATATTCTGTTCCTTGGTATTCATAGTTGGTCAGTACCTGATCTACGATGAAATCGTCTATTTTCTTATAGAAAAAACCTGCGCTCACTAAACCTACACTCTTGAAATAATAATCGGCACTCAAATCAAAGTTATAAGAAATAGTCGGTTTCAAGTCAGAATTACCAATCTTTATTTCATTATCACCACGGTTGATATTCACACTGGGAACCAAAGCTGAATATTTGGGCCGGCTCAAGGTCTGCGTGTAAGAACCGCGTATCTTGAAATCATCATTTACATCCCATTTCACCAAAATAGAAGGAAGGAAATTCACATAACTGTTGGTCATGCGGCCGGTCTTGGTGGTCTTATCTGTCTCATCATCATAAATTACGGGCCGGTATAAACGAAGGGAAGTATGTTCCATACGGAGTCCCGCCATCAGGTTTATATCGGAAGCGAATTTATGATCAAACCGCACATACCCGGAACTTACAGTTTCACGAGCCTCAAAGTTCTCAGCCAATTCGGCTTGTACCTGTTCTTTATCGAACTGGGAAGCATCATTTAAATTCAATCCACCCACATATTCTTTACTGGCAAATGTTCCTACCTGATATTTGTCGCTCGGCATAAACTTATCCGTACTCTGGTCTACCGTATTTTTCAGGCTGTTGGTCATGAAGGCATCCTCGTCTTTCGGAGTATATTCGTAGAAGTCTATTTCTTTCTCTTTTGTTTTACGTACTACCTTCGCACCGAACTTCAGTTTAGCTCCATTATTTAAACTGGCCTTGAAATTGGCGAGAATTTCATATCTTCTTCTTTGATGTCCTCCTGTTGTTCCGTCAGTTCCTTCAAGCTGAACTTATCACTCAGTGTCAAAGTAGAACCTGTTCCAGGTGTTGCCAACGGCTGGCGTTCATCACTCAAGTCCATATCAAATTCCTGCTTTTTCAGTTGGAAGTCAAGATAACGTTCATTAGGGCGTTCTTCCGTAGCTTTTGCATAACTGGCATTCCAATCCATACCGATTGCCCCCCATAAGTGTTCTCCGCCCAAAGCGAAATCCATGGTACGCTGACGCTCCAGACGGGCATTGCGATTATCGGGAGTACCTGCTTTGGTCTGGATGCGGACTGTGCCTTTTCCGTTCTCATCCAAATCCTTGATATTGGTACGGTAACGGTTTTCCCAATCGTTACGGTTGTTGAAGATCCCTTTGAAAGTCAATTTATGGTTTTCATTGATATCAAAATCAAAAGCCGCCGAATAACTTTGACGTTCACGGGTGACAAAGTACTGGCGCATCTGATAATCGCTGACATATACTTTGCCATCTTCATTTTGTTCCCACATGAATTCAGTATCATAAGAACCGGAAGGAGCATTCTGATAAGAAGCGGAGAGCAGCATACCCAGTCTGTCATTGAAGAAACGATCGCCGTAAGTGAAACCTAAGTTCAACTGGGCTTTCTCGCTGATCCAGTTGTAACCACTTCCCGCTGTAGCATTGATAGTGCGTTTATAAGGAGAATTTTTGGTTACCAGATTGATGGAACCACCGATAGCATCGCCGTCCATATCGGGTGTAACGACTTTGCTTACTTCGATGGTCTGAATCATATCGGCAGGAATCAAGTCCAACTGCACGTTACGGGTATCCCCTTCAGCAGATGGGACACGGTTGCCGTTAATGGTGACGGAGCTTAAATCGCACTAGTGCCGCGGACCTGTCCGAAACGGGCCTCGCCTTGATCGTATTGCACATTGATGCCACTGATACGTTTCAATGCATCACCTATGTTTGAGTCGGAAATTTCCCTACCTGGTCGGCAGATACAACATTAGTGATACCCAGATTATTCTTTTGTGTATTGATTGCTTTCTTCTGTCCTTGAAAAGCTCCCTTTACCTGCACTTCCTGCAGTTCCACCCCTTCATTCATCACTATATCTTTTTCTAAAGTCTTGCCTTCGGGGACGGTAACTTTCATTTCAATGGGGCTATAACCTACGTAGGTTACTTTAACTGTGTAAGTTCCGGGTTTCAGATTGGGCAGCGTATAAAAACCGTTCACATCACTGATTACTCCGGTTTTCAGATTTTCAACAAAGATGGAAGCACCCGGCAGAATTTGTTTTCCATTGTCTATCACACGTCCGCGGATAGCGCCTTGCCGGACAATGTTTTCATTTTCCTCGGCAAATGCATTTCCACAAACACCTGCCATCAGCAGCATAAGAGACACAGCTCTAACAACCTTTTTCATATACTTTTTTATGCGTTATAAATCTGCTGCAAAAGTAGATGGGTCAGGTTTCTTGAGAGTTACACTCTATTAAAGGTTTCGTGACAAAGGAGTTTCATTCCTGTTACAAGATATTCGGTGCAAGACGACGGATACAAAGCATGGACAAGGCTTACAAAACAGCAGAGTAAGATTTTTCTTGCGTTCTGCTGAAGGTGTGTCGTAATACACGATGCGCCTTCTTTTTTTTCATTGACTATAAAAATCGACTCATTTTTTTTAAGCTGCGATATTTTGAGGATTTCTTTGATTTATGCGTTCGCAACATCTAAATAGAACAACTGTAAGCTCATAAAACGGTCTAATCAGCCAATCCATACCTTCTTTAGTC
>ENA-OQCE01000506-OQCE01000506.1-human-gut-metagenome-genome-assembly--contig:-NODE-506-length-18836-cov-1.876423_pt1 | contig 18836 bp, 27 predicted proteins | sample MGYA00242495_ERZ504572 | MGnify/ENA primary metagenome ERZ504572 (study PRJEB26092, sample SAMD00036228) | human gut metagenome | host: Homo sapiens | study: EMG produced TPA metagenomics assembly of...
CTCTGCTGTATCATGGTGCTGTTGGCTGTGTCCGTTCCGTCAAGGACTGCCCTACGGCGTATCGGCTACGCCTTGTTCCTTGACCTCACTACATTTTCTCTTTTTCTTGACACAACAAAAGCCTGCACGAATTTTCTTCAATCCGACAGGCTCTCATTCTTTCACATACTCTATCAGTTCTTCTATTCCACACTCCAAGTAACTGCACAGTTTACAGATTAGTTGTGCGTCTAATCTCTGAAATTCATTTCTGCAATAACGATTAAAATTAGACCTCGGTATATCCAATTCCTTACAAATGGTATTCTTACTAATTCCTTTTTCTTTCAGCAGTTCCTCTATGTGAAGTTCCAAATGTCCATACTTCATTGCCTCACCTCTACATAAAAGTATATTCAATAAATCTTTATGTAGTAATTCACTATATAGTGAGGTACTATATACTTATCCCTATAACTATACAGAAACAGAGGTATATCAAAATGAAAAAGAAATTGTTATTTGCCACTATTATTCTAGTCTTGCTTGCAGGCATTCTCTATTACATTAGCTTGCCCGATTATCTTGTATTTAACAGTATGTCATTCAGCAATGGGGCTAATCGTGATACCGAACTACAAGTTATTGTATATCAATACTGGAATACAGATGAAGTAATAGCGGAAATCGAAGCAGAACATAATCAAATCAACGGAACTCCTACTATTCTTACAATCAATCTGTATCACTCTAAATGGTCTTTTCGCAATGGATATGAACCATTTTATAGTACCACTATCAATTATAATTAAAAAGAAAAAGCAGACAGTCAATAAAAAAAACTGTCTGCAATAATATGGAATTTACCCCTTTAACCCTCTCGCCTGTCTATCCATATCTTCAATAACAATATCATAGATTTCTCCGATTTGAGAACAATATTCTAACACTTTCCATGCTCATTTGTATGAAAATGAATTTTAATCAATTCTTCATCTCCAACCGCCAATAAGCAATCTCCTTTAAAATTATTTGTGAAATATTCATTTATTTTATCTTCATCAAGATTTTCGCCTTCAATCAAAAGTTGAGTATCATATCTAAATTCTAACATCCTATTATCCTCCAAATTCACATTTTTCAATTTTACAAACTGAAGTTTATCAGATTGTGTACTTCATAGGGGTAAACCTAATCCCGTCTATTTCTTGCTCGTCTGATTGTGGCTTAAATCCGATATGAAGATAAAATGGCTTACCGTATGGTGACGAATTTAAAGTAATCTCGTGCAACTTTGGAGCATCTTTCAAAATATCTGCTAAAAGATACTGAAAAATTGAAGTAGCTACACCTTGACGATGATATTCTTTCTTTGTGAATGCTAAGTTGATATGCTTCCTGTTTGAATACATACCGATAATTCCAATCATTTTACCCTTGTCAAACGCCGCATATATAGGCAGATACCTTGTTGACATTTTGAAATAAATTCATCATTTTCAACTATATCTCGCTTGAATGTTTCAATTCCCTCCGGTTTATAGTCCGGTGCTTCAAATTGTAAAAACACTTCTAATGCTAAAGCAAGGGCTTCCATTACTTCATTGCTATGTATTTTTCGTATTTCATACATATCTCCACCTCAAATTCTAATTTGTTTATTTCTCTTATTCTAGCATATTCCCCAATCTTTAACATTATTTTTTTAAAAAATTTGAGGGCATATTGCAAAATGCAATACACCCTCAACACTCACAGCGTTCCCTTTCTATTTTTAAACAACAAGTAAATTCCTCGTTAAGAGGTTGGGTAAATTTCTTTACCCAATACCCTACCCAATCTGTACCCAAAATAGCACGATATTTTGTGAGATTTTACAGTAGTTCATAACACTTGTCAAAATAGGCAGAAACCGCTTAAATACGCTATTTAATTTGCTTTTTACCACGTCTTGCGATTGATAAATTAGTTTCCCATCTGGGCAGCAACCTCAGCAGCGAAATCTTCCTGCTTCTTCTCCATACCCTCACCTACCTCGAAACGAACCATCTCGGTGATTGTAAGTCCTTAGAAACTGACTCAAGATATTTTGCAACTGACTGCTTTCCATCCTCTGCCTTAACATATGTCTGGTCAAGGAGACAAATCTCTTTTAACTGCTTAGATACACGACCCTCAACTAAACCATTGAACATCTTCTCAGCCACGATAGACTCCTTGTCTGCCATTGCAAGCTCACCAAGCTTTGCCTTAGCAGCATCTGATAAGAAGTTCCATACATAGTTCATGTTGTTCTTGTGCTCGTTGAAGTTGTTGATATCATCATCGCTCCAAAGCTTCTCGTTAATAGCCTTGTCAATTAACTTATTAAGAATAGGCTTTGGAAGTGTTGTAGCATCATTTAATGCACTGTCAACAGTGATCTCTCTAAGCTTTGCAAGCTCTTCATCAGAGATATCGTTTCTGCTGATGTACTGTGGGTTCATAGCTGCAACCTGCATAGCAATATTTGTGATTGCTTCTTTAGCTGCATCATCTGCTGCACCATTTGCTGCAATGATAACGCCGATTCTTCCACCACCATGGATATAAGAAGTAACAACATCACCTGTAACCTTTGCAAATCTACGAACAGATAACTTCTCTCCGATTGTAGCTGTCTTCTCTACAAGAAGCTCGCTAAGTCCGTTTGTAGCAAGAAGAGCGTCGATATCCTCTCCATTTGCACCACCATTTAAGCCAGAAGCAAGTGCTGTATCTGCTACAGTCTGAACAAACTCCTGGAATGTCTCGTTCTTTGCAACGAAATCTGTCTCAGAGTTAACCTCTGCTACAACTGCAACGTTTCCGTTTACAGCAACACGTGCGATTCCCTCAGCGGCAATTCTGCTCTGCTTCTTTTCCATCTTAGCTGCACCGCTTTTTCTTAATACCTCAACAGCGGCATCCATATCACCGTTTGTCTCAGTTAAAGCCTTTTTGCAGTCCATCATACCTGCGCCTGTCATTTCACGCAGTTCTTTTACCATACCTGCTGTAATAGCCATTTGATTATCCTCCGATATTAATCTGTTTTATTCCTCAACTGTCTCGTCAGAAGCTTCCTCAGCAGTAACCTCTTCCTCAGCTCCCTGCTTTGCCTCGATAACAGCGTCTGCCATCTTAGATACGATTAATTTGACAGCTCTGATAGCATCATCGTTTCCTGGGATAACATAATCTAACTCGTCAGGATCGCAGTTTGTATCAGCAATACCTATAAGAGTGATTCCAAGTGCCTGAGCCTCTTTGATACAGATACGCTCCTTCTTAGGATCTACTACAAATATTGCATCAGGAATTCTCTTCATATCCTTGATTCCACCAAGGTTCTTCTCGAGCTTCTCCCACTCCTTCTTGAGTGCGATAACTTCCTTCTTAGGAAGAACATCGAATGTGCCATCCTCTGACATTGTCTCGATAGCTTTAAGTCTTGCAATACGGCTCTCGATTGTGCGGAAGTTTGTAAGCATTCCACCTAACCATCTCTCGTTTACATAGTACATACCGCAACGCTCTGCCTCAGTCTTGATTGCATCCTGAGCCTGCTTCTTTGTACCTACGAAAAGGATTGTACCACCCTGAGCAGCGATATCAGATACGGCATCATATGCCTCATCAACCTTTCCTACAGACTTCTGTAAGTCGATGATGTAGATACCATTACGCTCTGTGTAGATGTAAGGAGCCATTTTAGGGTTCCATCTTCTTGTCTGATGTCCAAAATGAACACCTGCCTCGAGTAACTGTTTCATTGAAATTACGCTCATTTTATTTACCTCCGTTTGGTTATTAATCTTCCGTGTGTTTCCAATTAGATCAGCCACCGGTAAGCGTTATCCGGCACCGGCGATCATCCGCACACGTGCTTTATAGTATTTAAGCCTTTGGAATTATAACATACCAAAGGCTTATATGCAAGCAAAAAATTTATTTCTGTGTCAGAATAGTGATTATATCATCATACGATGCTCCCTGTGGAATAATGTGCTCACCATCTGCTATAAAATGATCAGCACCCTTTTGTCCCATATATATACGAAATTGTTCAGCATCATCCACCAGATTGAGAGCTTTAAGCTTTTCTGCAATGGTGCGACATGTATCCTGACTTGTTACTGAAATTGTGTATGTTGTAACAGCATCCTGTGGCTCTACAGTCTCCTGCTTTGCATCCGCTGCCGGCTGCGCTGCTTCCTGCTGTGTATCTTCCTGTGCTGTTTGGCTGTCCTGCATCTGACTATCCTGTTCAGTTTCGGCTTTTTGGGAAGAAGCATCTGAGTTTGTAGCAGAGGAGTCAGTTTTTTCACTATTATATTCGTCTGCGACTGTCCCGGAAATATTTTTTGCTTCAACCATACCGAGTGTTTTGGCTTTTTCTATTATTTCTGTATCAGACATGGACTGCTTATTGCCGTGAAAACCAATCATCATAATAATTACCGCAAAAATAATGCCTAATCCAAGTCCACGCAAATAGTATTTTAATCTCACTTTATTTGCCCTCTTTATATAAATCTATTATAAGCTTTACCTCGCCGGTACCAAGAGACAAAAGCTTTGCTATCTCTACATTGCTCTTGCCCGATTTATAAAGCTTAAGGATTTCATGTGTGTGATTTATTACATCAGCATTTGCGCTGCTGCCTGCGGGCGTACCAAAAGCAGCATCTGATGCCTTGACCGATACAGCGGCCGCTGTACCTGTTGTAGCTGTTGCACCTGCCTTTGACGCAGGGGCTGCTGAAGCAGGCTGTGTTTTAATGATACCTGAAATATCTATACCTGTCATCTGCTTCATGTCAGGCTTTGTATCCTGCTGCATTGTGCCAGACTTAGGTTCTGCCGGCTTTTGCACGGCTACAGACGGTTTTTCAGCCCTCTTTGCAGAGTCTACAGAAAGCGGCTCGAAGGAGCTTCTGAGTCTTGATGATGCTTTATCTATATCGCCTGAAAGCCGTGTAAGCTCATCATGCTTGTCATTTAGCATACTGTATAAAAACATTATTTCATTATGTGCCTTGTTTATCGAATCAAGCACTGTATCAGAATATTCATTTATCGCCATTATTTTGGAATTTGCTTCCTTTTCAAGACTTCGCTTTGTCTCATCCTGCTTTTGTGTTATTTCCTCGTCCAAGGCATCGCTTAAGTCCTTTTTGGCGGCAGTCACTTCTTTTTCAGTTATTATTTTTAGTTCCTCAGCACTCATATCGGCTATTTTATCCAAATCCTTATGTGAAAGCTTGTCATTTACCATAAAGCTTCCTATAAGGAAAACAACACCTATGATGATGAGAGTTATTTCTAATGTTGTCATATAAATCTCTGCCCTCTTATGCGTTTGTAAGTATATTCATATAAGGGCCATGACCTTACGCATTTTAATCAGTCCCTTTGTGTGAAGCTGTGATACTCTTGATTCTGAAACCTCGAGGATATTGCTTATTTCTTTAAGGGTAAGATCCTCATAATAATATAATTCAATAACCCTGCGCTCCTTCTCGGTCAGATTGTCAAGCGACTTAACAAGCATTGTTTTCAGCTCTTCCTGTGTAACAATCTCCTCCGGTTGTGCATAATGTGAATTATGTGCAGCATCCATGACAGGCTCAGGTCCTGACTCATCAAATTCATCGAGAGATACAACATTTGTTACTTTAAGCTGCGACTGCAGCTGCAAAGCTCATCCTCCGAGATAGAAAGCTCCTTTGCGAGGTCTGCGTCATTTGCTGTTTTGCCGGTACGAAGTTCAATGTTCTTTATTGCCTCGTCTATTTTCCTTTGTCTTTGTCTGACTGTTCTTGGAATCCAGTCCATTTTCCTGATCTGATCAAGTATGGCTCCACGGATTCTAAGGCTTGCATATGTCTCAAACTTGACATTTTTTTCAAGATTAAACTTGTCTATGGCATCAATGAGGCCAAATATCCCATAGCTTACCAGGTCATCATATTCCACATTATGCCCAAGATACATGCTGAGGCGTCCTGCCACAAGCCTGACCAGCTGTGCATATTCTATTATGAGCTGTTCCCGTAGCTTGGGAGTGGGATTCTTTTGATATTCCTCCCACAGCTTTTCCTTTTCTATAGCTTTCATTATGCCCCCTGTTTACCAGTATATTATTCTGCAGCTAGCTAATTGGCTTATCATTGTCATCATCATTATCAAAGACTTCGGAATCATCAGTCTTTGCTTCGGCCGCTTCAGCTTTCTTTTGCCTGTCTTCCATTGCCTTAAATGCACAGCTTAGGATTACTTTAAGTATCGCTCCGATATATAGAATACTACAAGCACAGTTAAAAGTCTTGTTGTAAAGCTCATCAGATCAACGCCCTGCCGCAGGGATATAATACTGCATACTAAGCCGGCTAAAAGCATAACAAGAGATGGTAATAGATTATTCTTCATGTTAAATCACCTTTTGCTCTTTTCCGACTGCTTTGATGATATAGTCACCGGTTTCACAGTCAAGTATAACAGTTCTTCCGTAATTAAGACCGGTATCCTGTGCCTTCAGAGGAATTTTCAGCTCTGCAAGCACGTGCCTGGCCATATCGGTATTGCGATCGCCAACATTTCCGATTGTAGAATTGCCTGACATCTCAAACATCTTAGCTCCACCGGCAATCTTTGCAACCATTCGTCTGGGATTCGCGCCATTTTTTATCATTTGATTATAAAGTTCCCTAATTCCCGTATCGCCAAACTTGGCTATATTTGTGTTATTTCTAAGTTTGGTGCTGTCAGGCAGCATATAGTGTACAAGCCCACCGATTTTTGAAGCCGGATCATAAAGGGTGAGCCCTATGCATGAACCAAGCCCAAGTGTGGTCAGAGAATCAGGGGCTTTGGCAACCTTAAGGTCTGCCATTGATACTTTAATAGTACTTGCCATATGGATTCTCCTAAATACTAAAAACTAATTCCTAAAGCCGATAAAATATTATCATATGAATCCGGATCAGGCATAAGGATAAAGTATCCGTTCATCATTATATCATCACCAAACTCCGTCTCTATAAAAAGTGCATTGTCACCATATTGTCCAAACTGAATTGCCGGCACACTTAATATGGAAGCAGCCATATCTACAGCAATATACGGAATGGAAGGTAGTATTTTAAGATTTGTCATAGTTGAAAGCGCTGACAAATATGCGCCTGCTATTATGTTGCCAATCTCCTTCATGGCAGATAAATCCATCTCATCAAATGGCTCGTTATAGTCCTGTGGTCTGCCCATCAGCTTGTTTACCAGAAAGTGTGCTGCCGGAAGCTTCATGAGAAACATCATACTGCCGGAGATATCGTTGGTAACCTCAAGAAATATACCCACTATTGTCTCTTCCTCCGGACATATGGCATCTCCAAGCTTTGTCGCATCCATTAACAGAACTCTTGGAACTTCCATTTTCATGGTAGTGCCAAGCATGCCGGCAATCGCTGTCGTGGCATTGCCGGCACCTATATTTCCGATTTCCTTAAGGACATCCATATACATCGAATTGACATTATCTAAAGAAAATTCACTCATTGTATTCACCCTTTTATTTGTTAAAACTTATATAGTGAGGCTTTTATACCTCACTATACATTGCTGCAAATCAGTTAGCGTCCTTATCTGAGACTATTGAGCCTATTTCAAACAGAGAAATCAGTTCATCTCCGTTTTTACCTATACCGTTTATGAACAGTTCCTTGCCTGTAGATGAAGCATCTATATTAGGCTTATCTATTTCATCAACCACAAGTGTGACAACTTCACAAACTTCATCGACAATAAGACCTATCTCACCCTTTTCTTCAAGCTTTAGGATAATTATTCTGGTTGATGATGTATATACATCATCGTCCAGTCCCATTTTTATGCGGGCACTCATTACCGGAACGATATCACCACGCAGATTTATGATACCCTTAAAGTACTTCTGCGCCTTTGGCACTCTTGTAATCTTCTGCATTCTGACGATATTATCAACATAGCCAATATCAATTCCGAATTTTTCTTCGCCTATTTTGACTGAAATATATTGCTTTGTTTCTTTTTCCTGTATATCAAATTCATTTTCTGGCATGTACTTCTCCTCCATTACATAAGTGTATTTACATCAAGTATCAAAGCTACATCACCATCTCCAAGTATTGTCGCTCCGCTGATAAGCTTGTTGCCGTTTATGTATTTTCCTAAAGACTTGATTACAATCTCCTGCTGTCCAATGAGATTGTCAACCACAAGACCTGCCTGCTGATCTCCCTTTTGGACAATTACTACAGTAAGATGATCCGGCTCCTGCTCCTTTGGCTCAATGTCCAGCATCTTATCGAGGCGGATGATTGGAATAACGCTTCCACGCAGGTGAATAACTTCCTTAGCCTGTACATATTTGATATCCTTCACAGGAATATCCTCTATATTTGAGATAGAGCCGAGCGCAATGGCATATATTTCATCACGGATCTCTACCATGAGAGCCTGAATGATTGCAAGAGTAAGAGGAAGACGTACAGTAAATGTAGTACCCTTACCAAGCTCGGTTGAAACCGATACATCACCACCCAGCTGTTCAATGCCGGATTTAACAACATCAAGACCAACTCCTCGTCCGGAGATATCGGTAATCTGTTTTGCCATTGAAAAGCTTGGCATAAAAAGGAAGTTGATGATATCCTTCTGAGATAGATTTTCAGCCTGTTCAGCTGTGACTATGCCACGCTCGATAGCCTTGTTCTTTACGGCTTCGGTATCGATTCCGTTTCCATCATCTCCGACCTTTATGACAACATTGTTGCCCTCCTGGTATGCATTTAAGAAAATAGTACCTACCTCTGGCTTTCCACGCTCAAGTCTGACCTCATTGCTTTCAAGTCCATGATCAGCACTGTTTCTAAGCAGATGCTGCAGAGGATCTCCGATCTGATCCACAACTGTACGGTCCAGCTCGGTATCTTCACCGGTTATGACAAGATTCATCTTCTTATTCAGAGTACGAGACAGATCTCTTATCATTCTAGGATATTTCTGTGTAACACTTTCAATAGGAACCATTCGTACCTTCATGACAGACTCATGGAGATTGGTCGTAATTCTTTCCAGATATTCAATCTGTTCATGGAATGACTGGTTATTATTGTTTTCTCCATCAGATGAGCTCATGGCTACAAGAGAGTTCTTTGCAATAATAAGCTCAGACACCTGATTCATAAGCATATCAAGCTTTTCGATATCTACTCTGACTGTTCGGCTTGTAGTAGCTTTTTTATGAGAAACAGCCTGCTTTTGAGAGTTATTTGCAGTTTTTGGCTTTGAAGATTCTGTCTTTGCAGCAGGAGTCTTTTCCTCTTTTTCTTCCTTATCTGCCTTTTTTGTCTCTTCAGAAGCCTGTGCTGTCTGCTCTGCTTCACCCTCCAGGTGAAACTCGGTGATTTCTTTTCCCTCAACCTTATCAATCTCAGATACGTTGGAAGCTGCATGCTCCAATTTATCAAAACCCTCACCTGATGCAACATAAAAGCTGAATGACAAATCAAACTTCTCATCCTCAATATCCTGTGAGCTTGGTCTGTAAACCAGAATCTGTCCCAGCTCCTCAACTGCCTTGAAAACAAGGAAAGCTCTTGCTGCTTTGAGCAGACAGTCGCTTGCTACGGTAACTGTCATGCCGTATATTTTAAGGCCTGCTGAAATTGCCTCGTCAATTAATTTTTTCTCGTTGTCTGTCAGTTCAATTGTATCAAGTGCACTGTCAGATGCATCTGATGAATCCTTTGTTTCAGCTTCAGCAGCCTTTTCTTGAGGCTCAGCCTGTTTGCTTACAGTCTGTCCGTTTGCTTTTGCAATAAAATCGTTGAGTTCCTTTATGATAACCTCATTATCATCAGTACCCTCATCAGATGTGGATTTAATATTTTCAACATAGCTGTCTATAGCGTCAAGGCACTTAAAGAGCAGATCAATCATTGAGCTGTCAACTTTAATTTTATCGCTTCTGACCTCCTGAAATACATTTTCCATATCATGTGTAAGGTGCTGCATGCGCTTAAAGCCCATTGTACCTGCCATACCCTTTAAGGAGTGGGCAGCACGGAAAATCTCATTTATAGTGTCTTTGTTTTCCGGCTCCTGCTCAAGAGTCATGATACAGTCAGACAATGTCTGAATATGCTCCGAACTTTCATCAATAAAAATATCTAGATACTGGCTAACATCCATTTTATTTTACCCCCACATTTTTTGTGATTGCTTTGGCAACATCTGATAGTGTAACGACTTCATCAACCACACCTGCCTCATAGATGGCTCTTGGCATGCCATACACAACACTTGATTTCTCGTCCTGTGCAATGACATAGATAGGCTTTGATTTGCCAAGTGAAAGAATGCCATTCGTGCCGTCTGCCCCCATACCTGTGAGTACCACACATACAACCTCATCATAATTAGAGGATGTCAGTGAATCAAACATGATATTGGCACAAGGCTTGAGTCCGCTGATAGGTGGCATATCATTAAATGATATAACATGTGAAGCGCCTGATTTCTTTATAGCTATATGTGTACCGCCCGGAGCTATATACACTACTCCGTTTTTAAGCACCTCACCGTTTGAAGCCTCCTTCACCTGAACCTGACTTAGCTCATTAAGGCGCTCAGCCATGCTCTTTGTAAAGCCGGCAGGCATATGCTGTACTAAAACAACCGGTGCCAAAAGTTCAGCCGGAAGAAACGGTATTACACTTTGCAGTGCCTTTGGACCACCTGTAGATGATGCAATTGCTACTATTTTATTGCTGCCTGCTGCCTTGTGTTTGTTTACAATAGCACCGGCTTTCTTCTCAACAACTGTGAGATTGCGTGAAGCACTATGAGCAGGTGTGATTCTAACGGCTGCATACACAACCCTGAGCAGAGTTTCCTTAAACTGGTTTCCCTTTGCCTCTATGATATTGTTTGGTTTTGTGACGAAATCAAAGGCACCAAGCTCTAAAGATTTGATAGCTTCATCTGCTCCCTCTATGGTTAGAGTGCTTACCACCACAACAGGTGTTTTTATGCTCTCCTTCTGCAGATGTGAAAGCACCTCAAGACCATTCATCCTCGGCATATTTATATCAAGAATAACAGCATCGTACTTTTGTGTACGGAGCTTTTCAAGTGCTTCCAGTCCATCCTTACATGTATCAGTTGCCTGTAATTTATTGTCTGAATTGATTATATCACACATGACCCTTCTCATGAGTGCAGAATCATCAACTACTAAAATGTTTTTTTTCATATGAGTCACCCAACTTCTTTCCTGCGAATTCTTCTCTCTTCCTCAAAAACGAAGCGTACAATTTTTTCCCGATCCCGGAGATCCCGGAACAGAAATTTTACCCGGTGAATGTACATTTCCTCTATCGCTGGATGTTTTTCTGTCGCAATTACCTGTCCCGGAAGATAAAAGGTTTCATCCGAATACTCATTCGTCAGCCTGATCACCAGAAGAATATTTTGGTTCTGTTTTATCCATTGTCCAGAGACAAAGCGGATTCCACCGCCACTGATATTCTGAATCGTTCCCTCACGTACCTGATCAATATATTCCGGCTTTTGAATTTCCGTAAACAATTCTTCCGTTGTCTGCATCTGTGCCGTCTGTTCCGATATTTCGTAATATTTTAACGGTGTCGTATAAGGAATCCGGAAAAATTCCCGGCGCTGAAATTTCTGTAATCCGGAAGTAATCACAATTCTGAGCAGATACAGATTTTCTTTGCGATAACGTTTCTTCACAACTGCTGTGCAGTTATACATACCGCCTTTTGTATAAAAAACAATGCTGCACTCCCTCTCCAGTTGAAATAACACCATTCTTCCACCACTTGTCGGCATAGAAATTTCCAATTCCTTGATCCGAAAAAAATGTCGCTGACCGCACTTTGATAGATTTTCGCGATCTCTCCTCCATTATCTTCCTGGTTCGCTTCATGCAGCATTTTAATATCAATTTTGTCTCCCGGAGTAATCACATCTGAAAGTTTCATAATTATTCATCTCCCATATTTTCGGTTTGATAAAAAACTGGAAAACATCTGTGCTATTCCCCACCGTACCGGTGCCTTCTGCTGGGTGCCGTTTAACAGATGATCTGTGAGGCTGGAAATTGCCTTTGCGGATTTTGCATTCGGATCACTCATGGTAACTGTCTTTTGCTGTCTTACTGCCCGTTCCAAAGCAGCATCCTGTGGAATCATCCCCAGATAATTCAGACTTCCATGTAAAAACTTAGACACTACGGAATTCACTTTCTCATAAATTGCCCGTCCTTCGTCCTGAGAATTTACCCGGTTGGTTACTATGTGGATGGTTGTCTCATCCTCCACAAAATTCGGGTTATGGTACAATGCTTTTAAAAGCGAATACGCATCCGTCAGGGAACTTGGTTCCGGTGTGGATACCAGTAATACCTCCGGACTTGCCATGACAAATTCCAGAACCTGATCCGAGATTCCTGCCCCCGTATCAATCAGGATAAAATCTGCCAGTTCATTCAATGTGTCAATCGAATTTACGATATATAAAATCTGTTCTTTTGTAAGATTGTTCAATCCGATAATTCCTGAGCCACCGGATATAAACCCGATATCCATCGGTCCCGGTGTAATAATTTCACAAATTGACTTTCCACGGTATATAAAATCAGACAAATTGTACTGTGGAATTGCGCCAAACATTACCTCAACGTTTGCAAGACCAAAATCAGCATCAAAAATAATCACCCTCTTGCCTGCTTTTCTGAGACATACCGCAAGATTTACTGCAAGATTCGACTTCCCGACCCCGCCTTTTCCGCTGGTAATCGTCACCACCCGTGCATTATTCTGATTATTCTGATTGTGCAGTTTTATTACATTTCGCAATTGTTCTGCCTGATCCATTACGAATTGCCCCCTAATAATTGTTTCACGATCTTTTGTGTATCAAATAATTCAATATCATCCGGTACATTCTGTCCATTTGTCGTATAAGACAGTTCCGCATCTGAATACAGCTTAATATTGAGCAAATTTCCATACGTTGATGTCTCATCCAGTTTTGTAAAAATTCAGTTTAAACTCAGATATTGTGTGATAGGTATCTACAATATCAAGCAAATCTCTGTATTTCGTTGTAGCGCTGAGAACTAAATATACTTCACTTGTATATTCAGGGTCAACTCCCTGAATCAGGTTTCTGATATCCTCTTTCTGTTCCTCATTTTTATGGGAAAATCCAGCAGTATCAACGAAAACAAGATCGTATTCCGCATATTTTCCAATTTGCTTTCATTCAGTTCCTCTTTAGAATACACGATAGACATAGGTGCGTCAAGAATATTTGCATACACCTGTAGCTGTTCTGTTGCTGCGATCCGGTAGGTATCTGCAGTAATAAACGCTACTTTTTTTTTCATAATCCACCTTATATTTGGACGCAATTTTAGCGATTGTTGTGGTTTTGCCAACACCGGTAGGTCCGATAAAAAATACAACATGCGGTTTTGCCCCACTTAAATCCAGTGATTTTGGCTGACCGAAACGCAAAATCAGCTTCTGGTAAACATTGGAAAGAAATCGTATCCACACTGTGTCCCGGGCGGATAAATTTTTCAATTTCGCCAAGGATCTGATTGACATACTGTTCACTCACCTCGTTTTTCAACAGCGTGCTGTAGAGAATCCGGACAAAATTGAGTTCTTCCGAAGACGGCCCCTTTGGTGTCTCCGGCTCCTTCGGATTTTTCCCGCCAAGAGATTTTTCCAGACGGTCAGATAAAACCTCAAGTCTTTCTTCTAATTTTTTCTCTTCATTTTCCTGTACCAGATTCTGTGATTGTGGCATACGTGCTGGCTCCTGTCTGGCTGCTGTGCGTTACCTTCCTGTTCCTGCAGTTTCGGAATGGTAATCGGTTCATCCGCCGCAAGATTGATCATGTCGTGCAGTTTTCCTTCTTTTGCCATACTCTGTGTCATCTGTGCTGCCTGCATGGCATTGGAAAAATGTTCTTTTTCCTCCATTGCCGCAGTCACTTCAAATGTTGAATTCTTAAACGCACGAAACAGCCCCTTCGGTTTTACCTCACGGATGTTCATAATGACCGCGCGTTCTCCAAATTCTTCTTTTGCCTTTGCAATGGCTTCTTCCTGTGTTTTTCCCTGAAATTTATTAATTGTCATTTATGCTGTCACCATCCCTACCGATTGCAGCTCCACATCAGATTCTACTTCATTGTAAGAGACAACAATCAGATCTTTGAAATAATCTTCTGTGAGTTTTTTAAAATACATACGCACAATTGGCGATGTAATAATGATCGGATTCTTTCCGAGGCTTTCGAGTTTCTCGGTTTCTGTCCGCACGGAATCCATAATTGCTTTTGTTTTCTCCGGGTCCATCGTCAGATATGCACCTGCTCTGTCTGCTTGACCGAAGACATGATCTCCTGTTCCACTTTCGGATCGAGCGTAATGACACTGGTCGTTTCGTTCGACGGGAAATATTTGCTCGAAATTGCACGCTTCAGACTCTGCCTTACATATTCCGTCAGCACATCCGTATCTCTGGATGTCTGTGCATGATCTGCCAGCGATTCAAAAATAGACAAAAGATCCCGGATCGAAATGCCTTCCCGCAAAAGATTCTGCAGTACTTTCTGAATCTCTCCAAGGCCAAGAAGTTTCGGCGTGAGCTCGTCCACAAGAACCGGATTGGATTCTTTTAAGTTGTTGACCAGGTTCTGTACATCCTGTCTGGTCAGAAGCTCTGCGATGTGGCTTCGGATTACTTCTGTCAAATGCGTCGCAATGATAGACGGTGCATCAACTACGGTGTATCCAAGACTCTCTGCACGTTCTCTCTGCGCTTCCGTAATCCAGATGGCCGGAAGATGGAAAGACGGTTCAAATGTAGGAATACCTGTAATTTCTTCCTCCACATACCCCGGATTCATCGCCATATAATGATCAAAAAGAATTTCTCCTTCCGTTACCTGCACGCCTTTGATCTTGATAATATACTGGTTCGGATTTAACTGGATATTATCCCTCAGGCGGATAATCGGAACAACCGTACCAAGTTCCAGTGCAATCTGCCGCCGGATCATTACCACACGATCCAGAAGATCTCCACCCTGGTTTACATCTGCCAGCGGAATAATACCATATCCGAATTCGAGTTCGATCGGATCGACCTGAAGCAGGGAAACCACATTCTCCGGTTTCCGGATCTCTTCCGCCTCCGTCTCCGCCTGCTGTACTTCTTCCTCAATATTTTCTTCGCCGATATTCTTGCTGATATTTTTGCCGGCGATGATAAACACCAGACCAAGTGCAATAAATAAAACCGGATTTAACGGAGTAAAAATTCCGAGGAAAACCAGCACGGAACCTACAATATAAAGTACCCTCGGAATTCCAAAAAGCTGCTTGACCAGAATTCCGGAAAAGTCTGCCTCGTTTGATCCCTTGGTGACAAGTATACCGGTTGCAAGAGAAATCAGAAGAGACGGAATCTGGGACACCAGACCATCACCGATGGTCAGCAGACCATACTGCTGAATGGCATCTGCAAATCCAAGTCCCTGATTCATAACTCCCATAATGGTTCCGCCGATCAGGTTAATAAAGGTGATGATCAGACCTGCCGTAGCATCTCCCTTTACATACTTTGTGGCACCATCCATCGCGCCGAAGAAACTAGATTCTCTCTGAATCTTTTCCCGTCGTTCCTTTGCCTCCGCATCGGTGATCGCACCGGTATTTAAGTCCGCATCAATCGCCATCTGTTTACCAGGCATGGCATCGAGTGTAAATCTGGCGGTTACTTCGGATACACGTTCCGAACCTTTATTGATAACAATAAACTGAATCAATACGAGGACAATAAATACAATGGAACCGACCACCATATTTCCTCCGCCGACGAACGAACCGAATGTCTTAACAACGTTACCAGGATCTCCCGTCAGAAGAATCAGACGGGTGGAAGATACGTTCAGAGAAATTCGAAAAATAGTCGTAAACAAAAGTAATGTCGGGAAGAAAGACATATCCAGTACTTCCCGAACAAACAATACATTAAATACAATAATTAAGGCGATGGAAATGTTAAATGCAAGCATCACATCCAGCAATACGGATGGAATTGGAACAATGAAGAAAACTACTGCCGCCAAAAGATATAAACCTACACCGATATCCGCTTTCTTCAGCATCCTGCACAACCTCCTTTCGCACCTGTTTGTTGTATAACTGCACTACTGTATATTTTTGGCCTTGTATACGGCAGCAAGAACTTCTGCCACAGCCTGGTAAAGCTCCGGCGGAATTTCTGCTCCCACATCAACATTGTGATAGAGCATACGTGCCAGAGGCTTATTTTCAACAATTTCAATTTTATTCTCCCTCGCCACTTCCTTAATCTTTTGCGCAAGGTAATCTTCTCCTTTTGCAAGGACAACCGGGGCAGAACTGACTTTTGCCTCGTATTTCAATGCTACGGCAAAATGCGTCGGTTCGTGATGACACATCCGCCTTGGGCACATCCTGCATCATTCGCTTCTGGGATACCTCCTGCATTTTACGGCGCTGCCGTCCTTTGATCTGCGGATCTCCCTCTGTATTTTTGTATTCATCTTTTACTTCCTGCTTGGTCATCTTCATATCTTCATTAAACTTATGTTTCTGATAGATAAAGTCAGCCAGACCAATCACAAGATAAACAATACTGATTTTTATTCCCGTATTGATAATCAGAGTCCCCACAAGCGCAACCGCCTGATTCAGTCCCAGATCATACAACGCAAACAGATCATTTGCATTATCTTTTATGGAAGTATACGCGATATATATGATAATCACAATCTTTAAAATGGATTTCACCAGTTCAAAGAGCGAATCTTTCGAAAAGATACGTTTGAATCCGTTCAATGGATTCAGCTTGGAAAGTTCCGGTTTCATGGGTTTGTGGAAACTTCCATCCTACCTGCACAATGCTGACCAGAAGCGTAACAACAAATCCAAACGCCATAAACGGAAGCATAATGATCAGGCTTTTCAAGGTGACTGAGGCAATCAGGCCTGCTGCCGCCTGCACGGACAATCCGCCCTCATTTATTTTAACAAAATCCGGCATATTTTCATAGATATAAGAAAAAATATCTATGAATTTTCCTCCCACAAAGGAAACAAAAATTTTCAGGCATAGAAACAAAACAATCAGATCAAATGCCGAATTCAGTTCGCGGCTTTTTGCAACCTTACCTTCATCTCTGGCATCTTTTAATTTCTTGGCGGTTGCAGGTTCTGTCTTCTCGCCGCCTTCGCCGTCTTTTGCAAACCATTGCAGATTATAATGCAATATTCGATTCTGATTTTTTTCGTCAATACAAACCTTCTGCAACAAGCTTCACCATCGTCTTTATTTCATCAAAAATATAATTTGCCACATTCGGCAACAGGAACACGATCAGATACAAAACAACAAATCCAACCAGAATCTTCAGCTGCATACCGATTGAAAACATATTCATCTGCGGTGCCACACGTGCCATAATTCCAAGTACACAGTTCAAAACCATAATACAGGCAAAAAACGGAAGAAAAATCCGAAACCCTATGATGAATGAATCTCCCATATAGCGTGTGATTGCAGATAACAGATGATCCCATGCAAATTTCTGGTGGGCAATCGGAATTACGGAAAAAGAATCCGTAACCGCACGTACCAGATAGGTATAAAAATCAGATGTAATCAAAAGAAGCAGAACCAGATAATAATACAGATTTCCTGTCAGTGTGGTTTCTGTTCCCATGTCCTGATTAAATTCGGTAGACATGGACAGACCAATATCCATATCTATAATATTTCCTGCAAACAAAACAATGGAATTACAGATGCTTGCCGCATACCCAATCAGCAGTCCCGTAATTCCCTCTTTGATCACAACTACCGCATACCCGACAACACTTGCGTATGTCAGCTCCGGCCGATCTACTACATTGTATAAAAGCAATGAGACAAAAAATGAAAATCCGATTTTAATCTGATTGGGAATTCCCTGCTGCCCCAATAACGGGGCCACATACACAAAACAGGTAACTCTTACCAGAATCAGCAGAAAATATTCAAAATTTTCAAGTGTAAATACATAATTAACCATATCTTTTTATCAAATCACATACTCAGATAGGTACTGAAATTCGACCACAGACGCTCCACCAGTTCGGTCATGTTATTTAACATCCAGGAGCCGCAAAGGATCATTGCAGCAAATACCGCAATAATCTTTGGAACAAACGTAAGTGTCTGCTCCTGAATGGATGTAACCGTCTGAAAAATACTGATAATCAGACCAACCACCAGAGAAACCAGAAGCAGCGGTGCCGACGTGATCAGAATGGTATAAATTGCATCTCTTGCAATATCAAGAACTGCACCCTGTGAAATCATACGGTATCCTCCTAATAAAATGTCTGGACGAGGGATTTTATGACAAGATCCCATCCATCCGCCAGAACAAACAACAAAATCTTAAACGGCAACGAAATGGTTGTCGGAGGAAGCATCATCATACCCATGGACATCAGTACGGATGACACCACCATATCAATTACAATAAACGGAATATAAATCAAAAATCCCATAATGAATGCTTTCCGAAGCTCGCTCAGAATGAATGCCGGAACCAGTGTGGTAAACGGAACATCCGACAATTCCTTTGTATCTTTATACGTTTCTCCGGAAATCTCCGCAAAAAGATTCACATCCCTTATCTGGATCTTTGCATCTTTGAT
>ENA-OQCE01000507-OQCE01000507.1-human-gut-metagenome-genome-assembly--contig:-NODE-507-length-18772-cov-2.288925_pt1 | contig 18772 bp, 25 predicted proteins | sample MGYA00242495_ERZ504572 | MGnify/ENA primary metagenome ERZ504572 (study PRJEB26092, sample SAMD00036228) | human gut metagenome | host: Homo sapiens | study: EMG produced TPA metagenomics assembly of...
CTAAATCATGTATTCAGAAAACGTTTTTTTTTGAATCAATTATTAAATTTCCTTGCTAAATTGTTCTAATTCTCAAAACTTTGCTTAAATTTGCGACAAATATATATCTCTTAATAAGAGATATATAATATTCCAACTTAGTATTTTTTCTATAAAGTTCTTGTAATAAGAGGATTATCTCCAAAATCAAAGAATAAAATCCAAGTAAACTTTGCCTTTTCTTTTATTCAAGTTTATCTACTAAAAAATAGTTGTATCAGCTATAATTCACATAAAAAAACAAACCTATGACAATTGTCATATTACGGAAAAATATTGAATATTTGGAAGCTGATATTTTTTTCATAACAAATAGGTGGACAAAAACAGCATAATGGTTTATGGCAATTGTTTCAAAATCTATCTGTAATCCGATTCTCCTTTACTATAAGGTATCTTCTGACAAAAGATAACAATAAAGAGATCATAGGCTGTGCCGACCTTGCAACAAACATATTCAACTCAGCCACATCAGAAAGTGCTATCATCTTTAGAGAGAACAAACACACATTTATAAAAAAATACTAGACACACTGATCCCGTCAAATGGAGGATACCTTGTGATATGATATCCTCTTTTTGACAAGAAACAATATCTTTACCCTATTATCACAAGAATTCCCTCAGCACCACCATATTCGCTTTGTCTATCACGGTGGTATCCAATGCTGCCAGATAAATCAAAGTCGTTTTTTCCGAATCATGTCCCATCCCTTCACTTATCACAGAAAGAGGAATATGTTTGCCTCTGGCAACACTGGCCCATGAATGGCGCGCCACATACATAGTCAAAGGATGAACAAGCCCCAACTTTTTTCCCTATTTCTTTTAGCCTTCTGTTCACCAAGCAAATTGAATTTTTATATTGCAATCTTTCATCTTTCCTGATATGAATTATAATAGGAAGAAGATAAGTCGAATAGTTTCCGGGATATTTATCCACTATATCCTGCATGCATTTCTCCCATCTGATGGAAAGCAACTGACCGGTTTTCTTTTCTTCTATAAGTCAGCATACCATTATTTAAATCTGTTTTTTTTAAGAAAAGCCATGTCCACAAATGACATTCCCCGGGTATAAAGCTGAACATAAACATATCACGCGCAAACTCCATTGACTGAGAGTGACTTAAATCCATCTCCTTCAGTTGTCTGATTACTTTAAAAGAAATAGCCCGCTTCACCGTTTTTTCCACTCCCGTATAGACGTGCTTAAAAGGAAAACGCTGTCTGATCACCCCTTTATCTACTGCACGATTATACGTTGCACGCAAAATACGCATATAAAAAGAAACGGTGTTCATACTTGCTCCCTGCTCCTTTAAATAAGTTTCATACCCCATCATCAACTCGGCATCCATATTGCTCAACAGAACATCCTTGCCATCCATAAATTTCATAAAACTGTTCAGTGTAGCTCTATACGTCTCACTGGTACGCAATTTTCCCGATTGTCTCAGACTGGCAATATTCACTTGCATAAAGGAAGACAGTGTCTTCTTACCTGAAAAGGATAATCTTTTACTTCTTACTCTAGTTGATTCCACCATAATACTTGTTTTTAAGTTGATTCTTTTTTTTCTGTAAAAACCTCAAGCCAAGATAAACGATTATTCAGCGGTCCTTTATAAGGTATGCAATAGGGGAGATTGTTCAAAGAAACAGGAATTTTTCACTGCATTTAAAAACAAAAACGCATGTTTATTCCTTTTAAAGAATTATATTTGTAGAAGAAAGCCACAAACCTGTGTCTATGATGAAAAGAATAGAATTCATATATTTATTGACCGGTTTCTGTACAATCTGCTCGTGTACCTCGAAAGCAAATAGCGAAATTAAGGAAGTGATAACAGAGGTACACAATACTGTGACAGAAGCCATCACCGAGATTGTAGAAAAAGATATCAAACCCGAAGACATCAGGCTTGACAAGGAACTGCTGTATGATAAACATACTTTGAAGGATACCTATCCTTATAAAGACACCACCCGCCATTTCCAATGGGAGAAAATAAAGGAGCGGCTGGCATTGTTGGAGAATATTCGAAAAAAGCCGGCACAATGGTGCATCTTACAGAATTATAAAAACCGGAACGGAGAAGCGCCTTTAGTGAAAAGTTTTAAAAGGGATGCATACAAACGGATAGCCGACACATTGGGAGTGGAACGCTATCAGGGAATTCCTCTTTTCCTAACAGATGACACCCTTACTGCCGAACGCTACGGACTGGATGGACTTCTTACCCGTCACCTAGGTGAGGAAGGAAAGTTCACCAAAGTAGAACCTGTCTTTATAGGTGGCGAATGGTATGCTCCGACAAAATATATAAAACTGATTCCCGACAGCGTAGTGTTCAACAAAGCTATTTTTATAGACCGCCATAATCAGAATATAACTACTTTGGAACGGAAAGAAAAGGGCTACTGGCTGATACGTAGCATGAATCCTGCTACAACAGGACAACATCGTCCTCCATACGCCCAAGAAACTCCATTGGGTATGTTCGTTCTGCAAGAGAAAAAGACCAAGATGATTTTTCTAAAAGACGGTTCTGCCGCCACCGGTGGTTTTGCACCTTACGCCAGCCGTTTCAATAATGGTGGTTATATTCACGGAGTACCCACCAATGCACCGGCAACAGGATCATAGAATACAGTTATACGTTGGGTACCATCCCCCGCTCACATATGTGTGTAAGAAATGCCACCTCTCATGCCAAGTTTATTTTCGAATGGGCACCTGTTAATGAGACGATTATATTTGTTTTGGAATAGAAATGTGCGTAACTTTGCACCCGTTATCCAGTTTTTCCATACGTATGCAGAAAGCTTTTTTACTCCTGTTCCTATTCCTCTTTCCGTCGAGCAATGTATCGACCCGGACGGCTACACCCGAAAAGAAAGTTGCTACATCTGTCCCTGCACCTCAAAAAATGGACGGCGAACAATTATTCGAAGATATGCAATTGGGAGGGGTGGTCAATTTCCTGGCATTCCGACAGGCTGTGGCAGGATACAACTTGATTAAACAAAAAAGCAAATCCATACTGACATTGATTGATTTCACCAAACCCTCTACCGAAAAACGTTTGTTTGTCTTTGACATGGAACAGAAAAAGATGCTATACTCATCAGTGGTCTCTCATGGGAAAAACAGCGGCGAGAACTATGCTACCTCTTTCTCCAACGAAGTCGGCTCTTATAAAAGTTCCCTCGGCTTCTATCTTACCGGAAACACTTATCAAGGCAGAAACGGATACTCCCTTTTATTGGACGGGCTGGAAAAAGGAATCAATGACCGGGCCCGTGAACGTGCCATCGTAGTTCATGGCGCCGCATACGCCAACCCTTCCGTCTGCAAATCAGGCAGACTGGGACGAAGCTTCGGTTGTCCGGCTTTACCACAGGCACTGACCAAACCTATTATCAATACGATAAAAGGGGGAAGCGTACTCTTTATCTATGCCAATAATAAAGAGTATATGGCTAAAAGCTCTATTTTGCCTAACCAGACATCACAAGAATTATTTACTGAAGCATGTGAAAGTGAGCAAACCGTTTTCAGTTCATTTATAGTTTCTCCTCAAGCGGTTCCTTCATTATTTCTTAGTTATTTTCTTTTCTTCTGATTTCAAACGGCGTTCCACTTTCTTTAAATCTTCGCCTGCTGACAATTGTTCCGGATAGATTCCTCGGCTTAGCATCATATTCCGAACAGCCGTATTATTCTCAATATGTTCTTTTTCAATTGATGACTGTCCATAAAGATCTTTTTGTTGTACGTTAATAGAAGCCATCTCGGCAGCAAAATCTTTTGCCTTAATGCTGATGGTTGGTAAGAAATCGGCCAGCAGACGACTGTCGGGCGCACCAAGTTTACGTTTTAACAACGCTGTGTCAAGACAAGACAAGGCTTTATCTCCTTTTGAACGGATAATGGCAAAACCTTTACTATCTACTCCGCGTTCATAAAGAACACCCGATAACAGCTTTTCCGTTTCAGCCAATTCTGTCCGTGCTTGAACCCGCTCATAATCCAACAGACGTTGTTCCACCAATTCTGCACGCCTTGTCTGAACAGCAAAGTAGTTTTGAGCAAAAGCTATAGCCGGTTTACGCGCATCACCGTTTTGAGCAGTCAAATAACAGGCATAACGGGTAAGATAGATATCATCTATCTCTCTTTTTACACCAGACCCCACAGAAACCATTTTGCTGACATCAGCAAAATGGTAGGCCACATATTCCCCCTTATTACTTGTTATTACGTCAATGCCCTCCTTCTACTACAGAATTCACACTGCATATTTGCACAAATATAACCTTTTATTATCAGATCCGACCAACAAAACTCTTTTTCCTAACTATTTCGATTCTTATATTATCCGTTTCTTCTAGAACAGAACTTATTCCAAGAGTTATTTTTACATTTCATTAGTATCCATTTCAAAGCATATTTAAATCCATAAAAAACATTTTTCTTTATATACCCGACAAATAGCAAACTACCAAACGTCTTTTTTACTCTTTTTGATATTCTTTAAACTCGCGAGAATCGCTTAAACGCTTCCTTCTCGTCCCGTTCATCGAAATAATCAAATGAGAGAGTAGTTTGCCCTTAAAATCATTTCATACTATTTTGCTATCGTGTTCAAACAAAGATTGGAAATAAAAATAAGAGAATTGAATCTTTTCTAATTCAAAAACGAATAATTTGACTACTTTTGTCCGAGTTATTACTAATAAAACTAGCGATATGGTTTTGAACTACATTTGGATAGCCTTTTTTCTGATAGCCTTCGTGACAGCGTTGATGCGACTCGTTTTCCTAGCGACACACAAGTGTTTCCCGAAATTATCAACTCTACTTTCAATTCCTCCAAAACCGCTTTTGAGATTTCATTGGGACTGACCGGTGTCCTTTCTCTTTGGCTGGGTATCATGAGAATAGGTGAACAGGGCGGAGTCATCACTCTGTTTTCCCGATTGCTGGGACCTCTGTTCAGCAAACTTTTTCCCGATATTCCCAAAGGACATCCAGTAACAGGCAGTATCTTTATGAACCTGGCGGCCAATATGCTGGGGCTGGATAATGCCGCCACTCCCTTAGGACTGAAAGCAATGGAGGGCCTGCAAGAATTGAACCCCAAGAAAGATACTGCCAGCAATCCCATGATCATGTTTCTGGTACTGAATACATCAGGGCTTACACTGATTCCTATCAGCATCATGGTATATCGTGCACAGCTGGGAGCAACCCAACCTACAGATATATTTGTACCCATCCTGCTGGCAACCTTCTTCTCCACTTTGGCAGGCATTGTAGCAGTAAGTATTTATCAGAAAATCAATCTGTTTAACCGCACTATCCTCCTCTTTTTAGGAGGAATGAGTTTGCTGGTAGCAGGAATTATTTATTTCTTCAATACCTTGTCACGAGATCAGATAGATATTTACTCCACTACCTTTGCCAATGTCTTTCTATTTCTTATCATCATCGGCTTTATTGTGGCAGGGTTCAGAAAAAGAATCAATGTCTACGACTCCTTTGTCGAAGGGGCCAAAGAAGGATTCAGCACCGCCGTGCGCATCATTCCTTATCTGGTAGCCATACTGGTAGGTATCGGAGTCTTCCGTGCATCGGGTGCGATGGACTATTTGATTGACGGTATCGGCAACGCCGTAAAGCTATGCGGTATCGACAGTGATTTCGTAGGAGCGCTCCCTACGGCGCTGATGAAACCTTTGAGCGAGAGGCGGGCAGAGTTGATGTAGATGCCATGACCACATACGGTCCCGATTCCTTTGTAGGCAGACTGTCCTGTATCTTCCAAGGCTCCACAGACACCACCTTTTATATTCTGGCGGTATATTTCGGCAGCGTAGGAATAGTGAGGACACGCCACGCCGTTCCTTGCGGACTGCTAGCCGATGCGGCAGGGTCATTGCAGCTATTCTTATCTGTTATCTTTTCTTCGGCTGAAATACTTTCCTTATCTTTGTACATTATAAAAAATAATCAGCCTATGATAAGTTATCAAACCGAAGGGGTAAAAATGCCCGATATCAAAAAGAAAGAAACCACCGGATGGATTAAAGAAGTAGCCGCCTGCTATGGAAAAAGAGTGGGAGAAATCGCTTACATCTTCTGTTCGGACGATAAAATTCTGGAAGTGAACCGACAGTATCTGCAACATGATTATTACACGGATATCATCACTTTCGACTATTGTGAAGGCGACCGTATTTCCGGCGACTTATTCATCAGCTTGGATACTGTCCGCAGCAATGCAGAACAATTTGAGCAACCCTACGACCGCGAGCTTCACCGGGTGATTATTCATGGTATCCTGCACTTGTGCGGCATCAACGACAAAGGCCCCGGTGAACGGGAGATTATGGAAGCCGCCGAAAACAAAGCGCTGGCATTGATTTCCCTATAACAGGACATACAAGGCAGAACAACCTATAAAAGCTACGGGCATAGTTCGCAAGAATGATTGCCCGTAACCTTTTAAAGACATGCCCATAATTAGGAAAACTTTCCACCGAACGGATAAAAAACATCGAAAGCTGTACATGCACAGCTACATTTCTTCCCTTATCTTCTTGCTTTTTCGGATTAATTGCTTTATTTTGTGAATTGAAAAACAGATAAACACAAAATATATGGAAGCTAACGTATATTTTTTCGCTGCATTAGTAAGTACGGGAATCTTTCTTCTGCAATTCATCTTATCCATCTTTTTCGGCAGTATGGACACCGACATAGACGTTAATGCCGATGCAACGCCGATATAGACATGAGCAGCGTACTCTCCTTCAAAGGACTGATTCATTTCTGCATGGGTTTCGGTTGGTTCATGTATTTATGCCAGCCTCCCTACATTGTCCTACATTACCTGGCGCCGTGATAAGCGGCAGCTTTTTTGTCTTCGTCCTGGCTTGGATTTATAAACTCTGCTATAAGCTGAAACAAGAAAACAAGCCCGAACAGGGAGAAGAATTAATAGGCAGGAAATGCGAAATATATACCCGCTGCCAAGAACAAGAACAGGCAGGAACAGACTATGTGGTCTATATCGCCATCAATGGCGCACAAAGAGAACTTACCGTGCGGAGCATACAGGGTAAAAGCTACCGGGAAGGCGATATCCTCACACTGAAGGATTACAAGGAAGGAATCTATTATATTGATTAAATAAACCCTAAAAACGCAATCATTTATGGATGAGCAGATTCTCATTTATGCAGCTATTCTGGTAGCTGTCATCGTCCTGACCATCGTCGGGATTTTAAGTCGTTACCGCAAGTGCAAGAGCGACGAGGTATTGGTAGTATATGGTAAGACCGGCGACAAGAAATCGGCTAAACTGTATCACGGAGGAGCCGCTTTTGTATGGCCATTATCCAGGGATACTCTTTCCTGAACATGAAACCCATGCAGATTGACTGCAAACTGACTGGTGCCATTTCCAAACAAAACATCCGCGTAGATGTGCCCACTACCATCACTGTGGCCGTAAGCACAGAGCCCGAAGTTATGCAGAATGCAGCCGAACGCTTACTGGGACTGAATATCGAAGCACAACAGGAACTGATTAAAGACGTTGTTTACGGACAAATGCGTCTGGTCATTGCCGACATGACCATCGAACAACTGAACAGTGATCGTGATACATTCCTTGAGAACTGCCGCAAGAACATCGACTCCGAATTGAAGAAATTCGGTCTTTACCTGATGAACATCAACATCAGCGATATCCGCGATGAAGCCGATTATATCGTCAATCTGGGAAAAGAAGCCGAAGCGAAAGCCAAAGAACGAAGCCTTGGCTAACATTGAAGAACAACAGAAACTGGGTGCCATCAAGATTGCGGAACAACAAAAAGAACGTGCCACCAAAGTAGCGGAAACCAACCGCGACAAGAACACTCAACTGGCCGATACGCAACGTGACGAGGAAATTAAAGTAGCCATAGCCGACAAGGAACGTGAATCGAAAGTAGCAGAAGAAAATGCCGAAAAAGAATCACGTATCGCCAAAGCCAGTGCCTCTATGGAGGTGAACAAGGAACAGGCGCGTACCGAACAGGAAAGCCGTACGGCAGAGCTCCAATCCGATATGGAAATAAAGCAGGCGGAAGCACAAAAGAAATCGGCCATCGGGCAAAATAACGCTGCCAAAGAGGTTGCCGAAAGTAATGCGGAACTGGAAGTTACCAAGGCGGAAGCCTCTAGAAAGGCCGGTGAAGCACAAGCCCGGACACAAGCTGCCGTCCTCACCGCACAGGAAAACGCACAGCGTGAAATAGAAGAAGCGAAAGCCCGCAAAGTGGAACAGGCCTTGAAAGCGGATAAGATTGTTCCTGCCGAAATAGCCAAACAGCAGGCCATCTTGGATGCGGACGCATTGGCCGAGCAAATAAAACGTAAGGCAAATGCAGAAGCGGAAGCTATCCTGGCCAAAGCACAGGCGGAAGCCAAGGCCATCCAGATGAAACTGGAAGCAGAAGCGGAAGGCAAGAAGAAGTCCTTGCTGGCCGAAGCGGAAGGTTTCGAGGCCATGGTGAAGGCTGCCGAGCGCAATCCCGAAATCGCCATCCAATACAAGATGGTTGACCAATGGAAGGAAATCGCTTCGGAACAGGTTAAGGCATTTGAACATATCCAACTGGGAAATGTTACTGTATTTGACGGTGGCAACGGCACAACGTCCAATTTCTTGCAGAATGTGGTCAGCAAAGTGGCTCCCGCACTGGGTATTCTAGACAAGCTTCCCATTCATGATACCTATCAGAACATTGTCAATCCTTCCTCGAAAGGAAATGCACAGAATAAACCGGAGAAAGAGGATTTTGAACCGGTAGACAAGGACGGAAAGAAACGCCCGACCGACACCCCTCCTGCTCCGGACAAGAAATAACAGGAAATAGTTTACTTTAAGAATAGCGTTTGTATGATGTGGCGGCAGAAACAGATTTCTGCCGCCACACATTCTTTTTAACCGTATTATCACCGCTTTACAGAGTAAAATTCGTAATTTTGCAATCGGTAAAAAGAAATAAATCAATGGATTTTAAGTACGACGTTATTGTAATAGGCGCCGGACACGCAGGCTGTGAAGCAGCCGCGGCCGCAGCAACATGGGTTCGAAGACCTGCCTGATTACCATGGATATGAACAAAATCGGGCAAATGAGTTGTAACCCTGCCGTAGGTGGCATCGCCAAGGGACAAATCGTAAGAGAGATAGACGCATTAGGTGGCTACATGGGACTGGTTACAGACCGTACAGCCATACAGTTCCGTATGCTCAACCGCTCCAAAGGTCCCGCTATGTGGAGCCCCCGCGCCAATGTGACCGCGGCAAGTTTATCTGGGCATGGCGCGAGATTCTGGAGAATACTCCCAATCTGCACATTTGGCAAGATACCGTAGAAGAACTAATCGTGGAAAACGGCGAAGCGACTGGAGTCATGACTTGCTGGGGAGTGACTTTCCATGCTAAATGTATCGTGCTCACCGCAGGAACCTTCCTGAACGGGCTGATGCACATCGGGCATAAACAACTGGCAGGAGGACGCATGGCCGAACCTGCTCCTACCATCTGACCGAATCAATCACCCGCCACGGAATCACCGCCGGACGCATGAAGACCGGTACGCCTGTCCGCATAGACGGGCGCAGCGTACACTACGACCTGATGGAAACACAGGACGGAGAAAACGACTTCCATCGCTTTTCGTTCATGAGCGAACCGCGCAAACTGAAACAACTGCAATGCTGGACCTGCTTTACCAACGAAGAGGTACACGAGATACTACGGAAAGGTCTGCCCGACTCTCCCCTTTTCAACGGACAAATCCAAAGCATCGGACCGCGTTATTGTCCCAGTATAGAAACCAAAATCGTAACCTTCCCCGACAAGCCGCAACATCAGCTTTTCCTGGAACCCGAAGGAGAAACCACACAGGAACTTTACCTGAACGGGTTCTCTTCTTCACTGCCCATGGACATACAGTTGGCGGCATTGAAGAAAGTACCGCATTTAAGGACTTTGGTAGTCTATCGTCCGGGATACGCCATCGAATATGATTACTTCGACCCCACCCAACTGAAACATACGTTGGAATCGAAAATAATCAAGAACCTGTTCCTTGCCGGACAAGTAAACGGAACTACCGGTTACGAAGAAGCAGGCGGACAGGGAATCATTGCCGGCATCAACGCACACATCAATTGCCACGGTGGCGAACCGTTCACACTGGGACGGGACGAGGCCTACATCGGTGTCTTGATTGACGATCTGGTTACAAAAGGTGTGGACGAACCTTATCGTATGTTCACCTCCCGTGCCGAATACCGCATCCTGCTCCGACAAGACGATGCAGATATGCGCCTTACCGAACGCGCCTACAAGCTGGGACTGGTGAAACAAGACCGTTACGAACATCTTTGCAGCAAACGGGAAGCCGTGAACCAAATCATCGACTTTGCCAAAACCTTCTCCATCAAAGCCGCATTAATCAATGATGCTTTGGAAAGTTTGGGTACTGCCCGTCTGACACACGGCTGCAAACTAATCGACCTGCTGAACCGTCCGCAGATTACCATCGAAAATATAGCCGGCCACATTCCGGCTTTCAAAGCCATGCTGGACCAAATTACCGACCGTAAAGAAGAAGTGATTGAAGCTGCCGAAGTGCTGATCAAATACCAGGGATACATTGACCGCGAACGAATGATCGCCGACAAGATACATCGTCTGGAAGCCATCCGCATCAAAGGCAAGTTCGATTACAACTCATTGAATTCGCTCTCTACCGAAGCCCGGCAGAAACTGATGAAGATAGATCCCGAAACTTTGGCCCAAGCCAGCCGCATACCGGGTATCTCTCCTAGCGACATCAATGTCTTACTAGTCCTGCTGGGACGGTGAAACAAGGTATGTTTCACGTGAAACAAGTAATTTAATAGACTAACAATAAAATACTGGTTATGAGCAAAGAAACGCTTAAAGCAAACTTAAGAGAAATTCCAGATTTCCCCATTCCGGGAATTCTGTTTTACGATGTGACAACCCTGTTCAAAAACCCCGAATGCTTGCAGGAAATACTAGATACTCTATACGAGATGTACAAGGACAAAGGCATCACCAAAGTAGTAGGTATTGAATCGCGTGGCTTCATTATGGGTGGTGCGCTGGCGGCACGGTTAGGTGCCGGATTCGTGATGGCACGCAAGCCGGGCAAACTTCCCGCAGAAGTAGTAGAGGAAACATACGCAAAAGAGTATGGAACCGACACCATTCAGATACATAAAGACGCCATCGATGAGAACGACGTGGTTCTGCTGCACGATGATTTATTGGCTACCGGCGGAACCATGGCGGCCACTCATCGCTTGGTACAAAGATGTGGCGCCAAAAAGATTTTCATCAATTTCATTATCGAACTGGGAGGTCTGAACGGCAGAAAGGCATTCCCCGAAGATATCACGGTGGATACACTGCTTACTTTATAGTGTCACACAACATGTCCGTCAAAACGGGCCCCATCATCGTTCACAATAAAAAGAGATCTATGGAATGAGATGGACGATGAAACCGAAAGATATATATCTTCAGGCTGTAAGATATATAATGTTACAGCTTGAAGATATATAATGTTACAACCGAAAGATATAGGATGTTGCGGTTGCAACATCAACTCAAGAAACAGTTCTGCCAACCGGCAATATTCAATAAGCATGTATGGAAAAAGAAGAGATTACAACCAATGATTATCTGAAAGGAATTGTACTAAACCTGCCGACAGCCCCGGCATTTACCAATACTTGAACTCCGAAGGAACCATTATCTACGTTGGAAAGGCAAAAAACCTGAAGCGCAGAGTCTCTTCTTATTTTAATAGAGAACACCCCAACGGCAAGACACGATTGCTGGTCAGCAAAATTGCAGATATCCGTTATATCGTGGTAAAAACAGAAGAAGACGCTCTTTTACTCGAAAACAACCTGATAAAGAAATACAAGCCACGTTACAATGTATTGCTGAAAGATGACAAGACTTACCCCTCTATTTGTGTAAGCAACGAATATTTCCCACGTATCTTCAAAACCCGGCAAGTCATCCGCAACGGGTCCTCTTATTATGGTCCGTACAGTCACATGCCCTCCATGCTTGCCGTGATGGACTTGATCAAAAAGCTCTACCCCATCCGTACCTGCAAACTCAATCTAAGTCCCGAAAACATTCGCGCCGGCAAGTTCAACGTATGTCTGGAATATCACATAAAGAACTGCAAAGGGCCCTGCATCGGGCAGCAGTCACACGAAGAATACATGAAGAATATCGGTGAAATCAAAAATATTCTGAAAGGAGATACCCAGATTGTAAGTGACCTGCTGATGGAAGAGATGCAAGCGCTTGCTGCCGAAATGAAATTTGAGGAAGCACAGAAAATAAAAAGAGAAATATGACTTGATAGAAAACTATCGTTCCAAGAGCGAAGTCGTTAATTCCATCATTCATAATGTGGATGTGTTCTCCATTGAAATGGAAGAAAATTCAGCCTATATCAACTATCTGCATATCACAAACGGATGCATCAACCAAGCCTTCACCTTCGAATACAAGAAACGTCTGAACGAAACGAAAGAAGAACTTCTACAATTGGGCATTATTGAGATGCGTGAACGATATAAGAGCACTTCCCGCGAAATCATCGTACCTTTTGAACTGGATATGGAGATGAACAATGTATCCTTTACCGTTCCCCAACGAGGAGAAAAGAAGCATTTGCTGGATCTTTCCGTAATGAACGTGAAACAGTATAAAGTGGACCGCTTGAAACAGGCGGAAAAGTTGAATCCTGAACAAAGAAGCGTCCGTCTGATGAAAGAAATCCAGGAGCAGCTGCACATGAAAAAACTACCGAACCACATCGAATGTTTCGATAATTCCAATATTCAAGGCTCGGACGCGGTGGCCGCCTGCGTCGTTTTCAAAAAGGCGAAACCAAGCAAGAAGGAGTACCGGAAATACATCATCAAGACTGTGACCGGACCCGACGATTACGCCTCGATGAAAGAGGTGGTACGCCGCCGGTATAGCCGTGCCATAGAGGAAGGTTCCCCCCTGCCCGACCTCATCATTACCGACGGTGGAAAGGGGCAAATGGAAGTGGTGAGAGAAGTGATAGAGGACGAACTTCATCTGGATATCCCCATAGCCGGACTGGCCAAAGACCGCAAGCACCGCACCTCGGAATTGTTATACGGATTCCCTCCGCTGACCATCGGTGTGAAGCAAAGCACTCCCTTGTTCCATCTGTTGGAAAACATACAGAACGAGGTACACCGCTTCGCCATCACCTTCCACCGGGACAAACGAAGCAAGAGTCAGGTGGCGTCCGCTTTGGACAATATCAAGGGAATAGGCGAAAAAAGAAAGACCGCCCTGCTGAAAACATTCAAAAGCGTCAGCCGCATCAGGCAAGCCTCACTGGAAGAGATTGCAGCCGTGGTAGGTGAAGCAGCCGCTAAAAATATCAAAGAAAATCTCACAGAATAAAAGGGATTTCCTACCTTTGCATACATCTACTACAGGGACATGCTCTGCCTCGTATCAGTCCAGGCAAGAAGCCGGCAACATATTGTCCATTGTAGAAGCGGAGACATTACCGATAAACAACTAGAATTTTTCTAACAAGAAATTAAAGAATATAAATATGAGAGTAGTTATTCAACGAGTAAGCCACGCCTCTGTTACCATAGAAGGCGTATGCAAATCGGCGATAAAAGAAGGATTCATGATATTGGTTGGCATTGAAGAAGCTGATACACAAGAAGATGCCGACTGGTTATGCAAAAAATAATAGGACTGAGAGTCTTTGACGATGAAAATGGAGTCATGAATAAATCTATCCTAGAGGTAGGAGGCAACATATTGGTGATCAGCCAATTCACACTACACGCATCTACAAAAAAAGGCAACCGTCCCTCCTATATCCGTGCTGCAAAGCACGATGTAGCCATCCCCCTCTACAATTATTTCTGCCAAGACTGAGCATCGGTCTGGGCAAAGAAGTAGGAACCGGAGAATTCGGAGCAGACATGAAAGTTGAACTTCTGAACAACGGTCCTGTTACTATATGTATGGACACCAAAAACAAGGAATAATGACACTGGAAGAAGCACAAAAAGAAGTGGACCGCTGGATTAAAACGTATGGTGTACGTTACTTCAGCGAACTGACCAATATGGCCGTTCTGACCGAGGAAGTAGGCGAACTGGCACGTGTGATGGCACGCAAATACGGAGATCAGTCTTTCAAGCAAGGAGAGAAAAACAACCTTGCCGATGAAATGGCAGATGTACTGTGGGTCCTTATCTGTCTGGCCAACCAGACCGGAGTAAACCTGACCGAAGCCTTCCGTCAAAACTTGGAGAAGAAAACAAATAGAGATAAAGACAGACATAAAAACAATCCCAAATTATAAAGAATTATGGAACATAATCACGAATTCGAAGGTGGACATGAACATCGTCATGACCACGATCATGGACCTGAGCACAGCAAGTACGAAGAAGCACTTGCCAAGTATAACATCCGTTTGCACGATGAGGATGTAAAAGCGAAAACTGCCCTACTCATCGAAAAACATGTAGCAGAAAACAATACACCGGACGTAAAGAAATTCCTGTTCCATTGCATTGACCTAACCACTTTAAAGTGTACTGATTCAGATGAAAGTGTAATGAAATTCACCGGAAAAGTAAATGAATTTGTTGACAAGTACCCCGATCTGGACAATGTAGCCGCAATCTGTGTATATCCTAATATGGCAGAAGTAGTCAACGACACCTTGGAAGCAGATCATGTAAACATAGCCTGTGTATCGGGCGGTTTCCCCTCCTCGCAAACCTTTACCGAAGTAAAGGTAGCCGAAACAGCCATGGCTCTCCATACCGGAGCCGATGAGATAGATATCGTTATCCCGGTAGGCAAGTTCCTGAGTGGGGATTACGAAGGAATGTGTGATGAAATAGAAGAATTAAAAGCTGTATGTGGTGAGCATCACCTGAAAGTGATCTTGGAAACCGGAGCACTGGGAAGCGCATCCAACATCAAAAAAGCGTCTATTCTATCGATGTATTCCGGAGCCGATTTCATCAAAACCTCTACCGGAAAGGAAAACCCCGCCGCTACTCCTGAAGCTGCTTGGTGATGTGCGAGGCTATCAAAGAATACTATATGACAACAGGCCGCAAAGTAGGATTCAAACCCGCCGGAGGAATTAATACCGTACACGATGCTTTGGTTTACTATACCATTGTAAAAGAAGTGTTAGGTGAAGAATGGCTGACAAACGAGTTATTCCGCTTAGGAACAAGCCGCCTGGCCAATCTGCTTCTCTCAGAAATTGTAGGTCAAGAAACCAAGTTCTTCTAAACAAAGAACTGTTTCACTATTTAAATAACAACCACATTTAAAGTGACCGGAATGAGCTTTATCTATTCCGGTTATTTTAAAGGTAAACCTTCTACCAAAGAAAGGCGTACCTCAAAAAGTCGGGCGTGATCCTTATTGTATAAAGACTACGCCCGAACTTTTTGAAGTACATATCTTCAACAATCGTACTATTTATCTCTTTCAATCACATAATCAATATAAGCAGTCAAAGCATCTTTTACAGCTTGACCGGCTGATTGTGGAAGTAAAGCCAACGCTTTATTACGATAATCCACCATTGCCTGCCTGGCATACTCTATCCCTCCCTTCACCTTAGTATATTCGATGAAACGGGCAATATCTTCATCCGAAGCGTCTAATGCCCGGATGCGTAGCGCCAGTTTCCGCATCTCCTCATCATCAAACATATTCAACACATACAAAGCCGGCAATGTCAGCTTCCCTTCACGCATATCGTTCCCGGTAGGTTTACCTATCTCATCAGAAGAATAATAGTCGAAAATATCATCCTTTATCTGGAAAGCAATACCAATCATTTCGCCAAACAGACGAGCATTTTTCACCATTTCATCGGATGCATGCACCGAAATAGCCCCCGCTTCCGCACTGGCAGTAAACAATGCAGCCGTCTTTTTACGAATGACATCATAATACACTTCTTCCGAGAACTCAGAAGCATTAATATTCGCCAATTGAATAATCTCGCCTTCAGATAAGTTCTGTCCCAAACAAGCCACCAAATCTACAATTGTAATCTCGCGGGTCATGGCAGAATGCTTCAGGCTGGTTGCCAGCATATAGTCGCCTACCAGAACCGACACCTTATTATTATAGATAGCATTTACCGAAGACTGCCCACGGCGCTTGTCACTCTCATCCACCACATCATCGTGCACCAGGCTGGCCGTATGGAGCAACTCCAATGAAAGAGCCGCATGAAGCGTAGAATCATTGATTTCACCGAATAATTTAGCAATCAACAACGCCAATATGGGACGCATCATCTTGCCATTTCTCTGCTTAATATAGGATAACACCTCACTAAGTAAAGAATTGGAACTTTGGAGCGAAGAGTCAAACAACCTTCTAAATTCCTCAAACTCCTTGTCAATAGGCAATTTGATTTGCTGTAATTTGTCCATGCAGGTTAATTTGTGCACAAAAGTAGTAATAAAAGACGGAATACGGTATTTTTTTGTACTTTTTAACAATGAAAAAACTAAAGATTTTTAAGAATGGACAAACTTTTTCTATTAGATGCTTATGCATTAATATACCGTGCGTATTACGCTTTCATCAAAAGCCCGCGTATTAACTCCAAGGGTTTCAACACTTCAGCCGTACTGGGATTTGTCAATACACTGGAAGAGGTCTTGAAGAAAGAAAATCCTACGCACATCGGTGTGGCATTTGATCCCGCCGGTCCCACCTTCCGGCACGAAGCCTATGAACAGTATAAGGCACAACGTGAAGAAACACCCGAAGTAATCCGTTTGTCCGTACCCATTATAAAGGATATTATACGGGCCTACCGTATTCCTATTCTGGAAGTACCGGGATACGAGGCCGATGACGTGATCGGTACACTGGCCACCGAAGCCGGCAAACGGGGGATCACTACTTATATGATGACACCGGACAAAGACTATGGCCAACTGGTGGGCGGAAATGTTTCATGTACCGTCCCAAGCATACAGGCGGTTTTGAAGTGATGGGAATAGAAGAGGTAAAGGCAAAGTTCGATATCCAGTCACCCGCACAAGTCATTGATATGCTGGGACTGATGGGCGATAGTTCCGACAACATTCCCGGTTGTCCGGGCGTGGGCGAGAAAACAGCACAAAAGTTAATCGCGCAATATGGCAGCATCGAGAACCTCCTCTCCCACTCTGCCGAACTGAAAGGAGCCTTGAAGACCAAAGTGGAAACTAACCGGAAAATGATTGAGTTCTCCAAGTTTCTGGCAACTATCAAGATTGATGTCCCCATCGCTTTGAACATGGACGAACTGAAAAGAGAAGAACCGAATGAAGAGGAACTACGGAAGATTTTTGAAGAGATGGAGTTCCGTACCCTCATCGACCGCGTTTTCAACCGAGACAAGAAATCCGCCTTCGCCGGAACATACCCCGATGCGACCGGAAACGACCCGCAAGGACGAAACCGTACACCGGGAGGAAGCGCCCGGCAGGGAAATACGCCGAACGGTTCGGGACAACTCTCCCTTTTCGGCGAACCAGCTTCGAACGGTGAATCACCCGCTTCCCCGTCTTCTCCTCAAGGCAATCTCTTTGCAGAATTTACCGACGGAGGGACGGAAAGTGAGAAATATTCGAATCTAGCATGTTTAGATAATTTAAAATACGACTATCAACTCGTTGATACAGAAGAGAAAAGAACTGAATTATTACAAAACTTACTTACAAAAGAAATTTTCAGTCTAGACACAGAAACAACAGGAACCGATCCCATCACCGCAGAACTCGTGGGAATGAGCTTCAGCTATGCCGAAAATCAAGCATTTTATGTTCCTGTACCTGCGATCGGGCTGAAGCGCAAAAAATAGTTAATGAGTTCCGGCCGGCTTTCGAAAAAGAAGGAGTATTGAAAGTAGGGCAAAATATAAAATACGATATGCTGGTACTGGGCAACTACGGAATCGAAGTGCGCGGTCCCCTGTTCGATACCATGGTGGCACATTATGTACTACAACCGGAATTGCGTCACAACATGGACTACCTTGCCGAAATCTACCTGCATTATCAGACTATCCACATCGAAGACTGATTGGTCCTAAAGGCAAAGGTCAAAAGAATATGCGCGACCTCTCCCCCGAAGCTATCTATAAGTACGCATGCGAGGATGCTGATGTCACACTGAAATTGAAAAACATCTTGGAACAAGAATTGAAAACCAACGATGCGGAAAAACTCTTCTACGAAATAGAAATGCCCCTGGTACCCGTACTTGCTTATATGGAACGCAACGGTGTACGTGTAGACACTGAAGCCTTAAAACAGACCTCGGAACATTTCACCGCCCGCATGAACCAAATAGAAGAAGAAGTGCACCAACTGGCAGGTACGGATTTCAACATAGCTTCACCCAAACAGGTAGGTGAAGTGCTTTTTGACAAACTGCGCATCGTGGAGAAGGCCAAGAAAACCAAAACCGGACAATATGTCACCAGTGAAGAAGTATTGGAAAGTCTGCGAGGAAAACACGAAATAGTAGGCAAGATATTGGAACACCGCG
>ENA-OQCE01000508-OQCE01000508.1-human-gut-metagenome-genome-assembly--contig:-NODE-508-length-18771-cov-2.245280_pt1 | contig 18771 bp, 16 predicted proteins | sample MGYA00242495_ERZ504572 | MGnify/ENA primary metagenome ERZ504572 (study PRJEB26092, sample SAMD00036228) | human gut metagenome | host: Homo sapiens | study: EMG produced TPA metagenomics assembly of...
ATTATTTTAAATGAACGATAAAAAAGAAACACCGAAAGCGGTGCTTCATGCATCGCTGTGCGCAAAAATAATGGTTTTTCGGAGAATAACAAGGATTATAGGAATTGTTTTAAATGAAAGAACCGTGGTTTGAGAAAGATAAGGAGTTTGCCGATGTAGGTTACCGGCTCGCACCCGATTTGAAAAGACGTTTCGCATTGCACAATACGGCTTTCGGAAGTCGCGTGCGCTCGGTCAGCCTCTCTCCGAACGGCAAATATCTGCTTGCCTGCTATGCGGATAACTACTCGTTGAAGCGCTCAAGGACACGTTGTGAACTGACCGAACTGAAGACGGCAGGGTGATACTGCCCGCTGCCGATGAGAAAATGCGTTGGATGCCCCGCAGCAATAAGCTTTATTATACCGTAACAGGCAGACAACGGAATGATTTGGTTGTGTTCGACCCTGCTACCATGCGTGAGGAAGTGTTGCTGAAAGATGTTCCCGAGGGATATTTTGCATGGTCGCCTGCAGAAGACTATCTTATCTACTCTCCGGATGATAAGGGAGAAGCGGTAGGCGGTCCTTTGAAGCGGCTGCTGCATCCCGACGACCGGATTCCCGATGCGCGTTCCCGCAACTATCTCGTTAGGTACGACCCTGTCACCGGACTTTCCGAACGTCTCACTTACGGCAGCCATGCTGTTTATCTGAATGATATATCCTCTGACGGCAAGAACTCTTGTGCTCCACCTCTAAATCGAATATCACTCAATGTCCTTTCTCGCTTACTTCCATCTTCGAGCTGGATTTGGCTACGTTGCAGGCGGATACGCTGGTGGCATGGGACCCTTATGTAAACAGGGCGGCTTACTCTCCCAACGGCGGACAGCTTTTGGTAATCGGCAGTCCGATGGCTTTTGACGGAATAGGGAAAAACTGCGGCGAGCATCCCATCGCCAATGATTTCGATACTCAGGCATTCATTGTGGACAAGGCCACGAAAAAGGTTAATCCCATCACGCGCGATTTTAATCCTGCCGTCGACTTCCTGCAGTGGAACCGCGTAGACGGCTGTATCTACTTCAATACAACGGACGAAGATTGCAGACATATCTATCGCTATGTGCCGAAGACGGAGAGTTTTGAAATGCTGCCGCTTCAGGAAGATGTGATTTCTTCCTTCGACCTGGCGGAGTACAATCCTGCGGTTGCCGCCTATGTCGGTGGTGGCAATGCCAGTGTGGGAGTTGCCTATACGTATGATGTGAAGAAGAAAACATCCGTTTTGCTTGCCAATCCGATGAAGTCCGTTTTGGACAAGATAGATATGGGCACAATGAAGGAGTGGAACTTCACGGCGGAAGACGGTACGGAGATTAAAGGTATGATATGTCTGCCGCCGGCTTTCGACCCGAACAGGAAATATCCGCTTATCGTTTATTACTACGGCGGGACTACACCTACCACACGCGGCATCACTTCGCCTTATTGTGCACAATTGTTTGCATCACGCGATTATGTGGTTTATGTTATCCAGCCCAGCGGGGCTATCGGTTACGGTCAGGAGTTTTCCGCCCGTCATGTCAATGCGTGGGGAGAACGCACTGCCGATGAAATCATCGAGGGCACGAAGAAGTTCTGCGCCGCGCATCCGTTTGTCAACGACAAGCGTATCGGCTGTATCGGAGCATCCTATGGCGGTTTTATGACGATGTACTTGCAGACCAAGACGGATTTGTTTGCCGCTGCCGTTTCGCATGCGGGCATCAGTAACGTGACCAGCTATTGGGGCGAGGGCTATTGGGGCTATTCCTACAACTCCGTTGCCGCTGCCGGGAGCTATCCGTGGAATAATCCCGATTTGTTTACCAAACACGGAGCATTGTTCAATGCGGATAAAATCAAGACCCCGTTGTTGCTGTTGCATGGTACGGTGGATACGAATGTGCCTATCGGCGAAAGTATTCAGTTGTACAATGCCTTGAAGATATTGGGTAAGCCGGTTGAGTTTATAACGGTGGACGGCGAGAATCATTTCATCAGTGATTATCCCAAGCGCGAGTTGTGCACAACTCTATCATGGCATGGTTTGCACGTTGGCTGCAGGATAGTCCGGCATGGTGGAACGACCTTTACCCGGAAAGACATTGGTAGGATACTAAGATAAGAGGAAAAAGTTCCTCACCGCTTTATTACGACAAAAAGCCGTTTCCCGGAATAGACAAGGAGGAAACGGCTTTTTTGTTGTCAGTGTGCTTACTGTTATTCGGCACATGAAGTTGTGAAATGGATGCTCTTGGCCGTTTGCATCTGTGCTCAGGCCAAGAACGATCCGTCACAAACAAACATAAACAGGGCTGCTACTAATACTAGTTTTTTGTTTTTTACTTGTTTTTAATTAGGTTAATATATTTATTTGGTTTAGGTAGATTCTACTTTGATGTTGTGGAGTTAAACTTCACACAGTATATATATATCAAATGACGTGCCAGAGTGAAGGCAGAAACGGTAAGTCATTGCAGATTAGCACGCTATTTTTACTGTGAAGGTGCGCAGGGGTGTGAAGATGTGTGGAAGCGGTGTGGAAAGTGTGGAATAGAGTGTGGAGTTTTTCCACAGTTATAACTCTATTCCATATAATTTAAGTTTGTTGTAAAGTGTCTTTCTGTCTATCCCCAGCAGTTGGGCGGCGCGGCTTTTGTTATATCCTGTCTGCTTCAAGGCTTCGATTATCTGCTGCTTTTCGGTCTCTTCGTTACGGAGAGGCATACCTGCTGCGGATGGGGTTACTGGACTCTTCAGTTCGCTAAGCTCGTTCAGGGTAATGAGCTTGTCTTGCGCCAAAAGGGTGGCACGCCGGACGATGTTCTTCATCTGACGCAGGTTGCCCGGCCATTGATATTCCAGTAAAGCTTTGGATGCCTTTTCGTCAAAGCCGATGAGATGCTTGTCCAGTTCGCGGTTTGCCTGGTCCAGGAAGAAGTTTGCAAAGAGCAGGATATCCTCGCGACGGTCTTTCAGTTGCGGCATACGCAGGGTAAACTCATTGATGCGGTGGTAGAGATCCTCGCGGAAAGTCCCTTTCTCGATGGCCTGCTCCAGATTCTCATTGGTGGCGGACACTAAGCGCACATCTACCTGTATCTCCTTGTTGGAGCCGACAGGACGTATTTTACGTTCCTGCAGGGCGCGGAGCAATTGTATCTGCACCTCGTAGCTGAGGTTGCCTATTTCATCCAAAAAGATAGTGCCGCCGTTGGCAGCAACGAACGCGCCCGTCTTGTCGGTCAGCGCGCCGGTAAAGGAACCTTTTACATGGCCGAAGAATTCGGAAGCCGCCAGCTCTTTGGGGATAGCTCCGCAGTCAATGGCTATGAACGGCTGTTTGGCGCGGCGGCTCAACTTATGGATGCGTTGCGCCACGTACTCCTTGCCTGTTCCGCTGGCCCCGTTGATAAGGACGGACATGTTGGTGGGAGAAACCAGGTTCACATAATTATAAAGTTGCCTGGCGGCGTCGCTTTCGCCTTCCAGGTAGTCGGATGAAGCGTTCTCTGCACCTTTCCGGCAGGGATTTCCATTGCTTTCGGAACGCATGGTCTGTTTGGACGAAACAGACGGTCTGTTTGGGTCGAACGCATGGTCTGTTTGGGTCGAACGCATGGTCTGTTCCGAAGCGACGGATGAGGACTTCAGGGCTTCATCCATTTTCTTCAATAACTCGTCGGGGTTTACGGGTTTTGCAATGTAGTCGCATGCGCCCAGTTTCATGGCCTGCACGGCAGACTGTATGTCGGCATAGCCCGTCATGATGATAAGAGGGATGTGCAGGGAATGTTCTCCCAGCCACTTCAGCAAATCTATGCCGTCGCGGTCGGGCAGGCGCAAGTCGGACAGTATCAGGTCCACCGTCTCGGCTTCGATATGCTTCTGGGCACGGGCTATACTGCTTGCCGAACTGACTTGGAATCCTTTTTTGCCAAGCCATGTTTTCAATATCATGCCGTAAGTGATATCATCTTCTACGATTAATATGGATTTCATCCCTTCTGCTTTTTATCTCTTTTATGGCACAAAGGTAAATCGTTTTGTCCGATTTTAGTATATTTGCAGGCTTAAATTAAACAAAAAGACAGATGAAAAGAAATCTCATTGTATTATTAACCATACTGGTATGCGGCCTGACGGCCTGCAAACCGGGACAAAAGAAAGACGGAAATATGGAAAAAGAAACGAAGTTGAAGATTGAGACAAGTGCGGGTGACATCATCGTGAAACTGTATAACGAAACGCCGAAGCATCGCGATAACTTTATCAAGCTGGCCGAGGAAGGTACTTATGAAGGTACGCTGTTTCACCGTGTCATCAAGGACTTCATGATACAGGCGGGCGACCCCGAATCGAAGAATGCCCCGAAAGGCAAGATGCTGGGAGCGGGCGATGTGGGATACACTGTTCCTGCGGAGTTTGTCTACCCGAAATACTTCCATAAGAAAGGTGCGCTGTCTGCCGCCCGTCAGGGAGATAACGTAAACCCGAAGAAGGAATCGTCCGGTTGTCAGTTCTATATCGTGACCGGAAAGGTGTATAACGATTCTACGCTTCTCGGCATGGAACATCAGATGAACCAGGCACGCCTGAACAATGCTTTCAATGCTTTGGCGCAGAAACACATGAAGGAAATCTACAAGATGCGTAAGGACGGTGACCAGGAAGGGCTGATGAATCTGCAGGACACGCTTATCGCGCAGGCTGAGGCTCAGGTGGCCGGCGAACCGGAGTTCCGTTTCACGCCGGAACAGGTAAAGGCATATACCACTGTAGGCGGCACACCGCATCTGGACGGCGAATATACCGTGTTCGGCGAAGTCGTTGAAGGCATGGATGTGGTAGATAAGATACAACAGGTAAAGACAGACCGCAGCGACCGTCCGGAAGAGGATGTGAAGATTGAGAAGGTGACTGTGATTGACTGATAAACAAAATTGCGTCAAACCTTTGGGAAGAGAGCCTCGCTCTGTCACACAAGTATGAAGATAAATAAGCATTGTTTCCCCAACGGCCTGCGGCTGGTACACTACGAGGATACCAGCACGCAGATGGTGGCGCTGAACATCGTTTACGATGTCGGTGCGCGCGACGAGCATCCCGAGCATACCGGCTTTGCCCATTTGTTCGAGCATCTGATGTTTGGCGGTTCGGCGCATATTCCCGATTACGATACGCCTTTGCAGTTGGCGGGGGGAGAAAACAATGCCTGGACCAATAATGACATTACCAATTACTACCTCACCGTTCCGAAGCCGAACGTAGAGACGGCCTTTTGGCTGGAGTCCGACCGTATGCTGGAGCTGGCTTTCAGTGAGCAAAGCCTCGAAGTGCAACGCGGTGTAGTGATGGAAGAGTTCAAGCAACGCTGCCTTAACCAGCCGTATGGCGATGTGGGGCATCTGTTCCGGCCGCTGGCGTTCCGGGTGCATCCGTACCGCTGGCTACTATCGGCAAGGAACTCTCGCACATAGAGCAAGCCACGCTGGACGAGGTAAAGAGTTTCTTCTACCGTTTCTATGCTCCGAACAATGCCGTGCTGGCAGTGACGGGAAACATTTCATGGGATGAAACCGTTAAGCTTACCGAGAAGTGGTTTGCTCCCATACCCCGGCGGGACGTTCCGGTGAGGCAATTGCCGCAGGAGCCGGAGCAAACGCAGGAACGCCGGCTGACGGTAGAAAGAAACGTGCCGCTGGACGCCTTGTTCATGGGCTATCACATGTGTAGTCGCGAGGGTGCGGATTATTACGCATTCGATATTCTGTCCGATATTCTCAGCAACGGACGTTCCAGCCGTTTGAATCGCCGCTTGGTACAGGAACAGAATATCTTTTCCGGTATCGACGCGTACATCAGCGGTACGCGTGATGCGGGTCTGCTGCAAATCAGCGGTAAGCCTGCGGCAGGTGTGTCGTTGGAGCAGGCGGAAGCTGCCGTCCGTAAAGAACTGGAAGAGTTGCAGCGGTCTCCGGTAGACGGGCAGGAACTGGAGAAGGTTAAGAACAAGTTTGAATCTACTCAGATATTCGGCAATATCAACTATCTGAACGTAGCCACAAACCTTGCCTGGTTCGAGCTGACGGGAAAGGCGGAAGATATTGACCTTGAAGTAGAGCGTTATCGCTCCGTTACGACGGAGCAGTTGCATACTGTGGCGCAGCGTACTTTCTGCGAAAGCAATGCCGTAGTATTATATTATAAGAGTGATAAATGACAGTCAAAGGGAGCGTTTTTCGTCTCTTTGCAGGAAGGGAAGGGCGCCGTTTGACGAAACGAAAGTTCCCTGTTAAGGAAACTTCGGTTTCCTGTTGAGGAAGCTTCAGTTTCCCGTTGAGGAAACTCCCGTTTCCCGTCGGGGGAACTCCCGTTTCCCATTAGGGAAACTTTGGTTTCTTACTAAGGAAATTCTGGTTTCCCGTCAGGGGAACAATGGTTTCTCCCTTTGAAACAAATTTTAGACAATAAGATGATGAATTGGATAGCCGGCTATAAGCAGCATTATAAAGCGTTGATATTTTTGGGACTTCCCATTGTTATCGGACAGGTGGGAGTAATTATTCTCGGTTTTGCCGATACTCTGATGATCGGGCATCACAGTACCGAGGAGTTGGGTGCAGCTTCTTTCGTAAACAATGTATTTACGCTTTGCATCATTTTCAGTACCGGTTTCAGTTACGGGCTGACGCCTATCGTGGGCAGTCTTTACGGCAACCGCCGCTTTGCGGAAGCGGGGCAGGCGTTGCGTTGCAGTTTGGTGGCGAATGTCCTGGTGGCATTGCTCCTTACGTTTATCATGACGGTGGTCTACTTCAACGTGGAGCGCCTGGGGCAACCCGAGGAACTGATGCCTTTGATAAAACCTTATTACCTGGTATTGCTTGCTTCGCTGGTTTTCGTGATGCTGTTCAACGGCTTCAAGCAGTTTACGGACGGAATCACAGATACGAAGACCGCCATGTGGATATTGCTGGGCGGAAATACGCTGAACATCATAGGCAACTATATCCTTATCAACGGCAAACTGGGCTTCCTGGAGCTGGGGTTGCTGGGAGCAGGCATCAGTACGTTGTTCTCGCGTATTATGATGGTGGTGGTGTTCGCGTTGATTGTGCTGCGCGGCCGCCGCTTTATCCGTTACCGGATCGGGTTCTCCCGCATGGGATGGTCGTTTCCGGTGTTTAAGAAGCTCAATGCGCTGGGCTGGCCTGTCGGTTTGCAGATGGGAATGGAGACGGCCTCTTTCAGCCTTAGCGCCATCATGGTGGGCTGGCTGGGCACTATCGCTTTGGCATCCCATCAGATAATGCTGACCATCTCGCAATTTACGTTTATGATGTACTACGGTATGGGTGCAGCGGTGGCGGTGCGTGTCAGTAATTTCAAGGGGCAAGACGATATGGAGAATGTGCGCCGCTCCACATTTGCGGGTTTCCATCTGATAATGGCTATGGAAGTAGTGCTTATGAGCATCGTTTTTGTGATGCGCGGACAGGTGGGCGGCTGGTTTACGGATAGCGCAGAGGCTTCGGCGCTGGTAGCCTCTTTGTTCTTCCCTTTCTTGATTTATCAGTTTGGCGACGGACTGCAAATCAACTTTGCCAATGCGCTGCGGGGCATATCGGATGTAAAGCCGTATGATGGTTATTGCATTTATTTCTTATTTTATTATATCTTTGCCCGTAGGATATTTTTGCGGTTTTGTACTGGGCTGGGGACTGGTCGGCGTGTGGATGGCTTTCCCGTTCGGTCTGACCAGTGCCGGGGTGATGCTGTGGCTGCGCTTCCGCTATAAAACGAGGACGAGATGATGCACGGGGCGATGCTTTGTCACCCTGTCGCTCCATAACTCTTTTATTACCTGTTTATGAATAGCGTATCGAAAGTAAAGATAGCTGTCGGATACACTCTGCTGCTGGGAGTGTTGTTCTTTTCCCTGTTCTTTGTGCACCGGGAGATGGAGCATCTTATGCTTTCCGATAACCGGGACGTGCAGTGGACGGACAGTCTCATTACGCTTCTTCGGAAGAAGGATGCGAACACCATTTACATGCTGCGCGTGTTGAGCGAGACGAACGACAGCATGGTCTCTACCCGGGAGATAGAAAATATTATCGCTACCCGGCAGGATTCGTTTGTGACAAACCAGCGCGTACAGCAGCGCATCATTACGCATCGCGACACGGTGGTTACCAAGCCCAGGAAGAAAGGATTCTTCCGCCGTTTGGGAGAGGTGTTTGTGCCGCCTAAGAAAGATACCGCCATTCAGGTAAAGACTTCCCTCGAATATGCCACGGATACGGTGATTAACGTGTATAATCCGGTGGATTCCCTGCAGGAAAAGCTGCGTGCCGTGGCACAACAGCAGAAGGAGCACATTGCGATTGTACAGCGCCGCAGGCGTACCTTGCAACGCATGGACCGGATGCTGACCGCCCGTATCGACAGTCTGTTGAAAGGCTACGAACAGGAAACCCTGCAGCGTGCCCGCAAAGAGGCGGAGTACCAGCAGTCCGTACGCCATCACTCCATTAAGACAATCAGCGGCATTGCCGTCGGTGCGGTGCTGCTTTCCGTCTTTTTCCTGATAATCATAGGGCGCGACATTACGCGCAGCAACCGCTATCGCCGCGAACTGGAAGAAGCCCGCCGCCGTGCCGAGGACCTGCTGGCCACGCGCGAGAAGATGATGCTTGCCATTACCCACGACTTTAAGGCGCCGCTCGGCTCCATCATGGGCTATGCGACCTGCTCTCCCGTCTGACGGTGGACGAACGGCAACGCTTCTACCTGGATAATATGAAAACCTCATCGGAACATCTGCTGAAGCTGGTGGTCGATTTGCTCGATTTCCACAGGCTCGACCTTCATAAGGCGGAGATAAACCGGGTCACCTTCCATCCCGCCCGCTTGCTGGAAGAGATTCATGTCAGTTTTGAACCGCTGACTTCTGCCAAAGGCCTGGAGTTGCATTGCGATATTGCTCCCGAACTGGAGAGTACTTACATCTGCGACCCGCTCCGTCTCCGCCAGATTATCAACAATCTGCTGTCCAATGCAGTGAAGTTACGGACGAGAGGGGCATAACGATGACGGCGCGTTACGAGGAACGCCGGTTGGTGGTGGCCATTGCCGATACGGGCAAAGGTATGGAACCGGCGGACAGGGAGCGGATTTTCCAGGAGTTTACCCGCCTTCCCGGTGCGCAGGGCAAAGAGGGCTTCGGACTCGGTTTGTCTATTGTGCGCATGCTTGTGCAGTTGCTGGAAGGAACGATTGATGTGGACAGTGTGCCGGGCAAGGGAAGTACATTTACGCTGCGTGTTCCCTTGTTCCCCGTACAGGTATCGGAGGATACCGGCGAGAAATATCAGGAGACGGAAACCGGAACTTCTTCCGCTCTTTCAGAGAGCATGCCCGCTTCTTCACAACCTTCGCTCCGTGTGTTGCTGATTGACGACGACCGCATTCAGCTTACGCTTACCGCAGCCATGCTCCAGCATAGCGGCATCGCTTCGGTATCGTGCATGCAATTGGACGAATTGCTGGATGCCCTGCGTTCCGATACCTTTGATGTGTTGCTCACCGATGTACAGATGCCTGCCATCAACGGTTTCGACCTGTTGAAACTGTTGCGTGCGTCGAATCTGCCCCAGGCGCAGGCCATTCCCGTGATAGCCGTTACCGCCCGTAGCGATATGAAGCCGGAGGAGTTCAAGGAATATGGCTTTGCCGGTTGCCTGCACAAACCGTTTACGGTAGCGGAACTGTTCCGGGAACTGAATGCGGAAGGTATCGGACAAACATCTGCCGTGCGGAGCGAAGTAGCAGCAGCGGAAACGGTTGAGGCTTCATCGCCGGATGCTCCTTATGACTTCTCGGCACTCACCGCTTTCTCCGGTGACGACCCGGAGGCGGCAAAGTCCATAATGGAGAGCTTCGTTACCGAAACCCGCCTCAATGCCGAACGTTTGCAAAAGGCGGCGGATGCGGCGGATATGGACGAGGTGGCGGCCGTTTCGCACAAGATGATTCCTCTCTTTACGCTGATTGGCGCTACGGAACTGGTGGCGGAGCTTAAAATACTGGAAGGCTTGCGCGGTACTCCTTTTACAGCCGGGCAGAGGCAGCGGGCACTGCGTTCGCTTGCTCTTATCGAGGACATTATCCGCTTGCAGACACGGGCGGATTAGAGTAAGCAATTGCGGTATAAGTGGTCGTAAACACCGGCGCAACATAGTATTTTTCTTTTATTAGGAACTTTATCTCAAAATTAATTGTTTACTTTGTACGAATTAATCGATGACAGCTTGACGTTCCAATGAGAAGAAAATGGTTAAGAGGGGCACTTTGGGTGCTTCTTACTCCTATTATCCTATTTGTAATATTGATGATATTGCTTTACGTGCCGCCCGTACAGAATTTTATACGGAAGCAGGCCACGGCAATAGCATCGGATGCTACGGGCATGAATATCTCCGTAGAGCGGATAGACCTTCGTTTTCCGTTGAACCTGCTTGTGCGCGGTGTTCAGGTAGTGCAGCCGGGAAGCGATACTGCTGATATCCAACACCCCGATACCTTGCTGAACCTCGGAAGCCTGAATGTCCGCGTACAGGCATGGCCCTTATTGAAAGGAAGGGTAGAGGTGGATGACATCACTTTGCAACGGGTGGCCGTAAACTCTTCCGGCCTGCTGGAAGGCATGCGCATAAAAGGTACGCTCGGACGGTTCTTCCTTGCCAGTCACGGCATAGACCTGAATAAAGAGGATGCCGTACTGAACCGGGTGGAACTGAGCGATACCCATGTGCAGGTGATGCTTGCCGACACTACCGAAACTCCGGAGGATACCACCGAAACCGCCTTGAACTGGCGCGTAGCATTGCATAACCTGAAACTGAAGAATGTGTCGGTGGATTTGCAGATGCCGCTCGACTCCATGTCCCTGGCAGCCACTATCGGAGATGCAAGCATAGAGGATGCCGAAGCCGACCTCAAGCGACAGTTCTATGGCTGGCGTAAGTTTGCCCTTACGGGGACTTCCGTGAATTATGATACGGGCACAGCCGTTCCTGCCGAGGGATTTGACGCTTCGCACATCGCATTGCGCGATATCCGTATCGGCATAGATTCGGTGATGACCTGCGGCCGTGACATGAATGCCGTTATCCGAGAGTTCTCCATGTACGACCGTTCCGGACTGACGGTGACTTCCCTGACCGGACGCCTCTTTGCCGACTCAGCGTTATCCGTGTTCCCTATTTGCAGCTCAAGACCCCGCACAGCGAGATGAACCTGACGGCGCAGACCTATTGGAAACTTGTCGATATACCCACTACCGGACAGTTGTCCGCCCGCTTTAACGCCAATATCGGCAAGCAGGATGTATTGCTCTTTGCCGGCGGACTGCCCGAAACCTTTAAAGAGGCTTATCCTTTCCGCCCGTTGGTAATCCATGCCGGTACGGAAGGCAATCTGAAGCAGATGCAGATTTCCCGTTTCACGGCCGAACTTCCCGGCGCTTTCTCATTGAGCGGTGGCGGTGAGTTGTGGAACCTTACGGATAGCTTGAAGCGTAGCGGAGGGCTTGACTTTGAGATGCAGACGCAAGACCTTAATTTCCTCACCGGGCTTACCGGGGTCACTCCCGACGGCTCTATCGTTGTGCCCGACAGTATGAACCTCGTAGCGCGTCTCGGGCTCGACGGGCCTCAATGCAATGCCTTGCTCAAAGTGCAGGAGGGCAAAGGCAGTCTGAATCTGGATGCTGCTTACAACCTGTCTACCGAGGTCTATTATGCAGACCTTGCCATAGATGCCTTACAGCTTCATCATTTCCTGCCCAAAGATTCTGTTTATGCACTTACTGCGCATGTTACCGCCAAAGGCAGGGGAGTGGATATGGCTTCCCGTCAGACGACGGCTCTTGTGGAAGCCAAACTGGACGAACTGCAATATGCCCGCTGGAATCTGTCGGGTGTGAACCTGAATGCGGGATTGAAATCTGCGGTAGCTTCTGTACGGTTGACGAGCGATAATGAACTGCTGAAGATGCAGTCCGAAGCTGACCTTCGTCTCGACCGTAAATATATGGACGGCAGGCTGAACATGAAAGTCGAGGAACTGGACTTGTATAATCTGGGAATTGCCCCCGAACCTTTGGAGCATCCCGTTGCGTTCAATCTGGGAGCGGAAGCGCGTCGCGATTCCATTAAGTTGCGGATGGATGCCGGCGATATGGATTTGCAGTTCCGTGCCCGCAGCACATTGGAGGAGTTGCTGGGGCAGTCGGACAAGTTCGTTGCCATTCTGACGAAACAGATAGAGGAAAGACGTCTCGACCATGCCGCCTTGCGGCAGGTATTGCCCTCGGCGGGCATGCAGTTGACGGCGGGGCAGGCCAATCCGGTCAGCGATTTCCTGAAAACAAAAAACATAAGGTTCAATGACTTCACCCTTCGCTTCGGGAGTACGCCGGCACGGGGCATCAACGGACGGACTGCCGTTCACGGATTGCGTGTGGACTCGTTGCAGCTCGATACGGTTTTCTTTGCCGTGAAGCAGGATACTTCCCGGATGATGCTGCAAAGCGGGGTGATTAACGGACCGAAGAATCCGCAGTTCGTATTCCGCAGTACGCTGACCGGTGAGATTCGCAGTGAAGATGCCGAACTGACCGTGAATTATGTGGACGGAAAAGGACAGACGGGAGTGCTGTTCGGCGTCAATGCCCGCCCGCTGACGGAGGGACATGGCAAAGGCAACGGAGTATTGCTTAATCTGACGCCTGCCGAACCGGTTATCGCATACCGTAAGTTCCATTTCGTAGACAACAGCAATTGGATATATCTGCATAACAACATGCGCGTCTATGCCAATATCGATATGGATAGTGACAACGGTTTGGGCTTCCGTATGCAGTCGGACAAGAACGACAGCATTTCATTGCAGAATATGAACGTGGAATTGAGCCGTTTCCAACTGGGCGAACTGAGCGAGGTGCTTCCTTATATGCCCCGTCTCACCGGCTTGTTCTCTGCCGAGGCGCAGTATATACAGACCCCTACTTCCTTGCAGGTTTCAGCCGAAGCCAATATCGATGAACTGACCTATGAGCGGCAGCATGTAGGAGACATCGGTATGGGAGCCACATGGCTGCCGGGCGATAAGGGCGCTACGCATTATCTGAATACATATTTCAGTTATGACAACCGGGAAGTGATGACCGCCGACGGCATACTGACGCAGAAGAACGGAAAGGACACGCTGGAAGTGACTACCTCTTTTGAACACTTCCCGATGAAGATTGCCAATGCTTTTGTGCCCGACCAAATGATGTCCTTTACCGGTGACCTCGATGGCGGGATGTACATCTACGGACCGTTGGAGAAACCCAGGATGCACGGAGATATCACGCTGGACAGCGTATCGGTATATGCCCGTCAGGCAGGGGCCCGCTACTGGTTTGACGACCGTCCCGTGCAGATTAAGGATAACCAACTGATATTTGATAAGTTTGCCATTTATACCACCAGCAAGAATCCGTTTACCATTAACGGCAAGGTGGACTTCCGCAATTTGGAACGTCCTACGGCGGACTTGAAGTTGCTGGCGGAGAACTATACGCTGCTGGATGCGCCGCGCACCCGCGAAAGTCTTATCTACGGCAAGATATTTGTCGATTTGAACGCTACGGTACGAGGGCCTTTGGATGCCCTGACCATGCGCGGTAACATGAACCTGCTGGGCAATACGGATGTTACCTATGTACTGACGGACTCACCGTTGACAGTGGAAGATCGCCTTGAGGGTTTGGTAACCTTTACTTCTTTTGCCGATACGGCTTCGGTGGGCACTGATGAGGCTCCCGCCATGTCTTTGGGTGGTATGGATATGATTATGTCCGTACATATCGACAATGCCGTGCGCCTGCGCGCCGATTTGAGTCCCGACCGCAGTAAATTCATTGAATTGGAAGGCGGCGGAGATTTGAACATGCAGTATACTCCGCAAGGCGATATAAGCCTTACCGGACGTTATACGCTTTCGGGCGGAATTATGAAGTATTCGCTTCCTATCATTCCGTTGAAGGAATTCCAGATTAACAACGGCAGTTATGTGGACTGGCGAGGCGACCCGATGAATCCGACGCTGAACCTGAAAGCGACGGAGCGTATGCGCGCTTCGGTAGCCGATGGTGACGACGGCGGTTCGCGCGTGGTGAATTTCGATGTGTCCATAGCTATAAAGAATCGCCTTGACGCTCCCGAACTTATTTTCGATATAACGGCGCCGGATGATGCCACCATTGAAAATGAGTTGCAGGCTATGGGAGCCGAGGAACGCAGCAAACAGGCCATTGCCATGCTGGCGACCGGTGTTTATATGAACAGTGGTGTCAAAGGCGGCGGATTGTCTATGGGCAGTGCTTTGAACAGTGTTATCCAAAGCCAGATCAACTCATTGGCAGGTTCGGCTTTCCAAAGCATCAACGCAAGTTTCACTATGGGTATGGAAGACCGTACGTCAGCCGAAACGGGTGACAAGCAGACGGATTATAGCTTCCGCTATTCGCAGCGTCTTTTCAACGACCGCGTGCAGATTGTCATCGGTGGTAAGGTGACAACCGGCGCCAATGCCACGAATGATGCGGAATCGTTTATCGACAATATTTCGCTTGAGTACCGCTTGATACGTCCGGTACGCGCTATGTCCGTGTGTTCTATGACAAGAACTACGAGAGTGTGCTTGACGGGGAAATAACGGAAACCGGAGTCGGCCTTGTGCTTCGTCGCAAAATGGACCGCCTGGGCGAACTTTTTATCTTCAGGAAAAAGAAGAAGCAAACTGTAGAATGATATGAAACGACTGATAGTATATATGGCGGGCATACTGTTGCTGGCAGGATGTTCCACAACCAAGCACTTGCCGGAAGGTGAAATTCTGTATACGGGACAAAAAAAGATGATTGTCGAGAACCGCAGTACCACTCCGGTAGGCGAGACTGCATGGAAGAGGTTGAAGCGGCGCTTGCCACTGCTCCGAACAATTCTTTGCTGGGTAGTTCCACTATTCGCATACCTTTTCCTATGGGGTTATGGATTTACAATGGCTTTGTGAAATATGAGAAAGGCTTTGGCAGGTGGATATTCAACCGCTTTGCGGCGAAGCCCGTACTGATGTCCACTGTCAATCCCGATATCCGGCAGAAGGCGGCTGCCAATTTATTGCGCGATTACGGCTACTTTAACGGAACGGTCAGCTATAAAACATTCATCGATCCAAAGGATTCTTTGAAAGCAAAGCTGCAATACACGGTGGATATGCGCAACCCTTATTTTATCGATACGGTCTATTATCACGGTTTCAGTGAGCGTACCTTGCGCATTATGAATATGAGCCGGCGCCGTTCGCTTATCAGTCCGGGAGAACAATTCAACGTGACCGACCTTGACGGAGAACGTACCCGTATCAGTACTTTGCTGCGCAATGTAGGGTGCTATTATTTCCGTCCCGATTATCTGACTTATCAGGCGGATACGACCTTAGTGCCCGGCGGACATGTTGCCATGCGCATGGTTCCTGCTCCCGGCATGCCTTCCGTTGCCGAGAAACCGTTTTATGTAGGCAAGAAAGCTTTTTATCTGTATGGCAAGCAGGGACAGACCCCTAATGACAGTATCGACTACAAAGGCCTGCGCATCTATTATCACGACAAGCTGCGGGTACGTCCCAATATGATTTACAGATGGCTGAACTATCAGGCGTATCGTCAGAAACGTCAGGTGCAGGACAGTACGGGTATTTCCCGCAGACGTTCCATGCAGAGTCTTTACAGCCTTTATCGCCAGACCCGCGTGCAGGAGCGTTTGAACAATGTAGGCATCTTCCGTTATCTTGAGATGCAGTATACCCCGCGTGATACGACATTCGTGTGCGATACGCTGGATGTGAATATTCATGCGGCACTCGACAAGCTTTATGATGCCGAACTGGACTTCAACGTAAAGATGAAAAGCAATAACCAGACCGGACCGGGAGCTTCGTTCACCGTAACGAAGAACAATGTGTTTGGCGGCGGTGAGGCATGGAATGTAAGTTGGACGGTTCGTATGAATGGCAGACGGGTAAAGACCGTTCTTCGCTGATGAACAGTTATGAAGTGGGGTTGTCTACCTCGCTTATGTTTCCGCGTGTGGTCTTCCCTCGCTTTGGCGACAAGGAGTATGACTTTCCGGCCACTACGACTTTCAAACTGTACATCGACCAGTTGAACCGTGCCAAGTATTATAAACTGCTGGCGTTTGGCGGAAACGCTACATACGATTTCCAGCCGAAGCGTACGAGCAAGCATAGTTTTACACCGTTCAAACTCACGTTCAACGTACTTCGCGACCCTACGGAAGCCTTCAAGGAGTTGCAGGCGGAGAATCCTGCACTCTATGTCAGCCTGCGCGACCAGTTTATTCCGGTCTTTGAGTATATGTACACCTACGACAACGCATCTTTGCCGGGTGTGCGCAATCCTATCTGGTGGCAGACGACAGTGAGCTCGGCTGGTAACCTTACTTCGTGCATTTATCGTATTTTCGGAAAGTCGTTCAAGGAGAAGGACAAAAAGCTGCTGGGTGTTCCTTTTGCACAGTTCCTGAAGGTAAACAGCGAATTCCGCTATCATTATAAGATAGACAAGAACCAGATGATTGCCTCGCGGATTGCCGGCGGCGTGATATGGTCGTACGGAAATGCGCTGGCGGCTCCTTATACCGAACAGTTCTATATCGCGGCGCCAACAGTGTGCGTGCTTTTTCTGCACGTAGCATAGGTCCGGGCAGCTATGCTCCGGATAAGGAAAATAAGTATTCTTTCATCAATCATGTGGGTGATATACGTATGGAAGCTAATGTTGAATACCGCTTCCGCATTATCGGAGATTTGCATGGAGCTGTATTCTTGGATGCCGGTAATGTGTGGCTGATGCGTAAGGATGAGTCCCGTCCAGGCGGCGAGTTCACTTTAAAGAACTTTGCCAGACAGATAGCTTTGGGTACGGGAGCCGGTTTGCGTTATGATATGGACTTTCTGGTTTTCCGTCTGGATTGTGGAGTGGGGTTGCACGATCCGTATGATACCGGTAAGTCGGGATACTATAATATTCCAAGTTCAAGGACAGTCTTGCCTTGCATTTCGCTATCGGTTATCCGTTCTAAGGCAAACTGTGGGTTTGGGGCTGACAATAGTGAAGAATTGTGGCTAATAAGCAAACTAAAAGTAGAAGTATTTGCCATTGAGGCGGAGTTTTGTACGATTATGGAAAAGAATGGACTGAAATCTTCCTTTTTCTGATATAAATTTTACTACTTTTGTGCCTGTTATCAACCATGATACACTAACCTTTTTAAATAATAACTAATATGAAACCAACTTTATTCTTATTGGCAGCCGGCATGGGCAGCCGCTATGGTGGCCTGAAGCAATTGGACGGACTGGGGTCTAATGGCGAAACTATTATGGATTATTCTATTTACGATGCTATCAAGCCGGATTCGGTAAGCTCGTTTTTGTTATCCGTAAAGATTTTGAACAAGACTTCCGCGATAAAATCATATCCAAATACGAAGGTCATATCCCGTGCGAATTGGTGTTCCAGGAACTGGATGCACTTCCCGAAGGATTCACGTGTCCGGCCGACCGTACCAAACCTTGGGGAACCAACCACGCCGTAATGATGGGTGCCGATGTGATAAAGGAACCGTTTGCCGTTATCAATTGCGATGACTTCTACGGTCGTGGTTCTTTCCAGGTGATGGGCAAGTTCCTGTCTGAGCTTCCCGAAGGCTCCAAGAATGTATATTCGATGGTAGGATTCCGCATCGGCAATACATTGAGTGAAAGCGGTACGGTGTCTCGCGGCCTTTGCAGCACTGATGCAAATAATCTGCTGACTTCTGTCGTTGAACGTACCAAAATTCAGCGTATGGACGGTGAAGTGAAATATATTGATGATAACGGTGAGTGGACTGCCACTCCCGATACAACTCCGGTCAGTATGAATTTCTGGGGCTTTACTCCCGATTACTTCGCTTACAGTCAGGAATTCTTCAAGACGTTCCTCAGCGATTCGAAGAATATGGAGAACCTGAAGAGTGAATTCTTTATTCCTTTGATGGTGGATAAACTGATTAATGACGGTACTGCTACGGTTGAAGTGCTTGATACGAACAGCAAGTGGTTCGGGGTGACTTATCCGGAAGACCGTCAGAGCGTAGTCGATAAGATTAAGGCATTGGTGGATGCGGGAGAATATCCGGCTAAGCTGTTCTAAAAGAACGCCAATCTATTCTAAAGGAGCGCCCAGGCGATTTCCTTTATAAAAATATCCCCTCTTTTTCTTTCTGTTTTCCAAATCGGTTGGACAGAAAGGGAAAGAGGGGATTTATTGAAATTTAAATGAATGCAGTTGTATGCTTTGAATGCATGATTGCGTAAGAATAAAAAATAATATCGTTACCTTTGCAGTCTTGAACGATTAATTCATTGACACTATGATATCTGTAGAAGGACTGAAGGTGGAATTTAATGCTACTCCTCTGTTTGAAGACGTTTCTTACGTTATTAATAAGAAAGACCGTATAGCCCTTGTCGGCAAGAATGGGGCGGGTAAGTCCACCATGCTCAAAATACTGGCAGGTATTCAGCAACCCACTTCCGGTGTTGTTGCCGTCCCCCGCGAATG
>ENA-OQCE01000509-OQCE01000509.1-human-gut-metagenome-genome-assembly--contig:-NODE-509-length-18756-cov-2.102206_pt1 | contig 18756 bp, 20 predicted proteins | sample MGYA00242495_ERZ504572 | MGnify/ENA primary metagenome ERZ504572 (study PRJEB26092, sample SAMD00036228) | human gut metagenome | host: Homo sapiens | study: EMG produced TPA metagenomics assembly of...
CCATCAGTGCGACAGGATATGAAATAAAAGGTATCAGTTCAACAACCTTATGAAAAAATGAAAGGTTTGTTTTACATTTTTTCATAAATAATGAACATGTTCAGTAAATATCATTAAATCATAAACCTATTAAAAAACCAGGCAGAAACTTTGCAGATTATACTGCAGTTTTTGCCTGGCTTTCTCTGTGCCAACAAGTTGATTTCTCGACAAATCTCGAATAATGGCGTTAAAAAGTCTGAAAAATTCCAAAAAATCAGTTGCTTAATTTGTACAAAACATGGTAGACTATTTGTAGTTAAGAAGTGACAGAAATTTACAATTACTTAACCGAATCAGGTGAGACAAATGACTCTATCTGCTGATTAATCAGGAGATGAAAGAATGAAAAAGAAAATAGAACTTGTCTGTTGGATTTTATTTACCGTTTGTTCTGGTATTGGTTTCTTTATTAACTTTATGAGCACACCTCCGGTAAACGATACACATACATTTACTTTATACATGATTGGTGCTGCTGTGGTATCCTTACTATACCCGGCATCTATGTTTGTTCTTGGATTGAGAAACCGCTACCTGTATGATAAGTTAAATGAACTTGCTGAAGAAAAGGGTGAAACTGAAGCTGCCAAATCTGCACACACTTTCAGGTCATCCGCATCAGGATATACAGTTCCTGATATGGACATCCTTGTCAGTGCTCTGACCTCTGATCAGAAACTTACAGAGGAAGAGAAAGAATATTTATTAGAATACATTAAGAAGAAATGATGTGATGTTTAAATGGAACTGTTAGTCTGTATGTCCATTGCAGGAAGCATTCCTGTAATGATCTGTTTATTTTTATATCTAATTCAACGTGGAAATTATAACTACATTCTCGGAGGAAGATTACTGCTGACAGGTGTTTTCTTTTATCTGGTGCCTGTGCAGTTGGTGAAGTATTTACTTCCAAAAGATGCACTTCCGGAAACAATGTTAATTGGCAGAAAAGCTGATTCTTATTTATCAGGCACCTTGTCTTTCAGGAGTGAAAAGCAGGGTGATTACATATGGATACCTCAATGGTTTAATATATTTGCCAGGATCTGGCTAGCAGGAATTATTATCTTCGCAATCTATGAGATTATTAAATACTGGAGAGGAGCACATTCTATCCGGAACTATATCTTTGAAAAGATTGAAGATCCTGAAGATAATCTTACTTATTACCTGATTCCGGATGAGATTTGTGGTCCATGTACCATCGGATTTTTCCGTCAGAAAATCGTATTTCCAGAGAGCTTTCCTCTGCATCCTGATTTTATTATGGTATACAAACATGAACATACACATTTGAAGAATCATGACAATTTAGTAAAACTTTTATGCCTTTTCGTTCTGTGTCTGCACTGGATGAATCCCGTGGCATATCTTTTACTTTTCCTTTACATAGATACAGCAGAAATAGTCAGTGATAGTGCAGCCGTCGATGGCTGTACAAAGGAAAAACGTCAAGACTATGCAAATTTGCTGGTATTAGAAGCCGCAACTTCTGATATACGTCCAGCCGTGTGGAAAAATAACCTTTCCGGACATAAACGCAATAAGGAAGGAAAGGATTTTAAAACATTAAAAAGGAGGATCAACTACATGATGAAGGAAAAGAGAAAAGGGATGTTACAGAGAGGAATTATGGTGGCAGTGTCGGCGTTGACAGTTATGGCGAGTGTTGGGACGGTAATGGCGTATGAACCGATATCCTCATCTGATGAAAGTTTTGAGGAAGTTATTTTTGATGATTTCGTAGATGATTTTGGCTATGATGATGTAGACAATACTGTATTAGAGTCTATTGATTTTTCACAAGGTGATGAAGTATATATTGATTCAAACGGAAATCAGATAACATATCAAGAATCTGCAGATACTTATGCATTATGTACACATAGTATGATTCCGTCATCTTTCTATACACATGGAAAGAATTCATCTGGAGGATGTACTGTTAAAATATATAAATGTCAGAGATGTGAAAAATGTGGTTATCGAGCAAATGCTACGTTGTACAGTACAACTACATACACTAAGTGCCCACATTAATTAAATATTTGTGTAATACTAAAATCTTCAGATATTTGAGAAGAATTCTAAAATATCTGAAGATTTTTTATATAATTTGATATTTTATAATATGTAACTCTTATAACTTAAACATAAAAGTACCTTTTTCTGAAATACTTTCTCAATATCCTTCCAATTTCCCTCTTGCATTTTTATAAAAGTTAGAATATACTAACCAATAGAGTTAGGTATAACAAACTCTCGCGTGAATGAAATCATTTGAACTCCATCCGAAGACCTGCTGAATTCTTCGGAACACTGGATCAGATATGTACTTGCTGAAATCGCGGTTCTGCTGAAAAACCGTACCTCAGATATGATCCACTTGGTACATCAAAGCTACGGTGTACCAGGAGTCCAAATGCAAAACCAGAAAGGGGATTTATCATGTACTTAGAAATTGAGAAAGTAATTGGAAGAGAAATTCTGGATTCCAGAGGAAACCCGACAGTAGAAGCAGAAGTATATCTGATGGACGGCACTGTTGCAAGAGGAACAGCTCCAAGCGGTGCTTCCACAGGAGAATTCGAAGCTCTGGAATTAAGAGATGGAGATAAAGCTCGTTACCTTGGAAAAGGTGTGCAGAAAGCAGTAGAGAACATCAACACAACAATCAACGAAGCAATTGAAGGTCTCGATGCAAGTGACATCTATGCAGTAGACGCAGCAATGATTGCAGCAGACGGAACAAAAGACAAATCCAAACTTGGAGCAAATGCAATCCTTGCAGTATCTATCGCATGCTGCAGAGCAGCGGCAGCTTCTCTTGAAATTCCGCTGTATCGTTTCCTTGGCGGAGTATCCGGAAACCGTCTCCCTGTACCAATGATGAACATCGTAAACGGCGGATGCCATGCATTATCATCCGGTCTGGATGTACAGGAATTCATGATCATGCCAGTTGGGGCACCTTCCTTCAAAGAATGCTTAAGATGGTGTGCGGAAGTGTTCCACGCACTTGCTGCCATTTTGAAAGAGCGCGGACTTGCCACATCTGTAGGTGATGAGGGTGGTTTCGCACCTGCACTGAAATCCGATGAAGAAGCGATCGAGACAATCCTTGAAGCAGTTAAGAAAGCCGGATATGAACCAGGCAAAGACTTCAGGATTGCTATGGATGCTGCTTCCTCCGAGTGGAAGAGTGAAAAAGGCAAAGGATATTACAAACTTCCAAAAGCCGGCACAGAGTATACATCTGAAGAGCTCATTGAGCACTGGGCTAAATTATGCGAAAAATATCCGATCATCTCTATCGAAGACGGCCTGGATGAAGAAGACTGGGAAGGATGGCAGAAACTTACAGCCAGACTTGGCGACAAAGTACAGCTTGTCGGTGATGACCTGTTTGTTACAAATACAGAAAGACTTGCAAAAGGTATCAGCCTTGGCGCAGGTAATGCGATCCTGATCAAATTAAACCAGATCGGTTCCGTATCCGAAACACTGGAAGCAATCAAGATGGCCCACAAAGCAGGCTACACCGCAATTTCTTCTCATCGTTCCGGCGAGACAGCAGATACAACAATCGCAGACCTTGCAGTAGCACTGAACACCTGCCAGATTAAGACCGGAGCTCCAAGCAGATCCGAACGTGTTGCAAAATACAACCAGCTTCTCCGTATCGAAGAAGAACTCGGCGCAAGCGCAGTATATCCGGGAATGAAAGCTTTCAATGTGAAACAGGACTAAACAGAACTATGGCAATCCGCGTAAATAATACATACCATAAATAAAATAAACCTGTAAAATGCAAAATGCATTTCTCATCTGAATCGTTTAATGAGAAATGCATTTTTGTATATGAGACTTTATTATATTCACTCATCCGTATCAATACTGCCTGTTTCTTCCGGTCTCTTCAGATATCCCCTTACAGCAGGCTCAATCGTTTGTTCCATAAGCCGGTGCAGCAGTTCTGTCGTAATATTATGATCTCCCAGAAGCGAATTATACAGGAAGTTTCCTGACAGTTCTTCAGTAATAGAACTCAGTCCTGCCAGAATCATTTTTTTGCCGGGTGTTTCGTTCCATCTGATTTCAATTCCATTATCTTCATGAAAGAAAATGTGCGCCTTTCGTTTCACACATTCTTCGATAAAAGTAACTTCCAGTTTTAACACAGGGATATCGTTTTCATCTCTTGCAAATTCTCCCAGTGTAGCTACAAGGTAATGTTCTCCATGAAGATCAACACATCCATCCGCAGCCTTTCCAAATCCAACAGGAAGTTTATGGATCACCTCACCTTCGGTAAAAGAAACGCAAAAGTTTCCCGCATCATAAGTAAAAGAAATTTCAGAAATACCATCTGTCATATTATTGTGGAATACCTGCACAAACAACGGCGCAATTCCAATATTCTGCTGTTCCATAACATAAGTTCTGCCGCTTACAGCCCGCATAAAACTGTGATGATCAGATGGGCGATCAACGGCTGCTGAAATACGGTAGCTGTATTTTTTATCTGAATGCTTCCTTCTGAAAACTACATTTCTTTTCCATCCCCCGCGCAGAGAAGTACTTCTGTTATTATTTTCTCCATTTTCCAGTTCTCCGCACAACCATTTCAGAAGACTATGGGAGAGTGGATTCTCAGGTAGAACATCGGCGGGATGATAATTAACAGGGAAATATTTCCGAATGATATTCAGCATGATACAGTCCTGAAACATTTCTTTATTTCCGGCATTTGTGACAAGAACCATATCCATATCCGGATAAATAATAACATTCTGTCCCAACATTCCATTATATTCAAAGCTTCCCGGGCGCTGTTCCATCCATAGCTGATATCCATATCCATAGGTGTCATTCTGAGTTTTCAGATGTCGTGCCGTAGATATTTCTATCCAATATTCAGACACCAGCTGCTGACCATTCCATTTTCCCCTCTGAAGATACAGCTGGCCGAGTTTTGCCATGTCTTCTGCACAGAGAAACAGTCCCCAGCCGCCTTTTGTAATTCCTTTCGGACAGGTTTCCCAGTAATATTTCGTGATACCAAGAGGACCAAACAGTCTCGGAGTCAGATATTCGGTCAGGGTTTCTCCTGTACGTTTCGTCACGATTGCAGAAAGAACATAAGTATTCAGACTGTTATATTGAAACTCTGTTCCGGGTTTTCCATTGACAGATGCATTCAGAAAACTTCCAAGCCAGTCATTTCCGGACACGATACCTGATTCATTAAAAGTTACGCCGCTTGTCATGGTCAGCAGATTCTCTACTGTGATCACAGGGCGGAAAATCTTTGAAAAGGCATTTATATGATCCGGAAAAATGTCATAAATATTTTCATCGAGTTTTAATTTTTCCTCTTCGATCAACATGCCGATTGCCATACCTGTGATGCTCTTGCACATGGAATGTGTAATATGCCACATTCCTTTAGGGTATGGTGCAAAATTACATTCACAGATTACCTTGCCATGACGCAGTGCCATAAAATGATGCATTTCCGTATCTTTGGAAGCATCCAGTTCCCGAAGAAGGGCAGCAAACAGATCAGAGGAGATTCCCTGACTCTCCGGTGTGGCACGTACAAATGCCTGCTCATAAACTGCATCAAACGGAAAATCCGGTTTCTGTGGGAAATAATCTACCCGTGTACCGCCTGTCTTTCCAAGGATCATATTTAAAACCAGTTCTGCAACCGCAATCTGTTCTTTTGCCATAGAGAATACCTCCTTTTTCGGATTTATTTTGATTATACAGACCTCATACAACAAATGCAAATTATATTTTTACGAGAAAGGATATTACCAGTGGACAGTAGCGCAGGATTCTCTTCCTGCGGAAGCTCACTTTAGTGACATAATAAAACGGCTGCGGAATGAACCGCAGCCAGTAATAAGTTTCATCTGTTTACCTTTCGTCAAAAGCAACAAAATCTGTATGATGTCCTACATATTTGTAAGCGGGACGAATGATCTTATTTGCATTGATCAGTTCTTCCAGACGGTGAGCACTCCAGCCCGGCATACGTGCAATAGCAAAGATCGGAGTAAATAATTCTTCCGGAATACCAAGCATGCTGTATACAAATCCACTGTAGAAGTCCACATTTGCGCAGACATTCTTAAACAGTTTTCTATGTTCCATAATCAGTTTGCCGGCAATATTTTCTACTCTGTTATAAAGCTCGAATTCCTCTGTCATTCCCTTTTCCTCAGCAAGTGCCTGGGCAAAGCGTTTCAGGATCACTTCTCGAGGATCGGAAAGTGTATAGACTGCATGCCCCATACCATAGATCAGCCCTGCATGATCAAATGCTTCTTTATTCAGAACCTTCTGGAGGTAAGCTATGATTTCATCTTCGTTATCCCAGTGATCTTGATCTACATGAGACTTCAGATCAGCAAACATATTCTGAACTTTAAGGTTTGCTCCACCATGACGAGGTCCCTTCAGAGATCCGATGGATGCAGCAGTAGAAGAGTAGGTATCTGTCCCTGAAGAAGTTACCACATGAGTGGTGAAAGTGGAGTTATTACCGCCACCATGCTCAGCATGCAGGATCAGTGCAATATCCAGAACTTTTGCTTCCAGTTCTGTGTATTTTCCATCCGGGCGAAGCATAAGAAGAATGTTCTCGGCAAGAGAAAGCCCCTTCTGCGGATTACGGATAAATAAGGTATCATCCTTTCTGAAATGGCGATATGCATGGTAAGAATATACGGCAATTTCAGGAAGCTTTGCAATCAGTTCCAGAGACTGACGAAGTACATTTTCAGGAGAAATATCTTCCGGATTGTCATCATATGTATAGAGAGCCAGAACACAACGCTGCATGGCATTCATAATATTGGCATTGGTTCCCTTCATAACAACATCGCGGACAAAACGACCGCCAAGCTCCTCCATATCAGACATCATATCCAGAAATCTGGAAAGTTCTTCCTTATCAGGGAGCTTACCGAAGATCAGAAGATAAATTGTTTCTTCAAATCCAAAACGTCTTCCGTTCAGACCACTGATGATATCCTGTACATTGATTCCCTGATAGTATAAACGTCCATCAGCCGGAATCTGTCTGCCGTTGATCAGATTATAACCATTAACATCAGAAATCTCTGTAAGACCTGTCAGGACACCTTTACCTGCGGAGTCACGAAGACCTCTTTTTACATTATATTCTACATACAGATTTGGATCGATATGATGATTCTTGAGCAGTTCCTGTTCAAAGAATCTCATTTTGTCACGAAGCTGTCCGGAATCTTCCAGACTCATCATTTCATGTTTTTCCATAATATCATTCCTCATTTCCCCGTTATTTATCTACAGCAATACTCGCAAATTCACTTATAGCAATACTCGTAAATAATGCATATTATAGTGAATTTTATTAAAAAACACTGATACAGTGAATTGCAGATGCATCCTTGCGATCAGTGTTTTACTATGGCGAACATTTGTATTTGTACCTATTTAAACATTGTACAGTAAAGTGATGGGAAAGGCAAGATAAAGATTGTATTTTTTTTCATACAATCGTATTAAAGTGATACCGCTTTAAAATTATACAGAAGGAAAATTATGAAAAATATAACACAAAATCATGGAACGTGCTATAATAGCCAACAGAAAGCATGATAAAGGGGAAGTGAGAAAAGAAATGTCAGAAAGAAAAATGAAACGAGTTGAGGACTCCTTAACAGAGCAGTCTCATTTATTAATGCCAAAGTGTCTGAATGCCGCAGGTTATCTGTTTGGCGGACAGCTGCTTGCATGGATTGATGAAACAGCAGGTATTGTTGCCAAGCGTCATGCGGAAATGAATGTGGTAACTGTTGCAGTAGACAATATGTATTTCAAAGCCGGAGCCAGAGTGAACGATACCATCGTTCTCATCGGACGGCTTACACATGTGGGACGTTCTTCCATGGAAGTACGTATTGATACTTACTGTGAAGCCCTTGATGGAACCAGAACCATGATCAACCGTGCATATTTTATTATGGTTGGAACAGATGAACATCAGCATCCTGTGGAAGTACCGGGACTTATCATTGAGGGAGTTACTCAGCAGATAGAGAATGAAGCTGCACAGAAACGTGCAAAACTCTGGAAAGTACGCAGACAGGAAGGATTTTAACAAAACAGCCGCAAATGCGGCTGTTTTTGTTTATCAGTAACATTTACTGCAAGGTCCGTATCCCATAGCTTCGGCTTCTGATCTGGATACCTGTCTGGCTGTATCCGGGTTCATTCTTCCACAGTTGGGAATGCTGTGATATTTTTCGCCGGTTGCAGGGATCCATACCATTGTTCCTACATCTGCATTGTTGGATTCTTCCTGTTCAGGTACCGGATCAGAAGTGGTAGTTTCTTCCTGCCAGGAGTTTCCACCAGTGCCACCTGCAGAAGCATTTACAGAGGAGTCTCCGGAAGAATAATCATTGCATGGCTCCTGTGACCAGGAAATATTTGTTCCATCGGAGACTGCAATGATCGTACCCTGTTTATCTGTTCGGAATACAGGGATTCCCATATCTGATAAACGTCCCATTGTATCTGCTGACGGATGATTATACTGATTATTGATTCCGCAGCTTATGACTGCGTAAGATGGAGAAGTCGCCTCAAGGAAATCCCAGGTAGTTGAACTTGCAGACCCATGATGACCAACAGAAAGAACATCGCAATCAAGGTTCATACCAGTACTGATCATATCCTGTTCACTGGTTTCCTCTGCATCTCCGGTAAAAATAAAGCTATTTGAACCATTTTCAAGTTTGATTACAAGAGAGTTATCATTACTGTTCTGGCTGATACCATTCGGTGCAAGAACAGTGAAACTTCCGGTGCCAAAATCAAATGTTTCACCTACAGAAGGATACTGTACGATAATTGCATTTGCAGTGGCAGTATTCATAAAATTATTGAATAAATTTGAAGTATGTACATAGTCTGGTCCGAATATATTACTTACAGAGAAATTGTCTATACATGGAACAAGACCGCCGATATGATCTTCATCATAGTGAGAAGCGATCATATAGTCAATGTTTTCCACATTCTGTTCCTGTAAGTAGGAGATGATCAGATCAGCATGGCTCTGATCCCCGCCATCGTACAAAAGATTTTGTCCTCCGGACTGTACTAAGATGGCATTTCCCTGTCCAACGTCAATAAAATGAACTGCCATCTCACTGTTGCCTTCAGCTTTTACCGTCAGTGCTGATTGCGGAACTAAGGTAAACAGCAGAAGGAACAGAGATAGAATTAGTGATAGTAACCTGTTTTGTTTCTTCATAAAAAGCCTCCTGAATGTTAATAACAGTTTGATTATACCATTTATTGAGAAACAAAAACATAATTATAGTAATTTCGTAAAATAATACAAATAATCCAGTCTATCTTGGAGCGGGTTTGAAAAATGCTTTAGCGTGAAGTCCTGCGTCAGATTGATTAATACTCTATCTGCTGAACTTCCTCTCCATTGTCTTCCCATGTATCAGAGTTATCCAGAGAACCATCTGTGCTGTCACCGGAATTGTCATCGCTGGGATAATCAATCTGATCGGAAGAATCATCCCTGTATCGTCAGACGATGTCTGATCACTGCTTCCATCATCAGAAGATCCATCTTCTGTATCTGTATTATCATTCTCCTGCCCTGTATCATCCAGAGAACCGTCCTGCGTCGTATCAGTATTATAAGAAGAGTCATCGTAAGAAGTATCATTATAACTGTTGTCATAATCAGAATCATAGTTACTTTCCTGAGTATAAATGGTAAATCCATCCTCTTCAGCCTGAGCTTCGGCCTGTGCCTGAGCCTCAGCAGCAGTTTCCGGAGCTTCCGTAAAGTTTGTAACAGCTTTTGACACTGTATTACCGGTAGGTGCCACAGCAGAAACCGCAAACATCGCGCCACAAAGCAGGATTGCAGTTCCGGCAATCTGAATTTCATCTATATGTCTCATAGTTTATATTCTCCTTGCTTATCTATGTTTGTTTCTTTCTATTTCTATGCATATCCAGATTATTTACAGCAATATTATATACCTTAAGTGGATTTTTTTGTAGAGTAAATTTTAAGTTACTGTTCATCCATCACTATCCTGCGAGGTGTTTTGTCATGAATATGCCAAAATCCCGAGATATACAAGCAAAAATTGAAAAAAAACTGGATTCTGTCTGAAAAATCTGTTATTATAAGAATCGTATGAATATAATTTCAACTATAATACAGTTTATCTAATTATTTTCTTTCCTGTATGATATCAGGGTAAAAAAATCCCCATAAAATTGAAATTATAAATTTAAAAACAGAGGTGTCATTTATGAGCTGGTATAATGAGGCAATTTTCTATCACATCTATCCACTGGGTTTAACCGGTGCGCCGAAGCACAATGACTACAGTGCTCCTGTTTCCCGTCTGAACACATTACTTCCATGGATCGACCACATCAGAGAAATCGGATGTACAGCATTATACATCGGACCTTTATTCGAGAGTGTAGGACATGGCTATGAAACCACAGATTACAAGAAGCTGGATTCCCGTCTCGGAACGAACGAAGACCTTAAAAACTTCGTGGCAGCCTGTCATGAAAAAGAGATCAAAGTTATTTTCGATGGTGTATTCAATCACACAGGCCGTGATTTCTTTGCATTTAAAGATATTCAGCAAAACCGCGAACATTCCAGATATCTCAACTGGTACTGCAATGTGAACTTCGGAGGGAATACGGAATACAATGACGGCTTCTCCTACGAAAACTGGGGTGGATACAACCTTCTGGTAAAATTAAACCAAAGAAACCCGGAAGTACAGAATTACATCTGTGATGTGATCCGTTTCTGGGTATCAGAATTTGATGTAGATGGAATCCGTCTGGATGCGGCAGATGTCCTTGATTTTGATTTCATGCGTGCCCTGCGCCGTACAGCAGCAGAAGTAAAGGAAGATTTCTGGCTTATGGGCGAAGTGATCCATGGTGATTACAGCAGATGGGTAAATGGAGAAACGCTCCACAGTGTAACAAACTATGCCCTGCATAAAGCACTTTACAGCGGACATAACGATCATAACTATTTCGAGATCGCACATACTGTAAAATATCTCCAGAATATGGGAAATCTTGATCTCTACAACTTTGTGGACAACCATGATGTAGAACGTATTTATACCAAGCTTTCAAATAAAGCACATTTTGCACCTGTTCATGTCTTACTCTATACACTTCCGGGTGTACCAAGTATCTATTACGGTTCTGAGTTCGGTATTGAAGGAAAGAAAGAGAAATTCTCCGATGACAGCCTCAGACCGGCTCTGGATATCAAAGACTATGCAGATGCAGTACAGAAGAATCCATGTACAGCCCTGATCGCAGCGCTTGGAAAGGTAAGACAGCATACACCTGCATTAAGCTACGGAAGCTACGCAGAACTTCAGCTTACCAACCGCCAGTTTGCATTTGCCCGTGACCTTGACGGAATACGTGTGATCGTTACCGTAAATAACGATGATAATGCAGCAGATATGAGCCTTCCGGCAGGAAACTGTGCAGAATATATCGGAACCCTCACAGGCCGTAAAGTATCTGTTCAGGGTGGACATATCAATGTAACAGTAGCCGCAAACAGCGGTGAAATCTGGATTCCGGCGGGTGAAATGCCAGAATATATACCAGTAAAAACAGAAACTGCAGATATCGAAAAAGTACAGGAAGAAACAGAGGAAACAACTTCCACACAGACTGAGTCTCCTGCACAGAAAACAATAACCGCAGCAGAAGAAACCGCAGCAGCAAAGGCAGAAGATATTCAGCCTGAAAAAACTGCCGATACTTCAGCCATATCAGCAGAAAACAGTTTTCCGGAAAATACGGAAGCCGCTGCTGAAAAGGAAAAGACAGTAATTGTAGATATGAATAAATCTCCGGAAGACATGACTGTAGATGAATTACAGCAGGCAATCCTTGCCAAAATGGCAGGCAATGGTCCTGTCACAGACCAGATGAAGAAAACAGTATATGATAATATCTGGCATGATTCTCTGGTAAACTGGCTCAAGAGCTTCCACTGATCAGATTATCGTCAGTATTTTTCATCTTTTCTTTCATTAATAAAAGAGGAATTTTCCATGTGACAATTTTTTTTGCCGTTGACTAAATATTTTTTTGGTGGTAAGATATGGATACAGATACAGACAATCAATCACACTAAATCGTACGGGAGGAATTCACTCATGAAAACACTTGAAACAAAAAAAGCACCAGCAGCAATCGGACCATATTCTCAGGCAAAAATGACAGGAAACTTCTTATTTGCATCCGGTCAGATTCCGGTAGACCCGGCTACAGGTGAAGTTGCAGGCGATAAAATCGAAACACAGGCAGAGCAGTCCTGCAAGAACGTAGGAGCAATTCTTGAAGAAGCCGGACTTACATTTGACAATGTTATCAAGACTACATGCTTCCTTGCTGATATGGCAGATTTCGCTGCATTCAACGCTGTATACGAGAAATACTTCACAAGCAAACCGGCCCGCTCCTGTGTTGCTGTAAAACAGCTTCCGAAGAACGTACTCTGCGAAGTGGAAGCTATCGCTGTAGCTGAGTAATTCAGCCAAACCACAATATAATAGATATTTCAAAACAATTTCTGAATCTGATTCAGATGGGGAAAACAGCCAGGGAAAAATCCACCTGGCTGTTTTTGTTTTTCAGGCTACCTGCAATTGCTGATATTTGCTATAATAGTATAAAAGAATTCTGGCAAAATGAAAGGTAAAAGTTATGAGATCAATATCCATATATGCACTTACGAGAAATCAGAATACAGATTCTCTGTCAAAACTGGAACGTCAGTTATCCGGTCGGGAATATTTCCTCAAAATACGGGAATGGGAACTTCAGAGTATGAAAGCACTGGTACGCCAGTTAGAATCACATATGACTAAAGTCTGTTCCCTGCGCTTTTTCTATTCCTACCAGATTCCAAAACTCGGGAAAGAATTTGATCTTCTCCAGATCAAAGATGACCAGATTATAAATATTGAACTGAAAAGCGGAGCTGTATCTGAGGAGGCAATTCGTAAACAGCTTATGCAGAACCGTTATTACCTTTCCGTTCTCGGACGCTCCATACAGTCTTATACGTATATCAGCAGTCAGAATCGCCTTGTCAGGCTTACCAACCATGATCATATTGCAGAAGCCGACTGGACAGAGCTGTGCGGATCACTGCAGAAGGAGAGCAGTGATTATCAGGGGAATATTGACGATCTGTTTCAGGCCGAACTATATCTGATTTCCCCCATCACAGAACCGGCCCGTTTCCTGAAAAAAGAATACTTCCTGACTTCCCAGCAGCGGGATATCCAGCGCCAGATCTTAAAGAAACTCCGTATCAGCCGGTTCGGATATTTCTGTTTTACCGGACTTCCAGGAACAGGAAAAACATTGCTTCTCTATGATATCGCCATGAAACTGTCCAGGCGTCAGCAGATATGCATGATTCACTGCGGCAATGCCGGAAAAGAATGGAAAATACTGCATAAACGTTTACAGCGTATTGCTTTTCTTTCGGACAATCAGCTGACCGAAAATACAGAGCTGAAACATTACAGTGCCGTTCTGGTAGACGAAGCACATTTGCTTTCTTCAGAAAAACTGCAGATTCTGTTAACGCAATCGGAGGGGGAGTTTCCTGTAATATTTTCCAGTGATTCCGAAGACGCCATATGTCCTGAAGAATTAGGGGTAAATACATTAAAACTCATAGAAAACCTGCCGGAAATCCAGATGTTTCACTTAACCAACCGCATCCGTACCAATGCGGAACTTTCCTCATTTATCCAGAATATGCTACACCTTACAGACAGAAAAACCTCCAAACCCTATCCGCATGTTTCTGTTGTATATGCAAATAATGAAGAGGAGACTGCTGCCTTACTGGAAGATTATATACATCAGGGTTATGAATATGAGATTACTGCCGTGAGAGACATAAAACGTTTTGTTATCATATTGGACGAACGATATTACTATGATCAGAACAGATATCTGCGTTCAAAACATTTCAAAGAAGGCAGGTCTGATGTCCGTAATTTATTTCACCAGCTGAATCAGGCCAAAGAGGAACTTTCTATAATTGTTAGAGAAAATACATATGTGTACGAAACATTACTCACGCTTTTGCAACCTGATACTGCCAGATAAAAACTGCAAACTATCCGACTCTCCCTTGAAATCCCCCACCATTCCGTATATAATGGGAACATTGTGGGGATTTTCCCTTTTTTATCATACTCAAATCCTTCTGCTGATATTTTTATCAATACAGTATTGGTAAATTGCTTTAAGTTAATTGACAATTGGTGATAAAGAGGGACTTCATGTCTCTTACAGATATTTCAAAAATGCCTGCAAGAGTAAAGTGTGTGGTGCTGGGATGGCATACGATGGAAGAGTTTCTTGGAAAAGAGAAAAAGTAGAAATTTTGTTATAGAAGCCAAGGAAAAGGAAAATCATTTTGAGAACAGAAGTCGGACCTGGTGTATATGATATTCATTCTCCGAGAGTCCCTTCTGTGGAAGAAATCGTAAAAGCTTTGGAGATCATGTTGACAAAAGTGGATAGAGACAAGCTGTGGGGAAATCCGGATTGTGGTTTAAAAACACGAGGCGTTGCAAGACAGACGATGAGTCTTCGAAATATGGTGGAAGCAGCAAAACAGGTCAGAAGTCGAAATACCGGATGTGTTTCAAAGTAGTGTATTAATAGAAAATAATATTTTGGTGATATACCAGATATGGTTATCAGGAAGCAGATTTATGGCAGGTAAATCTGCTTCCTTTTTTTATATGAACTATGATATGATAAATCAAAGTTAGAAAACACTAACCAATATAGGCTTTTGAACAATGATTATAATGGATGTTCAATAAGCAGACAGAGGGAGAGATACAGAATGAAGTTTTATTCATTTGGAAAGGCAACCGCTCCAGTTATCATGTTACTGCCAGGTACCTGCTGCCACTGGAAGAGCAATTTTGCAAAAGTGATTCCGTTACTGGCAGATACATATCATGTGCTCTGTGTTAGTTATGATGGTTTCGATAAGACGGAAGAAACAGAGTTTACAACAATGCTTGAAGAAACGGAAAAAATCGAGAATTATATCAGGGAACATTTCAGCGGACATATCCGGGCAGCTTATGGATGTTCTCTTGGAGGCTCTTTTGTAGGATTGCTGACTGCAAGGAAGAAAATACATATTGATTACGGAATTCTGAAATGTTCGGCGGCGCACGGCCATATATTACGAAGCGAAGCTGTAGAAATCAGTTTTACTCTGACCTTATTACGCCTATGCCCGATGGAATTGATGTAAAAGGAACCGAAATCCATATTTTCTATGCATTAAAAATGGGCAAAAATATCGGGACCGCTATAAACAGCATTTTGTACATCCGATATTGCACGAACAGGATCTGCAGCATGAAGAACTTCTGGCGTGTTATCCTGACAAGTGGGCGAGACTGGTTAAAAGTATTGTGGGCATAATCTAATTGTAGCCAAAAAGAGTAATAGATAAGCATCCGCAACAGAAAATATTATAGAAGGAAAGAAAAAAAAATGGTGGATAATCCATATAAGATTGCCGGAAATATACTTTCGGCGTCATTAGAATCTGATTATAATTTCAGAAGTGTTGATCTGTATGGCTCTTCGGTACGTGGAAAAGAAGATTCGCTATGCTCGGAATTTCATTTGGAAAATGAAAGCGGCACAGGGGATATCGCCATGTACCAGATATTTCCAGGTATGGAACTAGTCTATAATGACATGCATATGGAATATTGCAACAAGGCACTGAGTCCGCGCTTTGGACTTATTGAAATTAATTATTGCCGGGAGGGACGCTGTGAATGTGCATTTGGAGAATATAGCTATTGTTATATGGCTTCCGGTAATTTATCCATTTGTTCCCTACAGGGAAAATCACATACCTCGTCATTTCCTACTTCTCATTATCATGGAATAACAGTTATAATCAATCTTGCCCAGATTACAGATGAAATGAAAAGAATTTTAGAGCTTCTTTCCATTGATCTTACCCGAATTTCAAAATTTACAGAAAAGCAGGATTTCTACATGGTTCGTGCAAGTGAAAATGTCAGGCATATCTTTTCGGAATTGTATACCGTTCAGAATCATATAAAGTCCAGCTATATCAGAATAAAAATTCTGGAACTGTTATTAATACTGTCAGAAACGGTTTTTGATGCAGATAAGAAAAAATGTGTTTATTTTTTCAAAAGAACAAAGAGACTGTGTTTTGAAAATTCATGATTTTGTAGTGGAACACATTACAGAACATTATACTATAGAGGAACTGGCAGAACAGTTTAAAATATCACCTACAGCAATGAAGAACTGTTTCAGAGGTATTTACGGTGTTCCGATTTATACTTACTGCCGTACTTATCGTCTGCAGATCGCTGAGAAATTATTGCGGGAAGGGCAATTGTCTGTAGCAGAGATTGCGGCAAAGATCGGATATATCAATCCGAACAAATTTACATCTGCATTTCGTACAGAATACAAAATGACACCTACAGAATATAAAAAGAATGTCTGATCGGATAGAAATTAGTCTGTCTGGTCATTGAGTTTCAAATACAGGTCAGATAAAATATGCATTGGTTAGCAAAGACTAATCAATGTATATTTTTTACTTATCAGGAGGATTTGAAATAATGAAAAACAAAAAAGTTACAAGTATGTTTTTATCATGTGCATTAGGTTTTTGTGTGTTATTTGGCTATGGAAGCACCAGCAGTGCAGCAGAAACACAGCAGAATACAAGTACTGAAGAAGATAATCAGGATGATAGCGAAGCTTCAGAGAGCACAGCGCAGGACGATCAGGAGGCTGCTGAACAGCTTCTGACTGATTTAAAAGGTACTTATCAGGAACTTTGGCCAGTGATTCTTGCAGATGAATATAACCAGCTGTGGCTGGATGACAGTGCAGCAATCGTGGGTGACGACAACGCCGAAGCAGCTGTTGAAAAAAATGTCTTCTATGGTAACCGGAACCGTTACCGGCGAAGAGGCAGTGGAGACCTATAAAGATGGAAATATGGCATATGACTGCGATTTTTTACAGGATGTAGATCAGTTTACGTTTGATGGAACAACCATCTCTGGCTCGGATAAAGACGGTAAAGAATTGTTTAAACATACTTATCACTATGAAGGTATGGAGAAAACCCGTGGACTTTATATTTACGAGAGTGATGATGCTGATTCTGGTGAATTTACTTATTTCTGTATCGCTCCGGATACAATGGACACTACATGGCATATTGAATTCAGATATGGAAGCGACCTGGATGCACTGGGACAGTATGATGCAGGTGACTATGCTTATTGGCTGGCAGCTGGTATTTCTACTGATTATACACAGGAAGATATTGAAAACTGCATCCAGCTTTTCTGTACAGAAAATTTATCTGAAGCGGAATAAATAGTGATTTTAAATCGGTGGGAATGAACGGGAAAGGAGTTCTGCATCCCACCGATTTTTAACTGAAACAAGTAAGTCTCCTGCATTAAGTTCGCGAAGCAAACGATACTCCTTGGGCTTTGCACAAGGAGGTTCATATTTTTTGCATCACGTAGTGTATTACTGAACGTGGAGTGAACAGTAGTATAAGTTGTCTGCTCTGATGGAGGCGGATGAGTATTTTTGTTTAAAAATGACATAGATGAGAATAAATCCCAACAAGGAAAATATTTGCTTCACATTATTGACAGGGAACAATATAAGGTTATAATTATAACAACGTTATATAACGGTGTTACGGAAAGGAGATATACGTGGCGAAGCAGATAGAAGGTGTTTCTGAAAAAATAGAAAAATGTGCAAGGGAGGAATTTCTGAAAAACGGTTATACAGATGCATCGCTTAGAACAATCGCGTCAGAGGCCGGCACTACTACGGGTTCCATATATTCCAGATACGGTGATAAAGAGGGACTTTTTTCTGCAATCGTTGAGCCAGCGGCAAATGAATTTATTGAAAAATTCAGAAGCATACAGGAGGAATTTCATTCTATGGAATCTGACAGACAGGCAGAATCGCTGGAGGATTTCACCATGGATGGAATGCAGCGGATGGTTGAATATATGTATGAGCATTTAGAAGAATTCCGATTACTTGTAAATGCTGCCCATGGCACAAAGTTTCAGAATTTTGTAGAACATCTGGTGGAAATCGAGACAGACTATACATATAAATTTATGGAATCCGTTGGTCTGGATCCAACTAAGCGTAAGCATATCACGAAAGACTTTATGCATATCATGAACAAGGCGCTTTTTGAGAGTTTTTTTGAAGTGATCCGACATGATATGTCAAAGGAAGAAGCACTGGAATATGTGGTAATGCTTGAGAAATATCACAATGCAGGGTGGAATATCATATATGATGAATATTGCTGATGTTTCATCGATAAATGACGCAATGCGAATGAGAGACATACGTTTTGGCGGAAAGAATGGCAGGCAAAATGATTGAGTACCGGCTGATTCCTCTTCTGGTATGCTCTGCGAGAATCGGAGAAGAACTCAATGCGGCGGCGATTACAAGAGGCCTTGGCGGGGATGTAAAACGTACAAATGTCTG
>ENA-OQCE01000511-OQCE01000511.1-human-gut-metagenome-genome-assembly--contig:-NODE-511-length-18718-cov-1.849228_pt1 | contig 18718 bp, 30 predicted proteins | sample MGYA00242495_ERZ504572 | MGnify/ENA primary metagenome ERZ504572 (study PRJEB26092, sample SAMD00036228) | human gut metagenome | host: Homo sapiens | study: EMG produced TPA metagenomics assembly of...
CCTTAAGATGAGATATCCCATTCGAAAGAAGTAAACCCCCTTGAAGACGACGAGGTAGATAGGGCAGAGGTGGAAGTGTGGCAACACATGGAGCTGACTGTTACTAATCGGGTGAGGGCTTGACCAAGAATCGCAGGAAGAATGAATCTCAAGGAAATGTCAACATGTATGTAGTTTTGAAGGTGCAAAAACCTTTATTCCTCCTTAGCTCAGTCGGTAGAGCATGCGGCTGTTAACCGCAGTGTCGTTGGTTCGAGTCCAACAGGGGGAGTTTTCGGAAACATGAAGTCCGATATCAAATTCAATTTTCTACCAGGCTCCATGGTCAAGCGGTTAAGACACCGCCCTTTCACGGCGGTAACAGGGGTTCAAATCCCCTTGGAGTCATTATGTAAGATTTCTTACATATAATAAAAAGTGAATATGGTGCCATAGCCAAGTGGTAAGGCAAAGGTCTGCAACACCTCTATCCCCGGTTCAAATCCGGGTGGCACCTCTTGAAAAGCCCAGGAAATCAAGGTTTTCTAGGCTTTTTCTTTTTTCAGAATCCTATAATTCTGTCTAAAAAAAGAGTATGTGTGATTTTAATGCCACGCCGTCCTAAAAAGGGCACGATAGAAGATTGACCTAATTTTTCTAATCGATCCAGACTGGTTTGTTTGAATTTGCCAGCTTCAACCATGAGACTTTTGCGGAATAAGTATTTGTTCGCATAGTCCTGTATTTTGATGTTTGAAGTAATTGCGTCTTGTATTGCGACTTTTATCTTCCAGTCATCTAATAATGCTTTCGCTTCTCCTTTGGTAGGAGCATTAAACTCTTTGTCCGGTAGCCATTTTTTCTATATCGGGCACAGTCCATCCTCCTCTCTTATTTGGAAATAGTGATCCATCCCCTTTGGATCTTCTTTTTTGTTGTGTACCTTTCGTTGTTCTCGCCATGAATAGTTCTAATGAGATATTCATGCCAAATCAGGTATAAGCTCTATTTTAATATAGCCAAGCCTGATTGACAATAACTTTCTAAAGGGGCTAAAAGAATATTTGTTTTCCTATGTTTTTCTTGAGAAACTCCTGAATAGAAGCTGGTGAAGTAAAATATTGCCGCCCAACTTTTGTAACTGGAAGAATTCCACTGTCAAGAAGTTCCCTAGTTTTTGTTTTTCCAATGCCGAGCATGGATGCTATCTCCTGAACGGAGTATGCTTTAAAGAGATTGTCTGTTTCACTCAATATAATCACCTCTATAAATTAGATTAATGAAAGAGTAGACATATCAGGAAACCGTTTCCTATGCCATGTTTCATGCACGTATGAGGTGTTACTATGTAATCATCAACTGCAGGCGTGCATTCATGCGACACTATCTGCAGCACCTATATACATTTCCTGATAAGGTATAAAATTATTAAGGTACAATAGCGTAAGACTTGGTTTTGTCTTAACAATTTCATTAAGTAATTAACTGAGATTTTTTCAGATTGAACAGATTATGTACTTTTTATTAAAAATTTTCTGTAAACTTGAAAAAAGAGAGGTGGGATACGTGATATTTCAATATTTTAATTGAAGTCATATATGCAAAGCAGAGTATTTAAGAACATACAATATATTGTGCATGAAGATTGACATATACTATATCATGTGATACTATACTGCTATAGTTAATTTTATGCGCACCCATAGGGGGAGTTTTGGATTTGTATAAATCCGAAGACTCAAGGAGAGCAGTAAGGCTGCTTATTCCGCATAAGTTGTTTATGATTGTATAAAGTGTCACTATCTGTCCTTATGGGGCAATAGCGGCACTTTTGTTTTTTCGGTAATATTATCAGGGATATGAGAATGGATAGCGAAGGAATAATTCACTTTTCATTCTTTTTTTATGCCCTAATGAAAGGCAGGATTGCCACAATCAGCTTTGGCTGTTTATGTGCTGTGGAAGAAAGGAGGAACCATAGAGTGTATGATATGTCAGGCTTTAGCTACGATATCACAGATGTCGTGCATTTACTGCAGCTTAGAGTACGGCATAAAAATTCTTCGTCAATGGATGTGAATTGTCCATTTTGTGGAGAAACAAAAGGGAAAATGAATGTTAATCTTCAGAAAAATGTGTTCCGGTGTAATCGGTGTGATGCTTCCGGCGGAATGCTGGAATTACACGGAAGACTGCATGGTGTTTCCAGTGCAGAGGCAAACCGACAGATCCGGGAAGCTCTGGGAAAGGGGGAATACCGGACGGATTATCAGGTGGTTCATGCAGAATTATTTTTCAAAACAGGAGAATGTTCAAGTGGAAGAAGAAACAGAGGAAGATGTAATAGAGAAACAGAAGATATCTGAATTTGTCCTTGCACCTGAAGTTGCCAAAAGCGTTAGAGATGCAATGAGTGCATTTAGAAATAGATAGAAAATAAAAAAGAAGCATCGGATTTTTGAGTGCTTCTTTTTTGTTGCACATTTATGCCAGTTCACAGGAACCTCACAGATTCCGCACAGGTTTCTCACAGATTTCATCCGTATAATCAAAAATCAGATATTGTCAGAAAAAAGCTTAATTGAGTGTATCCTTTTCTTTCAATGCAGAAAGAAGCCCACGCAAGGTGCGTAGGGCAATTTGCCGCTCGTCTTCAGAGCAGTTTTGCAGTTCTTTCATAATCTGATAGGTAGTAGTGTCCGGTTCTTTTCGCTCATCCTGAACAGCTGCATCAAAATATCCAGAAATTGAGCAATCGGGATTAAAGTTGCAAGTTCCGGATTGCCATTACAGGTTTCAATATCCGAAATGGTCCGGGTGGACACACCGGCTTGTTCTGCAAGTTTTGCTTGTGACAGACCACGCCTTTCTCGTTCACTTCTTACCATATAGCCTAATTTTTTCTTGACGGTATCCATCAGCATCCGCATTACCTCACTTATTGTTTTATTTTATCGTAGATTGATAGTAAAAGAAACGCATTATAGTGCATGAAGATACGCAATATAATGTGGATTGCGGGGCAGGAGAACCTACAAAGGAGGAGCATCCATGCTGCAAAGGAAAGACAGGGTATTTGTGTAATGATTCGTCAAAAAAATCTTGTTTTTGCAGGGGTGCCAAAAGGGTTATTTATATGCAGTATATGCGTTAATCTATAAAGCTACTGTGCAGGATGATGCATGGAATAAGAATGATGTCGAGCCAGAAGAAATGTGGTTCGGCGTTTTCTTTTACCAAAATAAAAATATCCTTCACAGATGCAGATCTCCACCTCTGAAATTTGGAAACTTATTGATTTCAAATTTCGGAGGTAGAAAATGAAAGAAGAACAAAAATATAATGGATCTAAAACAAGAAATTATTTCACTGCTTACTTGCTGGCATCTATAAGGGGAAAAAGACTTCGGTATCTGGAAAAGCAGCAGAAAATATTATTTGCAGAGGAAAATCTGGAAGATAAAGAATATACAGATGCGGATATTTCTCCAGAGGAAAGGCTGGAATTGGAGCAGAAAGAACAACTGCTTATGGAAGAAGCACAGGGGATATATCCAGAGTGGAACGAAATGACGGATATAAGCCTTATAGAAGCCATGTTTTCTTTGCAGGAAGAAGAACGGAAGCTTATTTATCAGCATGTCTTTGAGGAGCGTACTTTTAAGGAGATGAGCATCTTAAATCAGATGACGGAAGAACGCTGTAAAGGTGCGTATTATTGGGCTATCCGCAAAATACGAAAGAGAATGGGAGGAAAGAAATCATGAATTTTAAAGAATTGTTATATCGGGCAAGACAAGGGGATGAAGATGCTATTCTGGAAATATTTGAAATGTACCGACCACTCTTGATTAAAAATGCCTTGGTAGATGGAATCTTTGATGAAGATCTGTACCAGGAATTGACAGCAGAATTGTTGAAGTGCATACGGTATTTTAGGGATGTAGAATAGAATTATAGGAGGTGTAGCGGTATAATCCATACACCTCCCTAGCATATTCTGCCATTTTTAGTAAATGGATTACATAATTATAATTGCCAATTAGGCAATAAAAAAACGCAATTGAAACAAGAATACTAGACGGGATAAACTAAAATCCCCTAATATAGTAAAAAATAGTAGGAGGAAATTTCGATGGAGATGAACCAAAAAGAATGTGGAATAGTGTGCAAAGAAAATGGTACGGAGCAAATAGAAAAAGTAACAGAGGAAGAATGGAAATTATTAAAACAATATAGAAATTTGTGTGAAGAAAATAAATTAACCATCAACATTTTGATCCAGCGATTATTAGCACACGAGAAAGGCAGGGAATAAGTTGATTAAAGTGGCATTATGTGATGATATTATTGACTATAATAAAAAAAATGGAGAGTTATATCGAAAAATATGGAAATGAAAATCATGTAGAAGTCAAAATTACTTCGTATGGAAGTGGCAGTCAGTTATTATTGAATTATCAGAAACGAAAGTTTGATGTTATATTTTTGGATGTGTCTATGCCTGAAATGGATGGATTTGAAACAGCAGAGGAGATTCGGAAGAGTGATACTGATGTTTCAATCGTTTTTTGTACTTCTTATTATACAATCACTAATGCAGGGAAAGGCTTTGAAGTTGCGGCAGAAGATTTTTTTATCAAAACCTTTACTGTATAGAAAAGTTGAGAATATCTTAAAACAAAATATATAAAAAGAAATTGTTGAATGCAGAGGAAAAATTATTTTTGAAATGTCACGATGGATTGATTACGCTGCAACTTTCCGATATAATCTATATACAAACAGAAAACAAGCTGTTGATCTTACATACAATTCATGGAGATGTGCAAAGTAGCCAAAGAATGAGTGAACTGGAGAAGCGTTTAAGCAAAAAGCAATTTTTTCGCTGTCATAATAGTTATATGGTCAATTTTGATTATGTTGAAGGGGTTAAGAAAGATAGTGTGTTAATCAAAGATAAAGTTCAGAAGTTAAAGACTATTCCAATAAGTAAATATAAGAAAGAAGAGTTCATGAGAGCATTAGCTAGATATGTGGGAAAATGGGAAAACTGAAAATCTATGTCAAAAATATGTTGATTTATACAAAGAATATTGTTGTATGGAAAAAATTGGATTATAGTCCTCATATACTAAACAGAAAGGAGAAAAAACATGGTTAATACTGAAACAACAGAAGAGTTCGTAAAAGAACTGGATTTAACAGAGGAAGAAATAGAAAGTTATACCGGATGTTCTGAAAGAACGCAGAGATGTTTAACTGATTGCCCATGGCCATTTCCAGGGGCATACATTAATGAAGCTAGTTAAAACAAAGAACCGTGTAGCCTATCGGATATGATAGTCTGTGCGGTTTCTTTTTTGGAGGAAAGTATATGTATACAATTACTTTAGAAGTAAACCAAATATGTAATTTACGCTGTACATATTGTTATCTTGGAAGAAAGACAAACCAAAAGATGTCCGAACAGATAGCATACAAAGGATTGGAAATTGCATTTTTAAATGCGGAAAATCATAGAGATCGAAGATTATGGGTGGATTTTGTAGGTGGAGAGGCACTCTTAAGTCTTTCATTTTTAAAGCATTTGGTGGATTATATAGAGGGGCAGGCATTAAAAAGAAATATTTTAGTGACATATTCTATCACGACAAATGGAACTATTTTAAATGATGAGATTTTAGCATGGCTGATTAAATATAGAATTCATTTAAAAGTAAGTATTGATGGAGATGAGGAAACCCATAATAAAAACAGAAAGAGGATTGATGGTGTTGGAAGTTATTCTAATATTATTGAAAACTGTATGTATTTCAAAGAATACGAGAAGAGAACCAAGCAATATATTCAGGCAGCACATGTTGTTACACAGAATAATTATGGGGAAACATTTGAATCTGTTTGCCATTTAGTTGAAAATCTAAATTTTAGCATAGTGGATTCTTCTATTGATGTTATGAATAGATGGACAACCGATCAGTTGGATGGTTTGGACTGATGAATGGGAAAAAGTATTACGTTACTATTTAAAAAAGGAAAAAAGCAGGAAAAGCATTTCTTTGGGGACCAATTTTAGATTTGAAGAAATACGGAGAAAATAATGGAGAATCAGGATTTTGTGGTGTAGGTCTTATTCAAATATATATAAAGGTGGATGGGAGAATCTTTGGTTGTGCGGCAAATTTAGAAGATAGTGGGTGCATTGGAGATGTTGAAAATGGATTGTCTAAGGAATGTATCAAAAGATTGAGGAAAATAGGAAAAGAAGGTAATATGTGTTCAAAATGCAGCTTTGCTGTGAAGTGCCAAAGCAAAAATTGCATCATGAACAGTTTGGCATATAGTGGAACAGTAGGTGAACATAATCCTGATATGTGTTATTTTGAAAGGAAAAAGAGGAATCTATGGGAGATATATGCTCCTCAATTATAATTTTTTGAAAATAAAACTTGAAATATGGGTAAAAATACGCTATTTTTATTATAAATACCAACTTATGAAGTGACTGGTAGTAAGTGTTTTATTATATTGATGTGGTGGTGAAAATGAATATAATTAGGCGAAAGAGAAAGGAATTGGGGATTTCTCAAAAAGAATTAAGCGAAAAGTTAGGTACGAGTCAACAGACAATCAGCAGGATTGAAAAGGCAGATATTGAAAATATTCCCTGTAGCTTATTGGTGAAACTGGCAAATATATTTGACATACCAATAGATGTTTTGGTATATGGAGATAATAGTGATTTGTGTAAAAGTCAAATTGAAGAATTATGGGATGTTTTTCAAAAGTTAGATGAGATAAATAAAGCTACGTTATTGTTGATGGGAAGAAGGCTAAATGAAGCACAGATGGAAAATATGCTGAAGAAGCAGATAGGTGATATGAGTGATAAAAATAGCGATATGTGATGAATGAAAATATTTTGTAGATACAGTTGAAAAAATGCTAAAAATTTATGCAGAGAAAAATGGTAAGGACTTTTGTTATAAAAAAATATACAAAGCCGTTGCAGTTAATGGAATCTTTAAAAGAAGAATTCCAAATTTTCTTTTTGGATATAGAGATGCCTGCGATGGATGGCATGGAGTTGGTGGATATTATCCGCAGACATGATGAAAAATCAATTATTCTTTATGTATCATCTCATAATGAATTTTTAGGGGTTGGATATAAGTATGATGTCCAAAATTTTATTACAAAACCAATTACACAAGTACAGATTAATTGTGAAATGAATAGAGCATTAAGAAAACTAGAGTCATATGAGCAAAAATACATAGCAGTAAAGAATGAGAAAGGATACTTTAAACTATTTCTTTCCGATATAGAATACATTGAAACCGTGAAACGAAAGGTTTTATTTCATCTACGAAATGGAAATCAGGAAGATGGATATTTTAAAATGAGAGATTTAGAAGAACGCTTGGAAAAATACTATTTTGTACGTTGTCATAATGGTATTATTGTAAATGTCGATTGTATTGAATCATTACATGATCTTACCACTACACTTTATTCCGGAGCTAAAATTTATATTACACGGTCTAGAAAACAAAACCTAATGAAAAAAATGGCAGAACGGGGAGGAAGTGTATAGTGTGTATGCACAGAGTATTATAAAGAATCTTTTTTCAATAATTAATATTTTTCTGATTACATATTTGTTAATTGATAGAAAAAACAATCAAGAGTATCGAAAGAAAAATTGGTATTCCTATGTTTTGTGCATTGGAAGTATTTTTCTGGTGCGGGTAATGGAGAATGGGGTATCCATACATATCGTTTATAATTATATTACGATTGTGATTATTGTCATGTTTATAGGACATTTTTTATTTCAACGGAATATGAAATATTGTATTTTGATAGGCAGTATTTTCTTATCTATTTCGTTATTAGGCAATTACTAAGCAGTATTTTCCTATATCCATATAGTGGAAATAGAGTATTAGCTGAATTACCAGGAATATACCAAGTGGTGATGATGGTAATTGCAGAAAGTGTTATTATTGCCGGATGTTTGACATTAAAGAAAATTATAGAAAGAATTCCACCGCATTTATCAAGCATTAATGTGATGACAATTTTCATCCCGTTATTGCTTAATATTATAGTTATGGCAGTATGTACCGATAACCTATATAATGATAAAAAGGTAATTATTGGAAACATATGGTCAGTTATTACAATATCAATAGTTCCTATTGTTATGTTTTTAGGAACTGTCTGTAACATAGTGATTTTGGAGAACTACTTAAATGTAAAAAAAATCGAAAATGAAAAAAAGCTTCAAATAAGTGAGATGAGCTTGCAGTATGATTATTATATGAAACAATCGAAAGATATGGAAAATATCCGCAGGCTTTCCCATGATATAAAAAATCATTTGGAGGTATTGAAAGAAAATATAGAGCCAGAACAAAAAATAGAGTATATTAATGGTATTGAACGTAAATTAAATAAGTATCAAAGTTACTATAAATCAGGGAATACTTTTATTGATAATTTGCTTCATACGAAACGATTGGAGGCTATCGAAAAGGGAATTGAATTTAAGGTGTTTGCCGATTTTACAGAGTTTCGACAGATAAGAAATGATGGATTTATGTGTCATAATTCGAATACAATAGATAACGCATTAAGAGAATGCCGGTTAATGAAAGAAGAAATCCTATGGTAGAGTGTTTAGTACAGTTAAAGGCTAAAAAAGTAAAGGGGTTCTTGTCAATTTTATGTGAAAATAGCCTAAGAGATTCACAAGTACGTTATCTGCGAGAAAATGCAACACTGGAAACATCAAAGGAAGATAAGAAAAATCATGGGTTTGGTGTCAAAAATATTAAAAGTGTGGTGAAAGATTATGGAGGAGAAGTATCATTTAGTGTTTTAGATGATATGTTTTCTGTTTCTGTGATTATTCCGATAGAAATATAGTGTGACAAGATGGTGCTTATGGAAAATAAGTGCCATTTTATTGGTCCAGGCAGGGCATAAAAAATGCAAACTAAACAAATTATATGTTTTTTCTTGAAGCAGGATGTAAAATAAAGAAAAAAGAAGAGGAGGCATGGGTATGCGAAAAAAAATGAAACTATTTATTGCCATGGTATCAGTGGGGGCTTTATTGGGAACGATGCCAGTTATGGCAGCGGAACAACCAGAACTTCCAACGAAAGTGCAGGATATTGCGAATGGTTCTGATGAACTTTACGGGGAAGGAGTTCCGATTGAGCATGGCACAAATCCAGATGAAAGATTTTCGTCTGGTGGGGTAGATCATACACATCAGTATATTGTTGCAAACGCACTTAAAATTCTGAGCAATGATAAAGGAAATAGTGCATTCAATGGTGAGCTGAACTCATCTATTCTTATGGAGGCAACCGACTGGCCGGATAAACTTGGAAATGAAACAGATGCAGGAACTTTTGCAGGACACTTTTATGATCCTGATACTGGAAAAAACTGGCTTGGTCAAAAATCTCCGACAGCTAGGACAAGAGCAGAGTCATATTTTCAGGCAGCAGTAAATGCGTATCGTGCAGGAGATGTACAATTGGCTATGTCAAACTTAGGAAAAGGCACCCATTATGTATCAGACTTAAATGAACCGCATCATGCATCGAACTTGACAGCAGTAAACAGCAATCATTCCGCTTTTGAAAAATATGTTGATAAAAACCGTAAATCTTACACAATAGCAGGAAATTCGTTTGGCTCATCCGTATATACAACCGCATTAAATACATCAACAGGAGATTTGATGTATTCCGCAGCAAAACATGCGAAAGGGCTTGCGGCGGATGCTCAAAAGGAAAGTTCCTATGATAGTGCAGGCAGACAATCTGTGCAGCATGCTATACAGACGGTAACTCAATATATGTATAAATTTGGAAAAGAAGTTGGAATCTATTAATAAGAGTTTTTCAGGTCTTGGTATTAAGAATATCGAGGCCTGTTTTTTATGCCATTTAGACACTAAAATACGCAAAATAATCAAAATATATGGCGAGATAGGAGAATTTGATTAAAATTGTTTTTAGTATATTCAAGAAAGGAGTAGACAGATATGTATAATTTCACATTATATATGACAACAGATTGTAATTTTAAATGTCAGTATTGTTATGAAGACTACCATAACCATTATCAGTTGAATGAAAAAACACTTGTGGACTCTTTGGAGTTTATGATGAATTATGGGGATAGAGGGAAAGTCTTGATTGATTTTTTGGGCGGTGAGCTTTGCTGAAGAAAGATTTAATTTACAAGGCAGTAGCTATATCAAAGATAATTATCCGGAAAGGGAAGTAAAGTATTATATTACTACCAACTGTTCCATGATGGATGATCGGTTCATTGCATTTATGAAAGAAAATCATTTTACAGTACGCCTTAGTTTTGATGGGAATAAGGAAACCCATGATTTGAACAGAGCTGCGAAAGATGGAGTTTCTTGCTATGAAAAAATTTTTGAGAATATCATGAAGGTAAAGGATAGTGGATTGAATTTTTCTGTAAGAATGACGGTCACAGAAAATACCATTCCGTATATGTTCGAAAACATCTGTTACCTGCATGAGCATGGCTTGGATAACATTTGTATGATTATGGATGTATATTTAAAAATATCTGATGAACTGAAGGTAGAATTTGAAAAACAGGTGGGACAAATTTTGCAGTACTACTTGGCTGAGGCAGCAGCGGGCAGAGTTTTTACTATAGATCAATTTGATGGAAAAATGTTTAATATGTTGTGTAACTTTGGAAACTGCTTTGGCATGTGCGATGCTGGAATTGGAAATTTCAAGATCTTTCCGAACGGTCAGATATACCCATGCGGATTTCTTACAAGTAATGAAAAATATTGTATAGGCAATATCAAGGAAGGTGTTGATATAAGAAAGGCAAAATTAATAGCAATGTCTAACTTTGATAAAACCGATCCGAAGTGCAAGGGATGCACAATACGAGATTTTTGTCATGGTATGAAATGCGGATATATGAATTTTATCAATACAGGGAAGATTAATGTACCATCGGATGCAGAGTGTATTTTTGAACATATCTTTTATAAGGCAATGGTGCAGATTCTTGAATATTATTTACAGCAGCCGATTGAAATAGTTAGAGAAAAATTAGGAGTGTATATAGACTATATCCAGGAGGAAGATTTAAAAATTCAGTGAGTTCGGAGAGAAGATTGCCAAGAGGTTAAGTGATGAAAGGTAAACAAAGCCACCCATACCTTGGATTTTTAAAAGAGTATGCTTTTAGGAAAAAGCTGCTACCTTCCTACATTTTAACGATAGCGATAATTGTGTTAACAGCGGGGGGTTCTTTGGTGCGTCCGGAACTGCAGGGAAAAGTGATAGATGATTTGGGGAATCCACATAGTACCAGTTTATCTGCGTTTATGCTCCTCCTGGCGGTGTTCCTGGGCATGTTACTGCTGAACTACCTTATGAATTATGTACAGCGTTATGTTGTGGCTGTCATATCGGAAGAGATAGCAGCAGATATGCGACAAAAGGTAGAAGATAAATTATCAACAGTAAGCGTGAATTTTTTTGAGAAGATAAAGCTAAGTGACGTTTTGCTGAAAGTAGATAAAGATGTTTCAGCAGTGAAACAATGTGGAATTACAAGTATTATCACATTGGTTTCCAATATTGTTATCCTGGTGGTTGTTCCTCCATATATGTTTTCTATCCATAAGGGAATTGCCGTATCCAATATTATTTTACTTGTCAGTGTTCCTTTTATTAGTAGAATCCTGGGGGAAATTGATACAGGAAACCAGTGGTCAAGTATTGGAAGGATATAACAGCATCACGAATATTCTGACAAACGCCTATGATAATTGGTTTATTACAAGACTCTTTCAATGTGGGCAATATGTGCATGATATGTACTTTGAGAAAAATCAGAAATACAAAAAAGAGACGAATCGCCAGAATTTGTTGTATATATTGAATACATCTACGATACTCGTGATTCAGTTTATAGGAACAGTCATAATTTGGGTAGTCGGTGCACAAGAAGTATTCAAAGGGAATATGACCATAGGTACATTATGGCCTTGATGAATTACCAGACAATTATTATGAATCCTATTATTGGAATTGCACAGTTTGCTAACGAGTATCATACAGCCGTAGTTTCCTTAAAGGATATCAATGGTCTGCTTCAGTATCCGGATCAGAAACAAGGAGACGGAAAGAAAGTAACAACAGTTAACAACATTTCCTTAGAAGAGATGAGCTTTTCTTATCCAGAGTCAAATAAACAAGTATTTGACCGGCTCAATTTGAAGTTCGAAAAAGGCACTCTTTACGGAGTTCATGGAAAAAGTGGACAAGGTAAAAGCACCCTGTTCAAAATTATAACAGGTGTGTATCAACCGACAGAAGGAAAAGTAGTTGTGAACGACACAGATTTGCAGGAATTAGATATTAACAGCTATTGGGAAAATACAGGATATGTTATGCAGCGTACACAGTTCTTCAATGATACAGTAAGACGGAATATGGGATTACTACATATTGTTTCGGAGGAAGAAATGGATACAGTGGCAAAGTGCTTGGATTTGTATGATGAAATCCATACTTTAGAAATGGTATGGGATACCGAGATAAAGATAGATCCATGCAATTTCTCAGAGGGACAAATGCGGCGTTTGGATATTATGAGGAATATTTTGAAAAATTCACAAATTCTGATTTTTGATGAAGCGACAGCAAATATTGATGAAAAACGAAGAGGGCGTTTTATCAATTATTGCATGTGTTATCAAGGGAGAAAATTATTATTTTTTCTACGCACAATCTGGAAGAATTGCGAGAAGCAGATATTATTGTGGATTTGGAGAAGCTACATATAAGGCAGGTGAGTGAAAAGTGAGGATAGGTGTGTTGGATTCCAATGGATCTTTTGATAATCCTTTTTTTCAAGATAAGAAAATTGTAAAAATAGACTGCAAGTGGAAAGGTCAGGAATACAGTAAAGATGCCTTTGGATTTACCCATGCGGAATATGTCTGTTCTTTTATTTTAAAGGAAAACCCAGAAGCTGAAATTGTTCTGGTACCTATTGTGAGGAAGAACAAAAAGAGTACGGTTCTGGATATGATAGAAGGTATTGAATTACTGATAGAGGAACAGGTAGATATAATTAATATGATATGGGAGATGAGTACAAATATCACAAAGAAATCGAGGAAGTGTGTAGGGCTGCTACAGAAAAGGGTATTCTGATTGTGGCTGCACATTCCAATCAGAAAGCAGAAGCAACCTATCCTGCTTCCTTCCCCTTTGTAATGGGGGTAAGATGCCTGGATATGGAGAACCCGATACAAGTGCTTCAATATGATGAAAAGGAAAATGATGTAATTTTTTCTTGTGGGCTTTTCTTTTTATATCACTTAGGAATACCGGTGCTACATCCAGGAAATAGCCTTGCCTGTGCTGTGGTAACAGGCTATTTGAGTAATTATAAGCAGTATCAACAGGCAATTTTACAGTTTACTCTTAACACTTTGAATAAGTATTATCCATATCAAACATTGAAGCAGAAACAGTGTTATTTTCTAACGAACCGTATAGAAGAACCTTTAGAGCAGCGTTTCATACGGGAAGTTACGAGAACAAAGAGATGTGATACTTTTGAAAGTGGAATGGAAAAATTGAGAAATATAAAAACAGCAGAACAGTATCCGGTGCTATTTATTGATCACAACAATTATCAGGAAATATGTGAGTATAAAGAGAGAATCAGGGGATATGCCATGGGACATCCGGAGACAGAAATTGTTTTGCGATATCCCTTATTTAATATGGTGGAAAGATTGGATTTCCAGAAGAAAACAAATAAAAATCTGAACCAATTTACAGTTTAGGAGGCAGGAAAATGTATACATTGTCATTAGAGATTATAAATAAGTGCAATTTGAATTGTACTTACTGCTATCTGGGCGAGAAGAAAAATACATACATGAGTTTAGAAACGGCTCAAAAGGCAATCGATATTGCTGTGCATGAAGCAAATAAACAGCATGATCGGACACTTATGGTTTACTTTATTGGAGGGGAACCCCTTATGGCATTTAATCTGATGAAAGATGCGGTAGATTATACGAAGAAAAAATGCCAGGAAACAAACTTAATATGCAAGTTCAGTACTACGATAAATGGAACGTTAGTTACGGATGAAGTAATTGACTTTTTTGTGGAAAATACATTTGAGGTGAAGGTGAGTTTAGATGGTCCTGAGTATGTTCAGAATTTGAACAGGAGAGACTATGCAGGAAATGGAAGTTTTGAAAAAATCATGAAGAATCTTCCGTTATTGAGAAAATATGAGCAGGAAACAGGAAATCAGATTTCGGTAGCCAGTGTTGTGACAAGTAATAACTATCAATATTATGCAGAAAGTTTCCAATTTTTGCTTGATTTAGGAATTAAAAAATTAGAGTCGGGAATTGATTATTATTGCTCCTGGAGTGATGAGCAGATACAGGGATTACGAGAGCAGATAGAGAAGGTATTTGGTTTATATAAAGCACATATACAAAAAAAATCAAGAAGTAATCTTTTGGAATCTTTGGGAACAATATCTGAAATCTTTCCTGATTCCATGTCCATTTTACGCATGTAAGGCAGGTTTGACAACTTGCTATGTAACAACGGATGGTGGGATTTATACTTGTGCGGAACTTCCAGAATTTAAAATCGGTTCTGTAGAAGCCGGGTTGGATGTTCCGAGGATTCGAGAGATTATTTACCTAGAGGATCAAGAGGATACAATGTGTAAAGAATGTCAATACATTAGACATTGTAAAACAAGAGGCTGTCAGGTGGCAAATTATGAAATTCACCAAAATGTATATCAACCTATAAAAGTGAATTGTGAAGTGACGAAGTGGATGTATCATCTGATTCAAACAAACTTAACTGAAAAACAGCTTGAAAAGCTGAAACAAGAATATGAAAGGAGATATTTACGCCATGGAAAGTAAGATGAATGAGTTTATTAAGATAACTGAGGGAGAAAAAGTGGCTTTAATTGATCCGGTAGGAAAAGTCTGCCTGGGGGTAAGTAAAAGATTTGCAGACAATTTAGATAAACCAGAGTTTCAGGAAAAGTTATTCCCTGTATGGAAGCAGCAAACTGAATTTATAAAGGAAATAGAGAATAATCATGAGAAAATCAATACGGTATATTTGATGGTAACCAGGAAATGTAATATGAATTGTGATTTTTGTGCGATCAGTGCAAACGACAAGCTTCGTCCAGAAAAAGAATTTAAGCTGGAGGATATACAGAATAAGGTGATTCCGTTCTTTCAGAAAAATAAACCACATAAAATGATTCTTACAGGTGGAGAGCCACTGATTAAAGATCAAATTGTGGAAATTGCAAAAGCATTAAGAAATGGTTTGACTTGCCCAATTACTCTGCAGAGTAATGGTCTTGCTATTACCGGGGAATTAACAGAACAACTCAAAGGATATATAGATGAAATTGATTTCAGTACCATGCACATGTTCGGAACACCTGAAAAGGAGCAGCAGCTAATTAATCATATCGAGATGTGTCAGCAAGCTGGAATAAAGGTGGTCCTTAGTTTCATTTATGAGAAAACCAATGAAAGGGAGTTGTATCGATTGATTGATATAGCTGCGAAATATGACGTTGATGTTCTTTTTAATATTGTTTCATCTGTGGGTAGGGCGAAAGAAAACTCTGAAATTTTAACAGATATGGAACATCTTGATATGAACCTGAAGATAGCAAAATATATATTGAAACAGGGATACGAGAATAAAAAAATAGGGGGAGCCTTTTATCAGAGAATTCAGGTAAGAAATTCTTGTGGGGGGTTATGGAAAAGTTATGGCAATTTTTCCCGGAAGGCGATATTTACATGTGTCAGTGTATGGAGCAGAACCAGGTTCGAATGGGAAATATACTGTCCGATGAGCCACAGAAAATTTTACAGGAATTAGAAAATTTATTGGAAAAAGATGAAATTAAGAGATTGTTCTGTGCTGAATATAAAGAGATATGTAAAGAATGTGATTACCGCTATATATGCGGTGGACGTTGTATGGCATCAGAAGAACCTTATGATTACCGGTGCATTTTCTTAAAAGCAGTGTTAAATTATGTGTTATTTTATTACAATTCTAAAGAAAATAGGAGGAAAAATCTAGAAATCTATATTGAGTATATGGAGGAAGTAAAGAGAAAATGGAAGGAAAAAGCCAACGAGGAAGAAAAAAGAGCAATTTAGACAAGAAATATAGATAAAAGGTATGGTAAAGCGTATAAATATAGGCATAAGGAGGTGAGTTCTATGGAAGAATTCAATACAGAAAGAATAGCATTGGAACTTAACAATGAGGAAGTAAATGTATACACAAAAGATTGTGATACAACAAGATATAATTGTGTGACAGATTGCTTTGGAGTGTTGGCTTTGATTACACCTATGGAGTAGATGAGAAAAGCAGAGAGGAGTAGATTTTATGGACGAATTAAAAAAGAGAGAAAGTCAGGAATTATCTAAAGAAGAAATTAATGTTTATGCAACAGATTGTGGAGAAATCCAGAATCATTGTAAAAAGGACTGCTTCGGTGGCGGATCTTTTCTGAATCCGGATTATTAAAAAGGAGGATTATTGACATGGAAGAAAAGAGAATAGAAGTAACTGAAAACGAAGAACTCTTAAACGAAGAAGTTAATATTTACGACTTAACGGATTGTGATATAGTTCGTAAACAGTGTGAAAATGATTGTATTGGTGGCGGAGCATTTTTAAACACAACTAAGTAATACATATAAATATTTGAAAGGCTATTCGAGGAAAATCGAGTAGCCTTTCGTTGATATATCTTGATGTGAATTGAGAAAAAGTATAAAAGGAGATGTAAAATATGATAGTTTTAGAAACAGTAAATTTGAAAAAATATTACGGAGTAGAACCCAACATTACGAAAGCACTGGACGGAATAAATTTTACCGTTGAGAAAGGAGAATTTGTGGCTATCGTTGGTACATCAGGAAGTGGTAAATCAACTTTGCTAAATATGATTGGTGGATTGGATAGACCTACATCAGGGATAGTAAAAATTCAAGGGAAAAATTTGCTAGAATTAAATGATGAGCAACTCACAATATTTCGAAGAAGAAATATTGGCTTTATTTTTCAAAATTATAATTTATTGCCGATGTTGAATGTTTATGAGAATATTGTTTTACCAATAGAACTAGATGGAAAAAGTGTTGATCAGGAATTTTTGAAGGAGATTATCAGTATCCTTGGTCTGGAAGAAAGAATTAATAGCATGCCGAATATGTTATCTGGCGGACAGCAGCAGCGTGTTGCGATTGCAAGAGCTTGATTACGAAACCAGCAATTATACTTGCAGATGAACCGACAGGAAATCTTGATAGTAGAACTAGTCAGGATGTATTAGAATTAATTCAAAACACGAGTAGAAGATTTGAACAAACTGTGGTAATGATTACACATAATGAACATATTGCAGGTCTGACTGAAAGAATAGTGCAGATAGAAGACGGAAAATTTCTTAGAACTGGGGCTGATAGGAATGAAAAGTACAGCAAATAAAATGGTAGTAAAGAATATTGTAAGAAGAAATATTCAATTTGAGAAACGAAGAAATATCATGATAATAATTGCAATAGCACTTGCATCATTTTTAATCTGTTTTTCAGGATTAATAGTTACTTCGTTGATGGAAGTACAAAAAAAAACAGATTCAGGATACATACGAAGCAGTATATATGAATGTTTCTGAGGAAAAATTTTTGAATCTAAAAGAAGAAGTAGGATTTGAAAGAGTAGGGCAATATTATATTGTTGGAGATATGCCATCGAGTGAAAAATATACTGCTACTTATTTTTACATGAATCAGCCAATGCTCTATATGATGAGAAATCAGATGGGCTTATCCAGTGGAGAAGTTCCAAAGGAAGAAAATCAGATTGCTGTATGCAGAAACTGGCTAGAGAAATATGAAAAAAATAAAAAGATAGGAGATAAAATTACTTTAAGCACAGAGAAATTATCTGGAGAATATACGATTTCAGGAATTCTTGATATGGAATCCAGTGGAGAAACATTTCCATTTTTAATATCTTGGGAAAAACTGAAAAATTATAAAGAATATGACGAGAACTCCAATATGATTTATGTACATGTGAAAGAGAAGAATGCTACAGATATAAAAGAATACTGTAGAGAGATTGCTGAAAAATATAATTTACCAGTAGCATTTAACAACCAATATTTTCGTTATGTTAATCGAGTGATTTCAGCAGATCAGTTAGGTGTTTTAGGTATATTTATAGGACTTGTTTTTATTGGAAGTTATACAGTCATTAAAAGCATCTTCCAAATTTCTATTATTAATAATATACGAAATTATGGTCAAACTTAGAACAATAGGGGCAACTCAAAAACAGGTTAAAAATGTTGTTAAAAGAGAAGGAAGATTCTTAGGATTTATAGGTATCTTATTCGGTATCATGTTGGCAATGCTTTGTTCGTTAGTAATATTAGCAAAAGGAGTTAATATTACAAATTACATTGCGTGTGCAATTATGACAGTAATTGTTTGCAGTATTATTGTGAATGTATCTATAAAGAAGCCAGTTAAAATAGCAATGAAGGTTTCACCAATTGAAGCTGTAAGAGTTATGATAAC
>ENA-OQCE01000512-OQCE01000512.1-human-gut-metagenome-genome-assembly--contig:-NODE-512-length-18700-cov-2.813062_pt1 | contig 18700 bp, 29 predicted proteins | sample MGYA00242495_ERZ504572 | MGnify/ENA primary metagenome ERZ504572 (study PRJEB26092, sample SAMD00036228) | human gut metagenome | host: Homo sapiens | study: EMG produced TPA metagenomics assembly of...
GCTTTGCGAGCTCTTCCAAAAGATTGAGCGGCAGCATGAGGGCAAAAGGAGAAATGAGATGTTTGAAGTATTTCGGTCCCCTGCTTGATGCAGCCAAAGATATAGGTTGCCACCGCAACATGATGGATAGACCCAGCGCCACGTTGATATCATTCGTAGGTGACGAAAAATGGAAGGCTATGGAGGGCATCAATCCAATTTCGTTCGCCACAAAGATAAACAGGAACAGGGTGATGACAAAGGGAGTCGCCATCCGGCGTCCTTCAATGCCAAGGTTAGCGTCCATGAGTTTATCAAGCCACTCAATGAACATTTCAACGAGGTTCTGGATCCCGTGGGGAATCCGCTCCACGTGGCGGGTAGCCGCAAAGACAATCGCTGCCACAATCAGCATGGTAAGCCATGACATGTACATGGTTTGCATGTTGATGACAACACCGGGCAGGATCTCCGTTGGTCCATAATGGATGATTTCCGTACCCGCAGCTTCTGCTACACCCATGTTATCACTTCCTTAATCTGTAGGGAATTTCCCGATGCCCTTTCGGGCCATCTGGATGAGAAGAAGTCCATAAAAAAGCAAATAGGAAAAAAGCACCCTGTGTCCACCCCAATCAAGCTTGAGACCAATGAGGACAAAGACCAGGACAGTACCAAGCCGCACGAACATCATGCGGTGCATGGAAAGCGCCGCATGATGGGGAGCCTTTTTCATGCCGCTGTAAAGGCATAAAGGAACAAGGCCGAATCACACCAGCCAGCGAGGCTTCCCAGAAGCCAACCGCCGGGCTGGGGTGAGAACATGAAGGCAAGGCCGCCTACCAAAGGAATTGCCAAGGCTGGAGGGCCGCAAGACGAAGAACATCACGCTTAAATGAAGGCGGCAAGGGATGTGGCATATGTTTTCCCTTATTTTTCACTTTCAAATTCCGTCATACGCCCCGTTTGATAACCATAGGCTTCCAAGAGATAACTTACAATGCGCTCCGAGCTTTGCCATCCCCATAGGGATTGACGGATTCGGCCATACTGCGGTAATAGGTTTCATCACTCAAAAGGCGCATGGTCGCGGCATATACATCTTCCTTGCCCGTCCCGATGAGTTTCACCGTCCCTGCCGTAACTGCTTCAGGACGTTCCGTCGTATTCCGCAGGACAAGGACCGGTTTACCAAGAGCCGGAGCTTCTTCCTGGATTCCGCCCGAATCCGTAAGGACGATATCGACGCGAGCCATGAGATTGGCAAACGGTTCATAATCCATGGGTTCAATGAGGTGTACGCGGTCCATCTTACCAAGGACCTGTTCCGCCACTTCCCGAACCTTGGGATTCTTGTGCATGGGGAAAATGGCTTCCGCTTCCGGATAGTCACGGAGAACTTCCTTCAGGGCCTGATAGACATGGCGCATCGGTGCCCCCAGGTTTTCCCGGCGATGGGTCGTCATGAGGATCAGCTTATGATTGCTCCGGATGGCCGCTTCCAGTTTCGGATTGTGGAAATCAAAGACATCCTTTACAGTCTTTTTAAGGGCATCGATGACCGTATTTCCCGTTACATAAATGGCATCTTCCGGGACATTTTCCTTTAGCAGGTTCCGCTTGGCGTTGCCGGTTGGTGCAAAATGAAAGTCAGCAATGGCACCGGTGAGCTTGCGGTTCATTTCTTCCGGATAGGGAGAATATTTGTTTCCCGTACGCAGACCGGCTTCTACATGCCCAACACGGATTTGACGGTAAAAAGCAGCCAAAGCACCTACAAAAGTGGTTGTCGTATCTCCATGGACAAGGACAAGATCGGGCTGGGCTTTTTCGAGAACATCCCTAAGGCCCATGAGAGCACGGGTCGTGACATCATAAAGGGTCTGTCCAGCTGTCATGATGTTAAGGTCATAATCCGGCTTGATGTCAAAAAGGTCATGACCTGATCCAGCATTTCCCGGTGCTGGGCCGTCACAGCAACAATCGGTTCGATAGTGTTCGGATATTTCCTCATTTCGAGAATAAGCGGACACATCTTGATGGCCTCCGGCCTCGTTCCAAAGATTGTCATGACTTTAAGTTTTTCCATAATTACGCCCCTATTCTAGCGATCCTTCAGGATGCCGATTTTCTTGGCACCAATGAAGATGATGGTAATGAGTACGCCCAGAAGGACAAGGGCATAAACCCCGTCCACTTCTGTAAGCAGTACGGCGCAAGGCAAAGCCCTGCACTGATGAGATACATGAAAATAACAGCCTGACGCTGACTAAAGCCCATAGCAAGGAGCCGATGGTGGATGTGACCTTTGTCGGGCTGAAAAATGGGCCGGCCATTTTTATAGCGACGCAAAATGGCAAAGGCCGTATCCATAATGGGAAGCCCCAAGGCAATGGCAGGGACCAAAAGTGCAATGGTCGCTGCACTCTTGACAGCGCCAAAGATTGAGATGGCCGCCAACATGTAACCCAAAAACAAGCTTCCCGTATCTCCCATGAATATGGTAGCAGGATTGAAATTGTAACGGATGAACCCAATAATGGCACCAGCAAGGGAAGCCGTCATGATGGCGACTGGATACATGCCCTGCTGGAGCGCAACCATAATGACCGTCACGGAGCAATGGCCGAGACACCTGCCGCAAGGCCATCAAGACCGTCAATGAGGTTCACGACATTGGTCAGGCTGACAATCCAAAAAACAGTAAAGGGAACGGAAAGATAATCCAGATAAAAATAACCACCCCAAGGGTTATTGAGCCACTCGATGCGGACACCAAAAAGGACGGGAATCAAAGCCGCCACAATCTGTCCCACGAGTTTGACCTTGGCCGACAGCTGGATCATATCGTCGACCATGCCAACAGCTGCAATTGCGGCACCGCCCAAGAGAATCCCGATGACATCCGTTGTCAGTTCAAGTGTTGTGAGCGCCGCCGTCATAAAGCCAATAAAAATGGCAAGACCGCCCATGCGCGGCATGATGCGGTGATGAACCTTTCTAGCATTCGGCCGGTCCACAGCGCCGAGGTGAAATGCCAGTTTTTTGACAGCCGGTGTCAGGATCCAGCTGATAACAAGAGAGAGGCCCAACGCCACAAGATATGGTTTCACAAAAATCCCCTTCTGCGGAAGCTTCCGCCTTTGAGTCTATGTATTGCTGAAAGATGGGAAGCATCACTCTTCCCGTTGGTACATACAAAGTATATTATAGTACATCGTCAGAAAATCTACAATGACTCTTACAGCCTATCCAACGATTTGCCCGTTCCTTCCTGTTCTATTACCGGACGGGAAAAGAGGATGAGTCCCCCTTTTTGTTTATAGCCCGTATCCCAAAGTTCCTTAAGAGAGAGCCAGCGCCAGGATCCATAGGTTGTGACTTTCACCATGACCTCATCGTGGAAAGTCTCATAGCCCGTAAGCAGGAACCAGTGCCAAACAAGATCCCGAAAGCTAGGTGCGCGGTGCTTAAGATTAAGGTACGGCAGGGGCCATCCGGCATCAATCTGGTGTTTTACAAGTTCAGCTGAGGATTCATAGGAATGATTCCCCGACCATCCTGTCAGGATAAGATCATTTATACCGCGGTCACACAAGTAGTTCGTAAAGCCTTCCATATAGATGGAAAGCTTGTCGATGCCTGTGATACGGGGCTTTAGGTAGGGTTTCATGATCATGCCCAGTTCCAGGTAGGCTGCTTTGGTCATTTTTTTCTGGGCCTGGGGCGCTGCATCAGGAAGGTTTTTATAAAGGGAAAAATAAAGGCTGCAGTCTGTTGCTGTAACGGCAGCACAGCCGCCCTTTCGCATCCACCAGTCGTGGGTAAACCATTCCTGCTGCCCCCAAAAGCACCCTCTATGGAAAAATATGGAAGTTCACGTTTCATGAGTCCGCCCCCTCACAAATAAGTTAGGTATAGGTAATCTCTAGCGTGCCCCTAGTGTATCACATTTTTGTAGGAGAGGAAATATGGAAGGGAAAAACAAAAGGCAGGCTCCCTCACCAGCCAGGAAAAAGACAAATGAAATCAGTCCAGCCAAAATCGCAGGTTAGGGTGACCAAAGATGACTTGAAGGTAGGTGTTCCACTCTTTTCCTTATCTTTGCCTTGCTGCAAGATGGCCTTAGCCTGGAATCGCCTTGACAAGATATGATGTTACCTTGGAATCATCTTTTTTCACTTCGCCATAAGGCACAGCATGACAGCAAATCAAAACGGTTTTGTCCTTATTAAAAAGCCATGGGCGACCTTTCCCCTCAACTCCATAAATAAAAATCAGCTCCCCTGCCTTACCCTTTCGGTGGAAACAGGAGAGCTTTTTATTTTTCTACCTTCCAAAATGAAATACGACGCCAACCACGGCAGCTGCAGCAAGCCAGACCACAGGGTGGACCTTTTTGAACTTCGTCGTAAGGATGAGCAGTACAGCTGCCAATAAGAGACGGCTCCCAATGAGAGACGAGAAGAAGTTTCCCGTTTCTTTCCAAACAGCGGCGTCAATCAGGGTCACTTTTGCTACCAACAGTCCTGCTGCCGCTATCAGGCCGCAGGAGGCAGCCTGAGACCATACATACCAGACTTGACGTAATGATTCTGGCCGAATTTCTTGAGCACACTGTAGATAGCGATTACAACGATAACAGACGGTGTCACAAGGCCAATGGTGGCAGATAACATCCCTGTCAGCCCATCAATATGGAATCCCACATAGGTGGCCGTATTGACGCCAATAGGCCCTGGTGTCGATTCTGAGACGGCAATCATGTTGAGCAAATCCATCTGCGTAAACCAGTGTGTCTTATCAGCGAGTTTCGTTAAGAACGGGATGGTAGCCATGCCGCCGCCTATCGCAAATAGGCCAATCTTGAAATACTCTATGAACAGGGCTAAGAGAAGCATCATGCGTCACCGTCCTTTCTTTTTGCCGCAATTCCGACAAGGCCGGCAGCCACGACGAGATAGGCGGGTGAAATGTCCGTGATCACGTTAATGATAAGGACGAGAAAAAAAAGTACAGCGGTCAGTTTGTCCACGACGGCCTTTGCAAAAAGTTTCCGCACGGCCTGAAAAATCAGGATACATACCCCAACGCGAATTCCGGCAAAAGCATCGGCCACAGCAGGAATATGGGCAAAATTTGACAAAAAGGCCGCTATGGTTGTAATGATGACCATGGATGGGAAAATAACACCAAGCGTGGCCGCCAGTGCACCGGCAACACCTCGCAGCTTCATACCAATAAAGGTTGCCGTATTGACGGCTATGACACCAGGCGTGCACTGTCCAACGGCATAATAGTCGGCCAGTTCTTCATCCGTTGCCCAGTGATATTTGTTTACAACTTCTGCCTGCAAGATGGGCAGCATTGCGTAGCCACCGCCAAAGGTTACCGCACCCATGCGGGCAAACACGCTGAATAATTGCCAAAGTGAGGCCATAGGATCGACTCCTTTCATATTTTACAAGTGTAGCACATCGGCTTCCTAAATACTACCGCCTGATAAAAATGATTCTTTATCCTAGTAAAAAAGAAACAGGAAAAAACATTTGAAATGGTCTTTTCCTGCTATCTTTTGCATTTTTTATATTTTCTTTTATTTTCTTATAAATTATGACATATTTACATAAAAATCATTGCGTACTTTTTGGATAAATCGTATCTATACGCCTTTTCATTATGCGTCGCCATCGCTATTATTGAGTTCAATCATAAGAGCGTGATGAGAGAAACTCAGGCTGAAAGGAAAAGTAGGAAAAGGGCTCACCCCCTATTTAGAGCTGAACTTTCCCACTCCTTAGGAACGCGGCACAGCTTTCTATCAATGATCTGTTATCCCCCAACGAGCGAAGCAGGCTGCAAGCTCTTTTTTCATAACCCAGACCGCTCTTTACGCATGATATTTCTTTTCAATATAGCGCAGGCGGAGCGTTAAAAACAGGGCCGAAAAGAAGATTCCTGATATCAGGCCCATCCAGTAGCCATCGGCTTCTTTATGGAATCCATAGTCCATCACGAGCCAATGGGAAGGGCAAGGACCAATAAGCGGCAAGGGACGAATAGAAAGTTGCTTTGACATCTTTATAACCGCGTAAAATGCCTTGAATAGCGCCGCCGTACTATCACAGAGCTGGAACGCAATAGCAAAACCAAGAAAATGCTCAATAGGCGCCACAAGGCTCGGATCCTGAGTGTAGAGCCTAGCTATAAGTGTCCGCCCGACAAGCAGGAAAACAGCAAAGGAAAGCCCGACCATGACATTGCCGACGCGGCCTGTCCTGCCATACAGCCGAGCCGCAGCATAATCCTTGGCTCCAACAAAGGCCCCAATAATGATAGTAAGGGAGAGGGAAAAACTAAGAGGCACCATATAGAGCAGATTCGTAAAGCTCATGGCGGCTTGGTTTGCCGCAACCGTCACAGTCCCAAACCTTGATACAAAAAGACATTCCACGCCAAAGATGCTCGTTTCAAGGAAGATTGCAACACCCATGGGAATCCCCACGCGCAGATGCTCCCGCAGGTGACTGAAGGAAAAACCTGTACGATCAAAGACGCGGAAACTACGAAAGACGCCAGATGCGTAACCAAAAAAGAAAAGGACAGAAAGAGCAGCCAGCAGGTAATGGCCGTTCCCACACCCGCTCCAGCGCCGCCCATACGGGGCAATCCCAGCTTTCCAAAGATAAAAAGGTAGTTCATGAAGCAGTTGACCGGCATGGTAAGAAGAAAAAGCCGCATGGTGAGCTGCGTATACCCCATGGTATCGACAAAAGAGCGCAGGATACTGGCTCCAAATAAGGGTACAATGCCCATGGCCACGTAGCTTAGATAGTTATGGCTTACAACCTCGACCGAGCTTTCAAGATTCATTAATGACAGGACCTTATCAAGCTGCAGAATACCCACGCTGATGATGCTCACGCTGAGGATCAAGCAAGCATCAGCCACTGAAGACCGCGCCGGAAATCTTTTCATAGGCTTTTGCACCGCGGTAGTTGGCGACAATCGGAGTCAAGGCCTGGAGGATGCCATTGAGTCCTGTGAAAATAGGCATCCAAATATTGGCTCCGATGGCAACCCCGGCGAGTTCGGCCGTGCCCGCGTGACCACTCATGATTGTATCGGCGAGGTTCATCCCCGTGATGGCAAGCTGGGTAATCAGGATTGGCACCATCACTTCCAGGATTTTTTTCATCCGTCTTCCAAAGGACGGGGGCACGTTTTCTTGCATCAGCATACACTCCTTACAAATAAACCAAGGGAGGAACCGGCGGCGGGTGGTCCCGCCACTTGGCTCCTCCCCAATTGATAACAGGCTGAGGAAGTATGTGCCTTAAAGGGAAGGCATATACTTAAGATGCCGCTCCACATAGTTGTACATCACATAATTTGCCAGGGCGTCCTTTTCCTCCCGATCCGGTGTTGGCTCGTCCAACGTGGAAACAAAGGATAAGTCGGCGGAATAGTAATAGCTTACCGCCAAAATAGCCCAAGGCATAGGGATGATCCGTAGGCTGCAGGAGATTTCTCCCCATGAATTCTTCCGGTACGGGGACGCCCATGAGCGCAAGGAGCGTCGGAGCCAGGTCTTCCTGGCTGCCATAATCCGTACTTTCGAGATTTTTCAACGGTTCCAGATTCTTACTCACAAAGATAAGAGGAATCGGCGCCACGCTCTTCTTGTCCTGCGGCTTTTGGACAAGGGTCTTATATTCCCCACCCGAATGGGATTATGGTCGCTTGTAATCACAAAAAGGGTCCGATCATCCATGAGTCCTTCCTTTTCCGCTTCCTCAAAGAAATGCTTCACGGTCTGATCTACCCAATACATGCCGCACACGGTTACCGTGCCTTGGGTTCGCACGGACTCAGGCATGTTTTCGTAAGTAATCCCATAATAGGGATAAGGTTGGTGCATATCAAGGGTCTTCGTGACAACAAGGAATGACTGACCGCGGCTTTTCTTTAAAAAGCGCAGCATGTTGTCATACATGACATCGTTATGAAAACCCCAGCCACTTGCTCCAGAGTAGCCTTCTTTGGCAATATCTTCCTTAGCAAAATAGTGAGCCATACCAAACTGTTCTGGATACTCGCGGTACTCATTATTGTAGTAGCGGCTTGATGCACTGAAAAATGTCCCCGGAATCCCCGCTTTTTCAAGGGAACGAAACAGTGACGGCTGGTGGGTCCCCGGCAGGTCACCATCATAGATGAGCTGACTGCGGAATGTCGCATTAAGGCCCTGTGTCGTCGGAACTGCCGATGAGTAGTAGTGGTCAAGGTGCGGATACTTTTCGACAAGCAAGTCCAGATAAGGCGTCGTTTCCTTGGGAATCGCGGGATTATAGTAATGGAGATAATCCCGATGGACGGACTCAAAGATGATCATGACAATTCGGTCATAAGCAGGTTTATCTCGAACAATGACTGGTGTTTTAGGCAGGATGCCCAGACGTTTCAAGATGGTACGATCCTTATCGGTCAGTTCCCGTTTCTTATATTCACTGGGATCGTGAACAACCTTATCGGTCTTGAAAAAGGCTTTTTGGAAAAAGTTCACGTTCACAGGGTATGCCACAGCATCCCGTGTCGTTTTTCGGTTCTTTTCCAAATCCACTTCAAGATCAAGGCCCGGCACGAGGTCAAGGCATGATAGACGCCTTCACGGCACAAAAGATAGGTCAGGTTAAGACCCAAGGCAAAAACAGCAACGCACAGGAGCGACCAAGGCAGGTTAGGCTTGCGTCGCTGGGGGCGATCGACACGGAAAAGGGCAGCAAGCACGATAAGAAGCAGGGCGCCAAGAACCAGCTTCCAAGAATCCGTCGTTGACAGGACGCCTATGGCCGCATAATAATTGAGGTTCTCAAAAAGAACACTCTCTACATGCATGCTCGTATTCCAGAAGTAGACTGCATCCCCCAACATAATGAAGGCTGTTACAAAATAAACAAGGAAATAAAATGCCTTCATTCCCCGATTGGGGTAATGGTGATAGACCATGGCCGTTACCAAAAGGACAACGATATTGTTAAAAAGACCGGCAAGAATTGAAAGGACCGTCATAAATCCCCAGTCAAGCTCAACATAGGTCACCATGAAGAGGGCGTCCAAAAGATACAGCACGCCAATGACCACGACGGGGAAATAGCGCCGGGCCCGATCCTTGATCCGGTGCTTCTTAAGATAAAGGAGTGAGCCCGTCCCAAGAAGCAGAAAATCCCGCAGAAAGTGATTCAAAGTTCGGTACCAGCATTCAGCCAGAGGAAAAGGCGAAATGGCTTTCAGATCATTCCAGCATAAAAAGTATTCCAGACCCAAAATAAGAAGGGCCGGAAGAATGAGCGCAAGCTTCTTTTTCACAATGCCTCCCTAGGAAATAAAATTAAGCGGAGTCGGTAGGAGGGAAATGGAAAGGGGCGACGTTGCTACGCTATCCCCATCCAATTCGGCCGCAAAGTTCTTCACGTTGCAGCGAATCTGGACCTCCTGGGCCTTACAGATTTCGACCGATTTATCCAAGGAGAGCATATCGGCCGCAATGAGCGCTGTGTAGCGCAGGAAGTCGACACAACGGTCCTTTTTAAATAAGATGACATATAGTGCAGGATTGGATAAGGAGCCCCCGTTAACAAGAGAGAAACGGCCTGCATAGTAACGGCTCTTTGTGACGATAACGGAACTGGCCGCCCGCCATACGCCATCACCGTCAATCATAACCTCAAACTTATACTTCCACGGATGCAGCAGCATTTCATTTCCCGCCACAAGGCCGCTCTGGCGCACATAGGCAAGTTGAAAGAAGCTTTTTTTCTTTGGGCGTGACCATATCGACGACGAGGGAATCAACGCCGATGCCGGCCACAGTCAGAAAAATCCGGTCATTGGCCTTTCCTAGCCAGACTGGAGCCGTAATGCCCTTTTCAACGCGCATGAGCCAACTTGTGGCATCGGTTTTCTGGGCCAGTTCCTTGGCAACAAGGTTCACCGTACCAGCAGGGTAGATACTCACATAGGGCATATAGTCCCGTTCAACGAGTACTTCTGAAATGGCGCGCAGTGTACCATCGCCGCCAGCAATGATGATCCAATCGACTTGTTCATCGCAGGCCTTACGTGCCACGATTTGAGCATCGTTGAAGGTGTTGATGCGGTAATAGGAAAAGGCAGCCGGTCCATACATCGCGATAAACTCGTCGGCAAGGCGCTCCACACTGCGGTGCATGGCAGCAAAGAAAGTCTGCTTACCCGCATTGTGGTTATGGACGAGATATACTTTTTTGAATGACTTGATATCAACTTTTTTTCGAAACATCATGAACCCACCCTTTTTAGTGAGACGGGAGCTGTGGGAGCCGCCGTCTTATGAATAGATCCATTTTTTTCTGGATAGATAGTTCCAAATGGTCACAAGTGCCGATGCAAGGATCTTACTCGGCATGACGCTGCCGCCTAGGGCACCGACGAAAAGGCGCATCAAAAGAAGGTTCAGCAAAAGACCCAGGGTCGATACAATAAGGACCAGGGAAAACTCCTTTTTTCTGCTGTAGCGGACGCCACTGTCAAAAACAAAGCAATTGGTCGCAATATAGTGGCAGACCGTGGAACAAAGATAAGCAAGGCCTGTTGACAAAAGATAATTGAGACCGAGGCGCACGGCAAATAAATACACCAAGGCCCATTCAAAAAGGGCCGCCGTCCCGCCAATCACAAGATAGCACAGGATTCGTACCCTTTCATTTTCTGATTTACTAAATGCCATCGCTTAGTGCCCCATGAGCTGATAAAGCAGCAGGAGAATGACGCCGGGAATTCCAAAGAATCCCGCCACCAAAGCGGAAACAGCACCAATTTCAAGATGCAGACCGACAATTCCCCCTACCAGATTGAACAGCCAAAGAAGGATCATGCCAACAACCCCGTTCCACAAAAGCTTGAGGGAAAGGGAAAAGATATTGACGACTATCAGAAGAATGACAAGGGCCGCAAGGCCAAACACCCAAACTTCCATAACTACGTACCGCCTTTCTTCACATCCTAAGGGACAATCAAAGTTCCCGACGGTTTTCCAGGGCCTTGTAAAGCGTCAATTCATCGGCATATTCAAGGTCCCCACCCATGGGGAGGCCGTGGGCAATGCGGCTGACCTTGATGCCCAAGGGACGGATGAGACTCGCCAGATAGGCTGCTGTTGCCTCCCCCTCCACATCGGAATTGGTTGCAAGGATCACTTCGTGTACCGAACCGTCCTGCAAACGGCGCATGAGTTCGCGGATCTTCAGCTGGTCAGGGCCCACGCCATCAAGGGGAGACAGAACGCCATGAAGGACGTGGTACACCCCTTCAAAACCCTTTGTCCGTTCCATAGCCGCTACATCCTGCGGTTCTTCAACGACACAGATGAGCCATGGTCCCGCTTTTCATCCTCACAAATTTCGCACCGTGTACCTTCACAAAGATTAAAACAGGACGTACAGAGATGGACCTGATCCTTGACAGCAACCAGCGCCGCTGCCAGAGCTTCCACATCGCTTCGTTTCATATCAAGGACGTGGTAGGAAAGACGCAGCGCCGATTTGGAGCCAATCCCCGGCAATTTGCGCAGCTGCTCATGAAGCCGGGCCAGAGGTTTGATCATGCGCATAGTGTTCTCAGTACATCCCCGGCAGCTTCATGCCGCCCGTTACTTTGCCCATTTCCTTTTCTGTCATTTCATCAACCTTCTTCATTGCTTCGTTGACAGCTGTTACGATGAGATCTTGGAGCATTTCTACATCATCTGGATCGACAGCTTCAGGCGAAATGGCAAGGCTTACGACATTCTTGCTGCCATTTACAACAACCTTGACTGCCTCCCCGCCTGCCGTGGCTTCCACGGTGCGTTCCTTGAGTTCATCCTGGAGTTTCAGCATCTCACTTTGCATCTTCTGGACTTTTTTCAGCATGCCCTGCATACCATTCATTCCCATTCCGCCTTTAAACATTGTTCATTCCTCCTATTGATTCGAATCATCTTTTACAAGGCTTCCGCCAAAGACCATCATGGCCCGTTTGACGGTTTCAGGAAGTTCGTCGTCTTCTTTGGGAAGGGGCGCTTCCTTGGGCGGCGCAGGCGGCGCCGCCTTATGCTGGGGGCGGGAAGCCACGCGAGGCGCAGTTTTCCTTGCCGCTTCCATTTGTTTTTCGCTGGCCTGTTCGACCGCAAATTCGAAATTCTGCCCTGTCCCCGCCTTTAAGATGGCAAGGACCTCGTCCCTTAGATCATTGCGTTCAAGGCGGTCCTTGGCCAATTGCGTTGCCGTCCCCACCGTGAGCCTTTTGCCATCAAAGTCAAGGGGAGTTGCCTCCCGCGCATAGGCAAAAAAGCCCATCTTATGACGCTGTTTGAGACCCTGCAGAACGCCATTCCAGAGTCGCTGGGCCCCTGCTAGATCAGAAGGCTGACGGGGAGCGTCCGTTTTTTCTTCAAAGGGCGGAGTAAAAGAGGCACCCTCGGCTTCCATTTTCTGGCCCGCTCGCTGCGGTACAGCGGATGCCTGCTTTTCAAAAGAAGCTTCTTGCCGTTTTTCCAAAGGAATGGCAGCAGGCCCTTCTGCAGAGGGAAAAGAAGCTTCTTTCTGAGTTACAGAAGGCATGTCCGGTGCCGTTGCCATCGGGGAAGCATAAGCCGCTTCCTGCGTCTTGCTCCTTTTTTCCCTTGGCGGCTCAAATGCGGGTGATACGGCTGGAGCACCGCCTGCCATGAGGTGGGTGACTTTCCCTTCAAGTGTCTCAATGCGGGACATAAGTGCCGCAGGACTCTCCCTTCGCCGCGGCAGAGATCATAAAGACAAATCTCTGCGACAATCTTTGACCGCAGGGAACGCTTCACATCAAGGGAGGCCTCATGGATACGCGCTGTTGCAGCAAGAATGCGGCTGCGCGTAAAAAGCGGTTCCACAGTTTTGAGATTTTCCGCTGTATCGGTCAAGTAAATCTCTGATACGCCGGATCAGCCTGATAAAGGAGCAGGGCTCGCATATATTCGAGGAGCTCTGTCAGGACCTGGGTGACATCTTTTCCATCGTCCATGAGCTGATTGAGGAGATCCAAGGCAGCAGGCAGATCGCGGCGGCCAATTTTCTCTACCAAGCCCGCATCGTATCGCGCCCGGCAATACCAAGGACCTGCCGCACCGTTTCAGCTGTCACAGGATTAGCCATGATACTGCATTGATCCAGAAGACCAACGGCATCGCGCATTCCCCCATCGGCCTGAATGGCCATAAGACGCAGGGCATCCGGTTCCGCATTGATATTGCTGCCTTCTGCTACTTTTTGCAGGTGGGCAGCAATATCGTCGACCGTAACGCGGCGAAAATCAAAACGCTGACACCGGGAATGGATGGTCGTCGGGATCTTCTGCGGCTCCGTTGTCGCAAGGATAAATACGACATGCTCTGGAGGTTCTTCAAGAGTCTTTAACAGGGCATTGAATGCGTCTGCCGTGATCATATGCACTTCGTCGATAATATAGACCTTGTAACGGCTGGAAACAGGTGCAAAATGGACCTGTTCCCGAAGCTTCCGGATCTCATCAATTCCGCGGTTGCTGGCCGCATCGATTTCAATGACATCGGCACTGGTACCTTCCGTAATTTCCCGACAATGATCGCAAGTATTGCAAGGATGGGGCGTTGGCCCTTCTCACAGTTCAGGGCCTTAGCAAGGATCCGCGCCGTACTCGTCTTACCCGTACCGCGAGGGCCTGTAAACAGGTAAGCATGGGAAATGCGCCCCGACTCAAGTGCGTTCGTGAGCGCTTTCCTGATGTGTTCCTGCCCCACGAGGCCATCAAAATCCTGGGGTCTCCAAGTACGATATAATGCGACGTAAGACATGGAATCCATCCTTTCTCTCTGTTGTACCATGGTATTATACCTTGTTTCCACAAAAAAATTCAACTTATTTCTTGACAACGGCATGAATATCCTTTATACTAAAACACGCAGTCATTTTTAAAGACTGCATACAATTGAAAAGCTTTGCCTAAGCATTTCAACCTGGAGAGTTGTCCGAGTGGTTGAAGGAGCACGCCTGGAAAGCGTGTATACGGGATAACCGTATCGAGGGTTCGAATCCCTCACTCTCCGCCATTTAAGAATCCGCCGCAGCATGCGGCTTTTCTTTTAAGTACGCTTTTATTTTTTGGATGGACCATAGGGATAGTCCTGCGCAATGAAGTCCTGTGAACCTTGTCAGGTCCGGAAGGAAGCAGCAATAAGCAGACCGCTTCGTGTGCCGCAGGAGTGCCTGTTCCTGTGGCCCATCGAGAAAATAAGGACGGGAAAGTCCCGCTGGGAAACGAAAAGTCTCCCAGCGGGACTTTTTTGCCGTGGAGGGAAAATGGCGGTCAGGCAATCCATTCAGGAAGAGTCCAGAATGCTGTCTCGAGACGCCGGCTCTGGCTGCCAAGCAAAAGACGTAAAGGTGCCTGCAATGCTGTGATGCCATGGTGCGAAAAGACCGCAGGGGAAAAGACCTTAAGGCCTTCGTGTTGTAACCCACAATTTTTAAACTCACAACTGAACTATCCTGTCCCCAAACGTGAGGCGGTCCATCGTACGCTACAACGTGAGCCCCTTGCCTCAGGTCGACCTTTTCTAAAGCAAGTGGCTCAGGTCCTGCATCAAATAAGCCCGATTTTTGAGCCGGCCTCAATATCTTGCAATGACCTTCCCCGGATTGAGTACATCCAAAGGATCCAAGCCTTCTTGATGGCTGTCATCATGAACATCTGCCAGGGTCCGTCAAACGCTCGAGCTGTCCTACTTTCTTTGCCCCAATTCCATGTTCACCGGAAAGAAGGCCGTCATGGGCATAGACATAGGCATAGGCCTTTTCATGGAAGGATGAAAGGGTTTCCTCCCAAGCTTCATCGCTGAGCTCCCCTTTAAGGATATTAAAGTGCAGGTTCCCATCTCCCGCATGAGCTAAGGTAAAGACGCGGAAAGGATAGGTTGCGGCAAGTTCCGACAGATCCATGATGGCATCTGAAATCTTATCCAACGGAAAGACAAAATCGTCACTGGTACTGACGCGGCTTAGGATTCTCGTCGCTTCAAGACAATTTTTGCGGATTGTCCACACCCGGTCATCAGCAAGGGACACTTCCACGGCACCATGCGCCTGAGCCAGCTCATCGACCTTTATGAGCTTTTTATCCATCTCATCTTCATCAAAGGTTTCGAGGGTCAAAATAACGTAGCAGCCGTCGTCATAATGACTGAGTCGAATCTTTGAATAGTCGCTGGAAGCCTGCACAAAACCATGATCCATGAATTCAACACTCGTCGGGTCAAGCCCAGCTTTTAAAAGAATGGGAACAAGGCTCGTGGCCTTCCGTGGATCTGTGAAGACAAGAAGGACGTCCGACCGGTAGGGGGCAATGGGCAGCAGTTTCAGCGTTGCTTTTGTAATGACGCCAAGGGTCCCTTCGCTCCCAAGAACGAGCTGATCAAGACAGAAACCAGTTGTATTTTTCTTCGTTCGGCCCCCAGGTGTGCAATCTCGCCCGTGGGCAGGACCACTTCGATGGCATGGACCTGACTGCGCGTCGTGCCGTAGCGAACGGCCTTATCGCCACCGGCGTTTGTCGCAAGGTTGCCGCCAATGAGGCAGCTGTCGGCGCTGCACGGGTCACCGGCATAAAAGAGACCTTCCTTCTTGGCCGCTTCCTGCACATCGAGTCCTAGCCCCAGCTTCGACAACCATATACATACCATCCGGGTTTACTTCCAAGATGCGGTTCATGCGCTCCATGAGCATGACAATGCCACCGCAGACAGCAATGGCTCCGTCGGAGACGCTGGTCCCGCCGGAGCGGGGTGTTACGGAAAAATGGCGCTTATTGGCAAGTTTCATGATGGCCGCCACTTCTTCCGTACTTCCTGGCGCTGCAACAGCTTCCGGCACATGGAAGAACCGGGAATCTGTCTCTTGATCCGTTTGATACGTTTCGAGGGTCTCCGGCGTCGTGAGGACATATTTTTCGCCTACAATGGCTTTTAGTTCTTCAATTGTACTTTCTGTTAATTTTTCATAGTGCTCCATACTGCTTTCCTACCTTCCTGATGCAAAAAAGGGCCCGCCTTTCTGCAGAAAAAGAAGCGGAACCCGTGTGTGAACCTAGTGGGCTTACGCCCTTTTTCCTAAAAACGATTGTTTTCGTAATGCTTGATGGTATACGTGTAGGTGTACTTTCTGGGAACGCGCGTTGACAAAAGACACATGAGCTCATAGGGTATGGTTCCCACCCACTTAGCCAATTGGTCAAGGGAAACACCGCCCGGTCCAAAGATAACCGCTTCATCCCCCTTATGGACACCCGGCACATTCGTCACGTCAACCATAAACTGGTCCATACAGATGCGACCCACAACAGGAGCCTTATAACCACGGATCGTAATATAGCCACGGTTTGACAGGGCGCGGGAATAGCCATCAGCATAGCCCAAGGGAATCGTAGCTACCTTCATGGGTGCTTTCGTCTCGTAGGTACAGCCATAACCGATCTTCTCACCGGCTGGAACATCCTTCACAAAGACGACTTCTGCCTTGAGGCTGAGGGCCGGTTTTAGGTCAAGACAGCGTTCTACGTCGTCCGATGGCCACAGTCCATAAAGGGTGATGCCCTGACGGACCATGTCACATTCTGTATGCTTCATCTCCGTGATACCAGCGCTGTTATCGATGTGGACCAAGGGAATCTGGATGCCTCGGTCCTTGATAGCGCGGTCAGCTTCCATGAATTTTCGATATTGGCTTTCAGCAAAACTTTTATCCATTTCATCGGCGCTGGCAAAATGGGAAAACATCCCTTCAAGCTCCACATGGGGCAGCTTGCTGATGGCCTCAGCAAGATCGGCCGCTTCTTCAGGACGGCAGCCGATCCGGTTCATCCCCGTATCGACAGCCAGGTGGACCTTGGCCACCTTGTTTTCCTGCAGGGCTGCTGCCGAAAGCTCCTGGGCCACGGCAAGATCATAGACCGTTTGGGTGATGTTATAGTCCACAAGGGCCTTTTCATGTTCTTCCGTCATGGTCCCCAAAATGAGGATAGGCGCCATGATACCAGCTTCGCGAAGCTCCAGCTTCCTGTGTCATGGACACCGCCAGATAATTGACGCCTGCCGCCAGGGCTGCCGTTGCAACGGGCACGGCTCCGTGGCCATAGGCATCAGCTTTGACAACCGCGCAGATTTTTGTCCCCGGTTTGAGGACTTTGCGCGTGACCTGTACGTTATGGGCAATGGCCGACAGATCGACTTCGGCCCAAACATTCCTCGCTCTCATAAAACGCCACCGTTTCCTTAAAATTTACGGGAATTGTTCCCCGGCCCTTTTTTAGAAAAGGCTATACGCCTTTATCATACTCTTTCCCTTTTTGTTTGGCAACGAAAATTCCAAGGGGGCCTTGCTTCTTTCAGGTCTATTCAAGATGACTTTGTAACAGATTGTACAAGATATCCTTTTCCTACGGAATTTCTCCCCTTGCTCCTTGACGGACCTTTCCATGCATGCTAAAATTTTTTCAATTTCATAGTAAAATGCGATGGAAGGAAGAGTACTTTTTATTGTCTGGTTCCAGAGAACTCCCGCACCGGTGAAAGGGAGTGCAGATGAGAAAAGGAAGATGGTCCTGGAGCTGATTGGCTGAAATCACAGTAGGCCGTACGGGTGTGCCCGTTATTGCACTGGGGAATCCGGCTTTGGCCGCGTTTCCAAGAGACCTTGCCCAAGGGCAAGGTAAAGCTGGGTGGTACCACGATGCTTTCGTCCCTGCAGGGAGGAAGGCTTTTTTTATTGCAGGAAAGGAGTTTTTGTCATGCCCATTAAAATTGACGGCGGCCTGTCCGCTGTAAACCGTCTCCGTGAAGAAGGAATCGTCACCATTGGAAAAGACCGTGCCATGACGCAGGATATCCGGCCCTTGAAGATCCTGATTCTTAACCTCATGCCCCTTAAAAAGCCGACGGAACTGCAGCTCCTGCGCCTATTGGGCAACTCCCCTATCCAAATCGAGATTGATTTCTGCCGCCCTGTGTCCCGCGTCAGTACGCACACGGATAATTCCTATTTAGACCGAGTCTATCTTGAATGGAATGACATCAAGGACCGCTATTATGATGGCTTCATCATCACCGGCGCACCAGTCGAAAAGATTGACTTTGAAGATGTTGAATACTGGCCTGAACTTGTCCAGTACTTTGAGTGGGCCCGGAGCCATGTCTTTTCTGTTCTCCACTATTGTTGGGGCGCCCAAGCTGGGTTATACTATTACTACAATATACCAAAGATCATGCTCCCCAAAAAGCTCTACGGCATCTATCCCTATGGACTTACGACAAACTTCCATCCGCTCCTGCGCGGCTTTGATGACCGCTACTTCATTCCCCAATCGCGTTATACCCGTGTCGATGACAATAAGATCGACGCTGACCCGCGCCTTGAAGTGTTGAGCCGCAGCGCCGAAAACGGCATCAACATCTGCAGTACGAGCGACATGCGCCATATCTTTGTCATGGGCCATTTTGAATATGACCGAAATTCCCTGCAGATGAATTCATCCGTGACAAAAACAAGGGCCTTGACCCGGAGCAGCCGAAATTTACTATCCCGACAATGACAGCAGTGAGCAGCCCTGCTTCAAGTGGTGCAGCTATGCTCACCTGTTT
>ENA-OQCE01000513-OQCE01000513.1-human-gut-metagenome-genome-assembly--contig:-NODE-513-length-18689-cov-3.615774_pt1 | contig 18689 bp, 10 predicted proteins | sample MGYA00242495_ERZ504572 | MGnify/ENA primary metagenome ERZ504572 (study PRJEB26092, sample SAMD00036228) | human gut metagenome | host: Homo sapiens | study: EMG produced TPA metagenomics assembly of...
AATTTAACCTCGAGTAAGAGATCTGTATACCTATATCGATAGATTTTGAAAAAGCACCCTAAGGGAGCTCTATTAAAGTTACCCTTTTTTACCACCGATATGAAAAAAGAAATTTTTTGCTAATTTATGGTTGACTTTTCATAGCTGGTCTCTTTTCTCAAAACTTTTTCATGCTTATCAAAATATTGAGATGCCAGGGTCAAAAGGTCTAAGCCCACATGAGCTTGCTCATAGGTGGGTGAAAGACCTTAGAACCCGCCTGCTATGAGCATAAAAGTGGGATGATAATCCCACGATATGCGAATATTGGGTAGGATTGTGGGAGTGCGTAGCACGGAGCAATCCGTAGGCATCAAAGTCGGGGGCTTTTGACCCCGACATCATTTTATTTCATTACAGGTCGTTCTTATGGCTTCATCCTCTCCCATGCCATAACTGCTGCCTCCTCCGATATCGTACAATGCATCTCATATAGCGGAAGTCTTTCTGCCATCTGTTTAATCATCGAAAGTGTCTTTAACATCTTGTCCTTTTCACCGGGACGGTAAGTCTGCTTATACAGATCCGGATATCCATCTATTGCAGAAATTTTTCTGATCATATTTTCTTCTCCTCTTCTCAAAATACAGATCCCCTGCACCGGCACTTCCACGTTTGTCTGCAATCCATGCTTCCCGCACCACGGAGTTCCACATACATAAATTCCATCATCTTTTATCCGAAGAATCGGTTTATCGTCATTAACCATCACTGCCCTGCCGCCGAAATGCTGTCTCCACATCCTTGTATGCGTGGATTTTCCTGTTCCGCTTGCAGCCGTAAACAAGTATGCTTTTCCATCCACAGCAACAGCAGAGCAATGAAACAGGACACAATTTCTGTCCAGTATTTTTTCACACAATTTTCTGTAAATTGCCAATGACTCAATAATTCCTTTTGATGCCCCCGGTTCACTTTTCTTTTTTTCTCTTTCAACTTCCTCGTCTGTAACTTCAATTACAAAATCTGGTTTGCCCTCTGCCTTCACTTCATAATCCCGGCATATTATTTCTGTATAATTTCTGTAAATGCAATTTCAATTTCCGCATCTGCAATCCGATATCTTTTTCTTTTTCCATCATTCACCGTTCCAAAATACCATTTTTTTCAAGGGTTTCTGTAAAACTTCTTATATCTTTTCGTGCTGTTGCACTGTCAATATCATATCTTCTCAGATAATCCATAACTTTCCCGTCTCTGTTATCTCTTTATTCAGACTGTCCGAATGCCTTCGGCATCAGAATTATTTTTCCTGATTTCTTCTTCTGAATCCGAATACGAACGCTGCCGCTGCAAGGAGTAATGTTCCCGCATATACAAACAGGTTTGAGCTGTCGCCTGTCTGCACTGCCGAATTTCCTGTGCCGCTGCCTCCTGTACTTCCATTTCCGCCTGCGTTTCCACTACCGTTTCCGCTTCCGCCTGTGCTTCCACTGCCGTTTCCGTTTCCGCCTGTGCTTCCATTTCCGTTTCCTTCACCGTTTCCATCGCCGCTTCCGCCGTCGACCGGTTTCAGATTCTGGATTGCCGTATTCAATGCAAGCGTTGCCTGATCGATTTCATCCTGATCTGCATCTGCTTTTTCAAGAACAGCCTTTGCATTTTGAAGAGCCGCATTAAACTCTGCCTTACCTTCTTCTTTATACTGTGTCAGATCAAGCGCTTCCGCCTTGCCGATTGCCTCCTTAAGCGTATCTTTATTCACCTGAGGAGTCTGATCTTTTTCATTCAAAGCATCCTGTGCAGCTTTCAGCTCTTTTGCCATCTGATTCACCTCGTCCTGTGTTCCCGCAAAGCTTCCGCCGGCAATGTCTGCAAGAAGTTTTTCCGCCTCTGCCAGTTTTGCAGTAAATGCAGTTTTGGCATCGTCATCTTTGTAATCATTCAGATCTAATCCCTTAGCAGCCTCAACTGCCGCTTCAAGCTCTACTGCAGAAATCGGAGGAACCGGTGTTCCCGGACTCTTGATATCGAATTTATCCAACTGCGGAGCTTTCGCATCCGGTGCTGTGAATACAAGACATCCCGGACCTGCCGTCTCTACATTCAGTGTAAACTCTGTCGTATGTGTTGCCGCTGCACTATCTCCTGCTCCTGCTGTCACATTTCCTGATTTGATTTTTCCATCTTTTTCAGCCCATGTAAGACCATTCTGCGGATTTCCGCTTCTATAATATACCGTCACTGTATATTCGCCTGTCTGCGGTGCATCATAGTAAAGGGTAATCGTATCCCCTTTATTCATCGCATTTACAATCTTTCCGCCACTTGCCCAGTCTTTCGCAGTTACTCCGCAATGCCATTCACCATCTGTCGGATCTTTTACATCATGAATCTCAAATCTCTCTGCCTCAGCTGTTTTTGTATTACCATCCGTTGGGAATACAAATCGGTTATCTTCTGCATAAACTGCCTTTTCAAACTGTACTTCAATCGTATGGCCATTTGCCGTCACATCATCAAATGTATAAGAATCTACCGCGCCAATCGAGTTGCCGTCTACGATAACATCTTTTACCGCATAATTTTCATCCGGTACAAACTTGAACGTATGGCTCGCGCCTTCTTCTACTGTCACTTCCGTACCTGTAACGCCTTCAATCTTACCATGCTCTCCTGCTGTCGCCGTAATCTTATATGTTGCAGCAGAAACTTCTTTCGCTGTGATAACAAACTTGTCAATATTAGGAGACGAACTTGCATCTGCAGTAAGCACTAACTCACCATCACCTGCTTTTGTCACATTAATGTCAAATGACTTCTCTTCAAAAACAGGATTCTGTGTATTCTTTCCTACTACATTGACCGAACCGCTGTCTACATTCGTTCCACCCCAGTTAATTTTATTCGGATTGCCAGAATCTCTTCCACTTTGGTATGTCACAGTTACTGTATATTTTCCTTCTTTTTCAGCATGGAATGGCGCTTTTATCACATTACCTTTTTCAAACCATCCTACTTTTGCCCCATTACTTGCACCTGTATCCGGCTGAATGCGAACCTCTTTACCTTTTTCAGCTTTAGACGAATCTAATACAAAATATTCCGCTTCTACAGTCGTACTACGTCCTTTTACTTTAGGGAACTGCAGTCTGTCTGTTTCACTGAATGTACTTCGTTTTGTCAAACTTGCGATTGCCGCATCAAGAGCCGCACATGCTTTTGCAGCTTCTTCCTGAGTCAAGTTTGCTTTCTTTGCCGCTTCTTTGGCTGCTTTTAATGCATCTACATAATTTTTATAACTTGCTGTTGTATAAAGTGATTCCTGATATCCCGCTTTCTCTGTTTCTTTGATCTTGTCAAGAAGTTCCTGCTTGTCATAAGATTCTGTATCTGCAATCGTAATCTTTGCTTTTGTAATGAATCCCAGAAGAACATCTTCTGTCGGAGCGCTTAAATAAGCAGAAAAATAAACGTCACCTTCTTTTTCCTTCACACGCTTCGTTGTGACAAATGCTTCTGCCTCTTCCTGTCCATCCTTAAATGTTACTGTCATATTTCCATCAGCATCAAAATGCTTCTGATATGCGCTTCCCGGAGCAACCTCAAACTGCACTGTCAATTCACCGTTCGTACCTCCGACGCGTTTCAGCTTAATTGGGTATTTTGTATCTTCATTCACTCGATAGGCATCTTTTTCAAGTTCTACCATTCCCTTTCCACCGTTATCAAGATACGCAACTGCATCTAATCCTACAGCCTGAGTATTAGACCCTGTATTTACAATCTTAAGAGTATGCTCTTTGTCTTCTAACGTATTCGTTTCATATAAAATCTGTCCCAACTTTCTTGTTGCAGAATATGTATTAATCGATGCAACTTTCTTCCCGTCAATATATACATCTGCCGGACCGTGTTTTTGATCGATCGTACCGATAACCCATGCCTTCGTACCTTTAAACTTCGTCTCCGCATATGGCGCATTCGCCCCATTTCCGTTTCCGTTGATCCAGATACCCGTTCCTTCTATCATCTGATCGTTCGTTTCCTGATGCCATCCGCTGCTAAGCGTAAATCCACGGTCATCTTTCGTCTGCAGACCTGACGGGATACCCGTTCCAAGTTCAAATCCTTCCGCAGCCTCATATACGCCAATCTCGCTTAATATCGGAACTTTATTTTCCGCCTGGTTATGAGCAGTAACTGTAATACGAAGCTTATCCGCTTTTACAGCTTTTTTACGACAGAGACGTTTTGCTCCGATCGTTGTTCCCTGGTCAAACGTCTTCCATTCTCCATTACCGTTTTTATATTCTACTTTGAAAGATCCGATACGCTGTCCAAACTGGATTGCCTCTTCTATCGACACAACATCGAACTTTTTGGATTCTCCCAAATCGATCAATACTTTTCCGCTTGTCGTACCGTCTCCTACTGTCCAATAAGTCTCATCATTTCCGTCGAGCAGATTCTCCGGTGAATATTTCTTTGAGTTTCCTCTTACTTCTGTCGCAGAAACAGACGCTTTTTCAGCCAAGTTCTTATCAAACGTATTTTGAACTGCTTTTCCGAACTCTGCCACACGAGCAAGAATATCCGCATCTACCGTTCCTTGTTTATTCGGGGGAACATTCAGTAACAATGTAGCGTTGTGTCCAACCGATCCGAAATAAATACCTGCAAGCTGCTCCATCGAAAGAGGCGTTTTCTTGCTTTCTCCCCAGAACCAGCCTGACGTAATCTTTGTATCCGCCTCCGGCACAGTCCACTGATTTCCATTCGGAAATCCTTTCGTATATCCGTCTCTACTGTTACTATTGATCGTATTATTCTCTCTGTCGATTGTTGACTTTGCCCACGTTTCTTCAGCCGCATATCCTCTCTCATTTCCGATCCATCTTACAGTTGTATAAGATTCCGCGCCGAAAAGAAGGCAATCATCCTCGTACTTTCCGCTTGCTTTTCCCTCGTATTGCTGAATTGTCTTAAACCATCTCTGGAAATCATAATCCTGCGCATTGCTCTTGTCGTTCGTATCTTTTGCGCCGTCCATCCAAACTTCTTTAAAATGACCGTTGTTTCCGTACTTATCATTTCCAAGAATCTCTTTCAACTGATTATCATAGTATTCGTTATAATCAAGAGCGTCTTCTTGTTTTACCTGATCCCATGTTTTTCCATTCAACGGCTGTCCGTCAGCTCCGACAAGTTTTTTTCCATCCTTATCTTTGTAACCATAATATTCACTATTTACATCCCACGGGGAAAGATACAGTCCCATGTCAATATTATATTTTGTACACGCTCTGGAAAGTTCTTCTAAAACGTCGCCTTCATAACCTGCCGTTTCGGTATCATGTGTCGTCATTTCACTTGGCCATATGCAGAAACCGTCATGATGCTTTGCCGTAATGATCAGTTTCTTAAACCCTGCGTCATGAATCGCTTTTACATAAGTTTCTTCATCAAAATCATTTGTCAGCTGAAACTGATTCGGATTTTCTTTTCCGTTCCCCCACTCGCTTCCGGTATATGTATTCATTCCAAAATGACAAAAAGCCGCCAGTTCCTGTTTCTGATACTCATACTGATTCTTTGACGGTATAACACTATCCTTCTTCGGCGCCGCCGTATCGTTGTCTGTCAGCTCATCTGTTTTAACGTATGTGTCTTCGGCAGCCTGAACCTGCACAACTCCGCCGGTCGAAAGAGCTGTCTGTGCGATCATTCCGGCAGCTAATAACAATGCCAGATACTTTCTCTTTTTCATACTTTTCCTTTCCCCTTTTTTCACAATTTTATTTTTCATAGACCTTATAACCTTATCACATTTAAACAAAATTGTCATTATCACCCCCCATTTTCGTCATTTTGCATATTTAGGATTTCAAAAAAGGCTATAGTCGTTCATTTTCCAAAACGATTATAGCCTTTTTGTACAACACTATCTTATTTCTTCTATATTATTTATCGAGAAGCAGCGCTGTAAAACAGAACGTATTTCTTCCAAAAGCGAAGAAATCCACTCCTGTTTTAAACTGCCCATTTACAAATAATGTATTTTAGTATGCTCTTCCCCAGTAAACCATATGTTTCGCAGGTTTTCCACAGCAGACGCATACATCAGACAGATGTTCTTCTTCCATAGGAATGCATCGTGATGTCACTCCGCCTGTCTGTGCTTTAATCTCATCCTCACAAGCTTCGTCTCCACACCACATTGCCTTTACGAAACCTTTCTTTTCGGAAACCGCATCTTTCATCTCATCCATAGTCACCGCAGAACTGATGTGGTCATCAAGGAACGCTTTTGCTTTCGCATAAAGGTCTGCCTGGATCGTCTCAAGGATTTCACCGAGTTTCGTTGTAATCTCATCGATTGCCACAACGATCTTCTCTCTTGTATCTCTGCGCACAACAACAACCTGACCGTTTTCGATATCTTTTGGTCCGATCTCGATACGAGTCGGGATTCCGAGCATCTCCTGCTCACTGAATTTCCATCCCGGACTCTTTTCGGAATCATCGATCTTCGCGCGATATCCGGCTTTATTAAGAGCGTCAAGAAGTTCATTTGCCTTATCGAGAACACCTTCTTTATGCTGCGCGATCGGAATAACTCTTGTCTGTACCGGAGCGATTCTCGGCGGAAGTACAAGACCGCTGTCATCGCCGTGAACCATGATGATCGCACCGATGATTCGGGTGGATAATCCCCATGATGTCTCGTACACACTGTGCAGTTCATTATTTTTATCTGCATACTTAATGTCAAATGCATCCGGGAAAGAATTTCCGAAGAAATGGCTTGTCGCCGACTGTAAAGCCTGACCGTCGTGCATCAGCGCTTCAATCGTATAAGTGTCCTGCGCTCCCGCAAATTTTTCACTTTCTGTTTTTCTTCCGGCAACAACCGGAATCGCAAGATCTTCTTCTACAAAGTCTTTATATACTTTCCACATTAATTTTGTACGTTCTTCCGCTTCTTCATATGTCGCATGAATCGTATGACCTTCCTGCCAGAGGAATTCCCTTGAACGAAGGAACGGTCTTGTCGTTTTCTCCCAACGAAGAACCGAGCACCACTGATTCCATACTTTCGGAAGGTCTCTGTAAGACTGAACCGTCTTGCTCCACACGTCACAGAACAATGTCTCAGATGTCGGACGGATACAGAATCTCTCCTGAAGCGGCTCCGCTCCGCCGTGTGTTACCCACGCTACTTCAGGCGCGAACCCTTCGATGTGGTCTTTTTCTTTCTGCAAAAGGCTTTCCGGGATCAAAACCGGAAGATATACGTTTTCCACACCTGTGTCTTTAAAACGTTTGTCAAGATCCGACTGAATATTTTCCCATATTGCATATCCGTTCGGAAGATAGTTCAGACATCCCTTTACGCCTGAATAATCACATAATTTTGCTTCCCGCACAACATCTGTATACCACTGTGCAAAATCTTCGTCTCTCGATGTGATCGACTGTACAAGTTTCTTTTCTTTCGCCATTTTCTTACCTCATTTCCCAAATCATTTTCGGAACTTTTTATCTTTTGTTCCGACTTTTCTTCCATCGCTTCCATAGCGCAGCAGTTTAGCCATATCCGTCCGAATCGACCGTTTCGACCGTTTCGACCGTTTCTTCCGTTTTGCCCGTTTCTCCCGGATCGTAAAAGTCTCCGGTAACGCGGCAGATTCCCGGATAGCGCCAAAACTTCTCTGCCGGAAAAGCGTCTCATTTCCTATATGCGCCTATATAAAAACGCCGGGACGCTCTTCCCCACAAGGGACCGAGCATCTCGCGGTACCACCCTTATTAACACCGCAGACGTCCTGCCTGCCGTTGTTCTCTCTTTTATCTTTAACGCAGATATACGCTGTATTTTCATACAGAGCTCCGGAGCCGGTTCAATGTGTTCCTGCAAAGGCTTTCACCAACCGCCTTCTCTCTGATGCATTCCACACATATACTATTCTCTTTCCTCGCCTGTTTGCATCTGTGATTTTACCCAAAATCCGGCAGAATGTCAACCGAAACCGCCGTTCCAAGTATTCATTCCGAAAATACCATCCTAAACGTGCATCTAAGACCTTATCCCAAACATTATCCGTGAAGCTGCAAAAGCTTTCCTTTTAATTCCTGCTCCATATTGCGAAGTTCCGCCTCCGCAGCCTGACGTTTTTCCCTGCCTTCACGCTGGATTGCCATTACTTCATCAAGCGTAGAGATCAGAGACTCGTTCGTTGCTTTGAGCGTATCCATATCCACGATTCCCCGCTCGGACTGCCGAGCCGTTTCCGTCGTTGCGATCTTCAGTTTCTCTGCATTTTTCTTCAAAAGCTCATTCGTCACATCCGTAACACGCCGCTGCGCTTCCGCTGCCTGCGTCGAATGTTCTACCCCAAGCGCAAGAACCATCTGACTCTTCCAAAGAGGAATCGTATTTACGATTGTAGACTGGATCTTTTCAACCATCATTGTATCATTATTCTGAACGAGCCGAATCTGAGGCGCAGTCTGAATAGAAATCATTCTTGTCAGTTCAAGATCATGGATCTTCTTCTCAAACCGAATGCACATCTCATCCAAATCTTTCGCCGCCTGCGCATCTTCCGGCAGTCCTGATGCCTGCGCCCTGCTCATCAGATCCGCAAGCTGTGTTCTTTTCACTTCCGCAAGTTTCTTCTTTCCCGCAAGAATATACATCGACAATTCCTTAAAATATGTCAGATTCAGTTCGTACATCTTATCAAGAAGCGCTGTATCCTTCATAAGCTGTACCTGATGCTTCTCCAGCGCCTTGATAATCTCATTTACATTCGTCTCGGCTTTTGCGTATTTTGCTTTCATAGAATCAATTTTGTTCGACGCTTTCTTAAAAATGCCGAAAAAGCCTTTTTCTTCTTCATCTTCATCAAAACTTTTCAACTGCGTCACAACGCCGGTAAGGAGAGCCCCCACCTCGCCGAGATCTTGAGATTTCACATTATCCAACGCCGATTCGGAGAAATCCGCCATCTTCTTCTGCGTTCCCGCTCCGTACTGAAGGATCAGCGATGAATTCGTCAAGTCGATCTGCTTTGCAAATGCCTCGACCGTCTGACGCTCTTCTTCTGTCAAAACGCTGTCGTCCAGCACCGGTTCTTCTACCTGCTGCACGGCCGGAGTTTCCTTTTTATCCGCCGCCTGAAACGGATCTAACGTCAATGTCGGAGTGGTGTCTAAGTCCTTAAATTCTGTTCCCATTTCTTTAATCTCCTTTTCCATTTCTTTCTTCAGCCCTATCTTACTTATCTTCACTCATCATTCCCCGAGCTTCTATTTTATCTTCTTTACTCGCTGCGAACATCTTTTCTATCTTATCTTCTCCACTCGCTGCGCGCTTTTACTTTCTGATCTCGTCTTCCGTAAGTCCTTCCTGTGCCAGCATCGTATTCAGAACCGATATATCCGACGACACGTCCCACGCCGTATCCTGAAAAAGATCGTCCAACAACTTTTCAAACGCCACATTAAGAGTGTCAATCGTCTTTTCGATCTCTATTTTGGAAGAAATAATATTTTCTCCCTGTACAGGCTGTGCATCCAAATCTTCATACGCCTGCAGCAGTTTCATCGTCATCGGAAGATAATAATCCATTAATTTTCGGATATCACTGACCGTATCGGGTTTCTGCTCGACCCGGTCAAATATCCTGTCTACAAGCATTTCCATACGGGCGATTTTCTCCGAAATTTCTTCTCCGGGTATTGCGTCATTCGCCGCTTTGATCGCCCTCACATATTCGTCGCCTGCTTCGATGATCTTCTGGACTTCCGGAGAAAGTCTGGAAAACTCTTCCTGTTCCTTCGCTGCCCGCTCTTCTTTTTCCTGTTTTTCCCGACGCGTTCTTTCCATAAGCGCCGTGTATTGGCGATAAGCTTCGTTGCTCGTCATAAGACATGTTTCCTGCTCATCAAGATGACCTTGCCGAAACCAGCCTTTTTTAATCATCTTTTTCAAATCTTTCACAACTGCTTTCACAGAACGTCCGCTCTGCTGTGCAAATTCTTTTACGTCACAATATTCCCTGTTTCCGATCATTTTCACATATTTTCCAAAACGGCTCACCGTACACGCATTCGATGTTCCGATAATTCCCATCACTGCAAACGCAACAGAAAAACCGCCCATCAAAGCCGCCATGACATTTATCTCCATCTGCCAGCCTGTTACCGAACTTCCCAACAGAAGCATCAGACCGATGATCAGAGTAACGATCATCCCAAGGTATCCCGTAATCGCGAGGAAGATACCGCCGACCTTTATTGCCGTTCCCTTCAGATAAAGGATTCCGCCTCTGTGCACGGAATTCCCCGCTGTTCCCGTTCTTTGATCCTGCGCGAAGCCGCCTGCTGAGCCCGCTCCCTGATTATGTGTAAATCCGCCCGCTGCGCCTGTCCTCTGATTCTGTGTAAATCCGCCTGCTGAGCCTGTCCTCTGATTCTGCGTGAATCCGCCAGTTGCGCCTGTCCTCTGATTCTGCGTAAAACCGCCAGTTGCGCCTGTCCTCTGATTCTGCGTGAATCCGCCCGCTGAGCCTGTCCTCTGATTCTGCGTGAATCCGCCTGCTGAGCCGCTCCCTGATTCTGCGTGAAACCACCTGCAGATCCTGTTCCCTGATTATGAAACGGCGGTGTGTTTCCCGCTTGTCTCTGCCTCTGTGCAAAATTATCCGCAGCGGCATTCATCGCATCGCTTCCGTAACGGATTCCGTTTCTTAGTCCTCTGGAGAGTCCTTCCATCGCACGTCCGATCGTATCCGTCACATTCTGATTTAACCGTCCGTAATTTTGATGATCGATAGCGTCCTGAATCGTCCGATTCAATTCATCCAACGATCTTTCCCACTCATTATTTATCATGAATTTCCTCCTTAAAGGGTTGACCTGAAAATTCTTTTATATGATAATCAGTTTAGCCGTAACACATTGAAAAGTCAATAATACGAAGGAGCGAAAATAAGACAAATGATAAAAAATGCATCCCCGCTTATTATATACGAAGACGAGCAGATCATCGTCTGCCATAAACCCGCAGGAACGCCGACTCAGAGCAGTCATATCGGAACTTCCGACATGGAAAGCCTGCTCAAAAACCATCTTTTTTCTTCACGTAAATTTCACCGGGCAAAATCAGGCGAACCGTATCTTGCGATCATTCATCGCCTCGACCAGCCTGTAGAAGGGATTCTCGTCTTTGCAAAAACACCTGCCGCCGCAAAGGAACTAAACCGCCAGCTCACTTCCCAAGAATTTGGGAAATATTATCTTGCAGTAATATCAGGCATTCCCGAACCGCAGGAAGGCTCTCTTGAAAACTATCTCGTCAAAGATGCCCGTACAAACAGTTCCGCAGTCTGTACGAAAACGACTCCGGGAGCAAAACTTGCCAGACTTCACTACAGAACAATAGAAACATACGGCGCGCCCGGAAACGAAAAATTTACCGATTCCAAATCGACTGACACGCCAAAACACACGTCCCGAAACCACAGGCAGCCGCCATTGCAAAATGAATCTTCTGCCTTAGTAGAAATCCATCTTGACACAGGCAGACATCATCAGATTCGTGTGCAAATGGCACATTTCGGACACCCCCTTATAGGCGATCGGAAATATGGCAAAAAAATCACCGATCATATGAATTCCGTACAATCTTCGACAAAACGATTTCAGGCAGGACAACTTCATCTCTGCGCTTACAAGCTAACATTTCGTCATCCCAAAACCGGAAAAGAGATGGAATTTCAGATTTGAAACTCCATCTCTCATAAATCCGATCTTCCTGTTTGGAAAGATCTCTTCTCCTGCAATCCCGAATTTTAACTCGTCGCACAAAAAAGACGGTGCCTTACGCGCACCGCCTTTTTGTTTCATATAATCTTCATCTTACGAATCAGATATTTTTATTTCACTCTTTTTCTTCTAAAGAATGTTACTACAGCGATTCCGCCCGCTGCCACAAGCGCCATCAAATATCCTGCGATGTTTGCGCTGTCACCTGTAACAACAGCTGCATTGCCGCCGTTTCCGTTGCTTCCATTGCTTCCGCTATTTCCACTGTTTCCACTGTTTCCATTGCTTCCGCTGTTTCCGCCACTACCGCCGTTTCCATCCGGATTCGGGTTCGGGTTCGGATCAGGAGTTGTGTCTTTTACAAGACCGTCATAAGCTGTCTGCAATGCTTCTTTTGCTGCATTTACTTCATCCTGTGTTGCATTCGGATTTGCAAGAACACTCTGTGCTTTCATAAGAGCTTCATTGAATGCTGTCCAGCTTTCTGCTGTATATCCGTCTGCTTTGGTGTCTTTGTACTGATTATAAAGAGTCGTCAGTCCACTCTTATCTACATCGCCCGGCTGCGGATCTGGATTAAGTTTCACAAGTCTGTCATGTGCTGTCTGCAATGCTGTCAAAGCTTCTCCTGCTGCTGCGTTTGTTGTATCTTTTGCTTCGATGAGAGCTTTCGCTTCATTCATCTTCGCTTCGTATACTGCCCATGATTCTGCTGTGTAGTCTGCTTTATTCAAGTTTTCTGCCACATAGCTGTCATAGAGAGCTTTCAGAGCTGCTGTCGTTTTCTCTCCGTAGAAACGGATCTCTGCCATACTTGCGAATTTATCCTGTGCTCCTGCTTCAAGAACTTTGAACTCTACATATCTTACATCTTTCGCATCAAAAGCAATCTGCTGATACTGATCTCTGTTTACAAGAACATTGCCTTCTTCATCGAACTCATATGTTCCGACGGATTTCATATCTTCTTTGTCGCTTCCTACAAAGATCTGTGCTTTCAGAATATCGCCGTTTGTTACTCCCTGACGTGCAAGGAATGTAATGTCTGTCAAGTTGTAAAGTCCGCCGAGATCAAAATTGAGGCTCTGCGGCAATACATCTTTGTTGTACTCTGTATGCCAGTAATTATCTTCTTTTCCGTCAAGTACGTTTGTTGCAAGTCCATCCTCAAGTTTATCAGGATCACATTCACTTGTTGCCGTCACTGTGAATCCTTCTGCTTTTGCATCAAGCAGTTTTGTCTCATCAAGTGGACGGAATGTAAGTCCGTCGATTGCCGCGTAAATTGCCATCTGTGCTTCAAGTACCTGATTCTTAGTATATTCGCCCTTCAGCAATTCTGTAGCTGCATTTACTGCTGCTGTAAGCTGTCCATAACTTTCTTCTGTGTAAGCAGATGCCTGATATGTACGAGCTTTCGCAAGCGCTTCGTTTAAGCCTGAGATATCAACGCCTGCTTTTTACTGTAATTTCATAAGTTGCTTTTCGCATCTTTATTGCCTGCCGCTGTCAGTGTAATCGTGCTCTTTCCTTCCTTCATTGCTCTTGCTTTGTAGGTCGGATGGCCGTTCTCATCTGCCAGTGTAAGGATCTTCACAACATCTTGATTGGAACTTTCTACTGTGAAGAATTTGTTTGTTGCATTGTCCGGCTGAACTGTTGCATTAATGTCTGCCAGTGTTCCGACATACATCTCTTTTGCATTGTTCGGATCTGCTGTGATTCCTGTAACCGGTGTGTTAGACAGATTTGACAGTTCAAGTTCTGCAAGTGTGAGCATGTTCTTCACATCACTTGTTGATTTTGCATCTAAGAATGTAATCTGAACTTCTTTTACCGCCTTGTCTCCTGCAAATTCAAATGTATATTTCTCCTGTTTTGTTTCAAACTTGATCTCGTCTGATGATGTATCATCTGTATAGATCAGTTTTGCAGATACTTTGTGCAAATAACCGTTTCCTTCATTTGCGTTGGATACGACTACTTTGTTCAACGCCTCCGGATTCTTTAATGCAAGGTGCATTGTTGTAGGAAGGATAATGTAATCCGGAAGTTTTCCATCTACTTGGTTAGCCGGAATGTCCCATTTAAACTCAAAATCACGAGTAAATTTCCCATCAAACAATCCATTGTAATTTGCCTGCTGGATCAGTTTATTTACGTTCGGATTTTCCGGATCATCTGTCGGAAGTTTTTCATTTGTCATTGTGATATCAAAGTCTGACTGTCCAAACTTCTTCTCTGTTGCCGGCACGTCCGGGATTTCAATATTCGTATCAACCTTTGATTCGATCGTACTGTAGTTCGGTCCGATCAATGTTACTTTAGAAAGGTCGATCACTTTCGCATCTGTTGTAGAGATGTTTTCTTTTGCCTTCATTGTAATTGTAGCAAGCACGTCACTTCCGGCATAAAGTTCTTTGTCTCCACGGTTTGCAAATGCAAGGTTTACATATGCTCTGTCATCATACTCTTTATTAGCCGTCAGATTTTCCATCTGAGCAAGAAGAGGTGATACTTCACAAGAAACATATTGCACTTTGCTATTATCATAATTAATTACCTGTCCGAATGCATTAAGTCCTGCTACATTCTGCGCGTAAACGTCGATTGTAAACGTCTCGCCTTTCTTCACGCTGTCGCTGCTTGCAAGAAGCATAGCTTCTCCCGAAACACTATCCGTCTTCTTCGTTCCGCCATCTAACTGGAACATTGTGAATGCGTAATCATAAACATCATAGATATTGTTCATGTTAATATCGCCGTAACGGCTCTTGATCTGATCTGCAAACAACTTATCTTTTTCACATACACCAAGATAATTTTTCATATTTGTATAATCAGCATCCGTAACCGCCTCAGCCTTATTGGTACTTCCGACAGCAAACGCCCCTGTGTTTTCTTTCTTATATACTTTAATCTCACTTGCCGAGAAGAAATTACCGAGCGCTTTAAGTGGTGTAAACCGGATATAGCGCGCTCCGCAATCCAGCTTATCCATCAACTTCATATCTTTATTTACTGCCCATTTGTATGTTTTTGCCTCTGACCAATGTACACCATCGAGACTTGTCTCTAATTTCATTTCCTCAACAGTTCCATTGCCTGCATCATCACGCGGATAATACTCAATCTTATCAATTTCATATGCTTTTCCGTAATCTACAGTAAGAGTCTGTCCGATTGCATTTCCATCTGAATGGAAACCACCATCAGATTTCTGGAACGTTCTGTCAAATGCCAAATCAGCACTGTGATTTCCGTACAGACCGCCTGTCCATGTGATTGTCTGCGGAGCCGGTGTATCTTTCCACGGATCTTCTGCTGACTGGAACGTCTTCTCTTCGCTCCATTCAGAATATCCTTCTGCATTTCTAGAACGAACTTTATACTTATGCTCTGAGTGATATCCGAGATCTGTATGTGTATATGTCTCCACATCTCCTACAGAGAATACAACTCCGTCAACAAGAAGCTCGTAAGTTGTCGCATCAGCTACTTTATTCCATGCAAGAGTGATGCTTGTCGGTGTCTTTGCTTCCTCATTTTCTGTCAGAGTAGGAACTGTAAGGTTCTTATTCAGTTTATCCTGCGGAAGTTTTCCGTCATTTTCAAATCCTTCAAGTACTAATGTCTGAGCAACACTCTTCGCATCTGCCTGTGCAAATTTCACATACAGTTTCGGTGTTCTCTTCACATCTTTTACAAGGTTCGCAATCTCTGTTTCTTTTTCCGATGCATATGTCTCGATTGCTGGAGATTCATCATAGAAGTAGACTGCTTTACCTGCTTCAGCCGATTTTTTATCAAAGTCTGCTTTGCTCTGCACTTATCGAGAGTCAATGAATCACTTCCGTTTTTCGCTGTAACTTTTGTAGGTTCTTTGGATACATTTACAACAAATGTTGTATTTTTGTCTTTCTTGTATCCAGTGTAGTTTCCTGTTGATTTTTCAGCAGTAAGCGTTGCTGTTCCATCTTTTACCTCAGATGTATACTTGGTAGATACATGAGCGCCGTAAGAAGTTTTCGTAATTTTTCCATAATCGCCATCTTCTTTCAGATCATTTTCCACAAATTTTCCGTCATCTTCAAACATCGTGTAAGATGTTTTTCCATCCGGCCAAAATTCGACGATACGGTTTTCTTTCTTAATCTGCTCCGGTGTATTATTTTCTTCCCACATTGGAATAATAGCACCGTTTTTCACAAATACAGGAAGTTTCCAAAGTGGAGCTGCAAAGTTGTTGAGAACCTGTCCTCCCTGATACTGCTGACCTGTGAAATAGTCAATCCACACTTCTTTTGAATCCGGAAGATAAATATTATTTCTTACATCATTTCCCTTATCATCTGCAGCAGTGCTCTTATAAATCGGAGCTACAAGAAGATTCGATCCAAGCATGTACTGATACTGCATTTCTTTACTGCTTGCATAACTGTCGTCCGGATATTCAAGGAACATTGCTCTTATAAGCGGCAGTCCTGTATCTCCATTGCCTGTATCAATGTTTGCCGCCGAAGCTGCCCCAGTATAAATATACGGAAGAAGCTGTGCTTTTGTTTTCAAATACATACGGTTGATTCCTGTATATGGATCTCCAAACGTATATGGCATCTTCGCATAAGTTCCCCAACCGTCCATGTTAAGCATAAGTGGTGTAAATGATTTCCACTGATAATCTCTTGTAGCAATCAACTGATTTCCACCGAAGATACCATCCATATCACTTCCTATGTTTGGGTTACCGCTAAGAGAAGTTCCGATATATGTAGGAATGTGAAAACGGATGTATTCCCATTCACCGCCGTACTGGTCTCCTGTCCAAATACCACAGTAACGCTGCGATCCTGCCCATCCGTCAAGAGAGATAATGTTCGGACGTACCTTACCTTCTGTTGTAGCAATATCGTAAGCTGTCTTCACACCGTCAAGCTGCATGGAATATCCATGTCCAACCCATGCAACATCTGTCTTCAATGTAGAAACACCACCGACTTTAACTTCGTTTTTAAAATCACGAAGAAGCTGCCATTCTGTCTTCGGATTAGAATCCGGTGTCAGATAACTCTGTGTCCAAAGTCCTGTTGCTACCCCTTTTTTATTTGCATATTTTGTAAAGTCTGCAAGATTCTGTACGTTTGCCGCTAACTGCCGCCAATCGTTCCTGAGAGCTTTTTCCTTCATTATCAACGCCGCCTGTCTTGCCATATCCGTTCTGACCGTATCCCGCACCATATCCGTCATTTGGGAGAAAATATCCAATTGGCATATCATATGTAAAATAATCGTCAATCACCTGTCTTGCCGAATACTTATAAGGAGCTTCTACTTTTGGATAGTTTTCGATGCCTACTGTTGGTTTCGTGCCGTTCAAAGACTCAATGTTCATTCCATCTTTCGGTTTATATCCCGTAGACATTCCGCTCTCATACTTTGTCGTTCCTGCACTTGTGTAAGGTTCATTTCCTTTGATTGTCCAACCCTTCCCACCTTCTGTATCTGACCATGAATCACGGTTGTATGCGTTCAAGTGACCTTCATAAAACGCATATTCGGGAAGGAGAACCGGATTACCTGTTACATGATAATACTCACTCAAAAGTTCCTGTGTTTTTTCACTGCTGTCTTTTCCATCAGAAACAAAATAATAAGCGTCAAACTCTTTTTCTTTATGAGTCGCTGTTACAGTATCTCCTTCACTCTTTCCAAAGTCATATTTACCGTCTGCAAATGTGTTTCTCAAAACACCATATCCACTTGTCGTGTAGTAAAATGGATTTGGAGATGCAACTCCGCCATCTGTCCAGTTACTTTCATTAGCAATATTTATCGTCTCGCCTGTATGTACGAATCTTCCATTCTGCGTACCTCCGCCATAGAAGTTCTCTCCATTGTTCTTCTTAAGAGTCTGCACTGTTGCCGAATTCGAGATGGACAATGCTTCTTTTTCTTCCATCACGACCTTATCGCCACTTAAAACTTTCATCTTCGCCGTAGCTTTATCGAATTCGACAGAAACCGATCCACTTTTAATCGTAATTTTTCCATCTTTATCCGAAATATCAGCCTTTGGATGTGAATAGTTAGAAGAGTCGTCTGAATACTGCTGAATCCTTCCGACATGAGCTTGCGATTTGGGAGTCGCATATTTCGAGAACTCGCCACTCGGATCTACGTTATATCTGAAGATCCCATCCTCAAGAAACGTAAGCTGCGCTGTAACGCCACCATTGAATTTCACAACAACGATATTGTCCTTGCTGCCTTTTTCCACTGACTCGACGCTTGTCAACTGCCCGGCAAACTCTTCCGCAGCTTTCGCCGGTATCGGCGGAAATGCTGTAAGCACCATGCCAAGCGCCGTAACAGTTACAGCAGCTTTCTTTCCTGCTCCTTTCATTTTCTTAGTCCATTTCATCTTTTTCCTTCTCCTCCTTTTCTACGGGTAAATTGTACAAAATGTTTGCATTTACCACTAAGTACTTTATTATATAATAATTTTCAATAAATGTATTTATATAAATCATTACCCATTTGTACTTTTTTACTTTTCTCACCCCTTATATCCACTATTTTCGTCAATTTTCAACATATATAAAGCTTCTGTCGATTTTCTTTCAGTTGCAAAAAATCCTTTTTCAACGCATTCTTGGATTGCGTTTTTATAAAATTATCAAACAGGGGAGAAATGCATTTTCTCCCCTGTTCTATAGATTTACCTATGATCAATTTATACGAAGATGGAACTGTTCAATCAGACAAGCAATATTTTCTTCCGTATCTTCAAGATCATCTGCAATTTCGGAAATTGTTTTTCCTTTTTCAAGTTTTTTCTGAATAAGAGTGCTTCTTTCTGCTTTTCTACCTTCTTC
>ENA-OQCE01000514-OQCE01000514.1-human-gut-metagenome-genome-assembly--contig:-NODE-514-length-18684-cov-1.443822_pt1 | contig 18684 bp, 25 predicted proteins | sample MGYA00242495_ERZ504572 | MGnify/ENA primary metagenome ERZ504572 (study PRJEB26092, sample SAMD00036228) | human gut metagenome | host: Homo sapiens | study: EMG produced TPA metagenomics assembly of...
ACGCTATATCAAAAAAAGCGACCGTACTGCAGTAAAGAAAGCTCTTAAAAAGCGTTGTCTCTCAGAGGCAGCGCTTTTTTGATGGAAGCTGGTAATTTATCCGCCGGAAGGCATAAAAAAAGAACTGCCGCCAAGCGACAGTTCTTTAACATCCGGTTGAAGCGGATTATTTTGCGAAATAACGAGCCAAGAGGCCATCGAAGACGCGGCCGTGACGAGCTTCGTCTTTTGCCATTTCATGGACCGTATCGTGGATAGCGTCGAGGTTGAGCTGTTTAGCGAGGGTAGCCAGTTCTTTTTTACCAGCGCAGGCACCCTGTTCAGCAGCAGCGCGGAGTTCGAGGTTTTTCTTCGTATCCGGCGTAACGACTTCGCCGAGGAGTTCAGCAAATTTTGCTGCGTGTTCAGCTTCTTCAAAAGCGATGCGTTTGTAGGCTTCAGAAACTTCCGGATAGCCCTGACGGTCAGCAACACGGCTCATAGCGAGGTACATGCCGACTTCGCTGCATTCGCCAGTAAAGTTGAGGTGGAGGCCTTCGATAATGCGTTCGTCAACGCCTTCAGCGACACCTACGCGATGTTCGTCAGCATATTCTTTTACGCCGGCAACGAGTTCTGTGAATTTCGATTTCGGAGCGCCGCACTGAGGACACTTTTCCGGAGCTTCCGTACCTTCATAAACATAACCGCAGATGCTGCATACAAATTTTTTCATCATTCATTCCTCCTGATTGATTCGTTTTTTATTTCTGTAATCGTAACAAATAGAACGTATTTGTTACGGAATTATTATAGCAAAGGGATAGGGCAAAATCAAGGATAATTTGTAAATAATTTTAATTGATAAGTATTATTGATAAGTATTATTGATTAAATAATGAAAGCCGAAAGCGGAGAAAAAGCCTTTTATTGCATTTTATACATCAGTCTTATATAATAAGGATAGTATCCATAAAACAGAGAACGATGCCGTTCGTAGATAGATGTAAATTTTGACGTGGAGGTACGCCTATGTGGAATAAAAAGGTTTCTTGCCTGCTCGCAGTGTTGGCCCTGTGTGGTACGATGGCTGCCGGTGCAGCAGATTACACGGTTTTGGAAAAGGCCGATAAAGTAGAAACGACGATTTACGGGACGACCCAGACGGGGTCCTTGAATGACCGGATTGCGTCGGTCGATAAACTGCTCAACGGCAAGTCGACCGTTTCCGGTAGTTTACAGGATAAAGCCAATTCGTTATATAAAGATGTATATGGCAACTCCGGGTCAGACCTGTCCTTGCTCACGGCTGTCAACCTCCTGCAGTGGCAGTATTCCGGCCAGATTACGACAGAACCGATTTTAGTTCGTGTCGAATCGATGGAACAGGATATCGACGGCAAGACCATGGCCGGTTCCTTGGAAGGCGAGTCATGGCCCTCCGTCGAGCACTCTTGGGCAATACCAAATATATTTCTCAGCGTGTCATCATTCCGGCCAATACCCTGGTTACCATGACCAACCTCGACGAACTGAATTCCAAGACGATTCAAGAAGGCGATGTCGTACGCTTTACTGTTGCTGATGACGTCCTTGTCGGCGATGTCATTGCCATTCCCCGCGGCATGGAAGTAAACGGGACGGTTACCAAGGCCCGTAAATCAGGCCGCTTTGGCAAAGACGGAAAGATCGAAATCATGTACGATAACGTTCGCGCAGCGGACGGTTCGCCAGTGGCCCTTATGGTCGGTGATAAGACCAAGGATCAGTATAAACGGACGGCCGGTGCTGTCGGCGCTTCGGCTGCCGGTGCCGTCATCTTAGGTCCAGTCGGCTTAGTCGGCGGTCTCTTTGTTCATGGTAACGAAGTCGATATTCCGGCAGGAACGACGATGTATGCCGAAACGAAGGCCAATACAGAAGTCGTCGGCTTTAAGGAAAACGGCGTCATGGACGACATGGAAACGGCCGATATGGCGGCTAGCGGTGTAACCGTTCCGTCGTTCAATCCTGTCAGTGACAGCGATGTCGACGACAGTGCCGCTGACGAACATGACAGTGACAGCAGCGGCGGCGATTTGCAGGCCGGCTCAAGGCCGGGACGGTAACGCCTGTCGATTTAGAAAATACCAACCACGATGATGAAGCCGAAACAGTCGTCAAGATTCAATCGAATACAGCAGGTGACGCGAATGAATAAAACATGGACAGCGGCGATGGTCGCTGCCTTGCTGCCGCTGACCCTTTCAATCAGGGCAGCCGGTACGGATCAACTTTATACCGATAATACCATGGCCGTTCCGGTAACGGAAAAGACGGTTATTCCCGTTGATTTGGATAAGGCCTCGACGGCGCAGGATGTGGTCCTGCCCCAGCAGCCGGTCCATATGACGGCCGATAACCTCTTGGTCCGCAACTCCGATGGGTATGTGAAGAGCCGGGGGAACGTCGATATTCAGCAGGGGATGGAAGAAGTCCATGCCAACTACGTCGAAGGCAATACCAATACCGGTATCTATCATACGACAGGTCCCGTCGTCTATGTAAACGAGACCAATGCCTTGACGGGGAAAGATATTACCTATAACAGTAAGACCAGCAGCATGAGTATGGATAATATCGAAGGCTTTATCGGTCCCATGACGTATATTCGCGGGACCGATGCCGAAATGTATGACAACATCGGCTATGTAAAGCACGGCCTCATTACGACGCTCATGCCGTCGCGAAGACGCCGGACTATTACATTACCGGTGACGATATCCGCATTTATCCCGGCGAAAAGTTTACCTCTGAAAATACGGCCCTGTGGTTTAAGCACATCCGCCTGTTTACCTATGGCCACTACGAAGGCCGCCTCGATAATCGAAAGAATTCGCGGCCCTATCTCTTTACCCTGCTGCCCCGTCCGACCTATAACAGTGACGATGGCTTCGGTGTTAGAGGCTATGCCGACATACCCCTCAATGAGTCCGGTGATCTGAGCTTCCACGGAAGTTATGCCTTAAACAGCAAGAATGGCTTCAAACCGGCCGCCCGAATCCAGAAGGACACGGGATTTGGTACCTTCCGCTTTGGCTACAGCAGGAAGAAAGTACCGATAATGATGATAATATCTGGGCTACGAAGTGGCCGGAACTCGAGTATTTTGCGCCTCGTCTCAATTTGGGGACGACGGGAATTTACATCGATTCCCGGGCCAGCTGGGGCCGCTGGGCTGAAGACGGCGTCAAGACCGGCACCCATAAAGGCTTCCGGACGGAAATCACGCACGTGCCCATTCCCTTGTGGACTAAGGCTAACCTGCGCTTCTTTGCCGGCTACCGCAAGGACTTGTATTCGACGAAGGATGCCCAGCGCCGCGATCCTTATTCGGGGGTTATCCTCAATCAAGGCATCAACGATCACCTGTGGACCAGTTTTTGGTATAAGAAGCATAACGTCAGCGGCTACACGCCGTATCGCTTCGATACCCTGGACAAACCTCGTCAGAAAGGCTTCTCTGTCGGCTATGTCCTGACCCCACGGGATACGGTCATCTTCTCTTTGGCGCAGAATCTCGATAATAACGACATTGCCACCCGAAATTATACCTGGGTTCGCGATCTCCACTCTTTTATCGCTATCATTACCTACAAGCAGGTCGAAAAGCAGTGGGAAGTTAAGGTACAGGCCAAGGACTTTGACTTATAGCCTGGTGAAGTAAAAAGCTATAGAGGGGGACTGTCCGATGAAGGCAGTCCCTTTATTTGTAGTTTTACGGTAATTTTACAGCCGATTTTCTCGCGATTAGGTTATAATAAATATAAAATAGCCTTATAGTTTTTATGAAAGGAATGTGCTCCTATGCCTTTGATTTACTGTGTGGAAGATGATGAAAATATCCGTGAACTCGTCGGTTATGCCCTGCGCAGTCAGGATTTCGAAGTAGAAACCTTTGCCGACAGCCGAGAATTTTGGCCGGCTCTCGAAAATAGGATGCCTGCGCTCTTGCTGCTGGACATCATGATGCCCGGCGAAAGCGGCAATGACATCCTCGATAAACTGCATAAATCACCGCAGTATAAGTCCCTGCCAGTTATCATGCTGACGGCGAAGACCAGTGAATACGATATCGTCAAAGGCCTCGACGGAGGTGCCGATGACTACGTCTGCAAACCCTTCGGGATCGTCGAGCTCATTTCCCGTATCCGTGCCGTCCTGCGCCGGTCGACGCGGCAGAGCACGGAAACCAACGTCTATACCTATGGCCTGGTTACCCTGGATCAGGAAAAACATACCGTTTCCGTCGACGGCAAGCCCTGTCATCTGACGGTCAAGGAGTTTGAACTCCTTCGCTACCTTTTGGTCAATACGGATATCGTCCTCAAACGAGAACAGATCATGGAAGCCGTTTGGGGCTTCACTTATGAAGGTGAAAGCCGGACCATCGACATGCATATCAAGAGCCTGCGACAGAAGCTCGGTGACGGCGGCAAGATCATCCATACCGTCCGCGGCGTAGGCTATGTCATCGGAGGCGGCCTATGAAGCGTAAGGTCTACGCTAGCCTGCTGGTTATGGGGCTGGCCTGCATGGCCGTCACGCTGCTCATATCGACTTGGTTTTTTTGGAACTCAACACAACGACAGATTCAGCAAGAATTGGAAATGACGATGAACGTCTCGAAACGACGATTGAAGAAGGCAATGATACGACGCTGTACCTGCAAAAGATGGGCTTTCACAATAATGACGGCCTGCGCATTACCTGGATCAGTACCTACGGCGTCGTCCTCTTTGAATCAGATTATGATAAGGGCGTCATGGAAAATCATTTAGAACGTCCTGAAGTAAGAGCGGCTATGGCCACCGGGGAAGGCATGGCCGTCCGCGATTCACAGACCGTTTCCAAGGCCTTGTACTACTATGCCAAGCGATTGCCTGACGGAACCATTTTGCGGGTCAGTCTCGAGCGGGATACCTTTTATGCCCACTTCTTGAATCTCCTTCCCTGGACATTGCTTCTCCTGGGCTTGTCGGCCCTGGCCTGTGTCAAAGCGTCGCGCATTCTGACGGCCAGCCTGCTCAGCCCTTTGCGCCAGACGGCCCTCTTTATCCGCCAAATCAACGATGTCAACGTCAAGATGACCGAACCGCCGCACGTCGATCATGAGCTGCAGCCACTAGTCGATAAGATCTTTTTCCAAAGTCAGACCATTACCGACAACCTGCGAAGTCTGGAGCAGCAGCGAAATATGATGCGCCTTATCATGGAAAACCTTCAAGAAGGCGTCATCCTGACCGACAAATCCTACGGCATTGCCGGTCTCAACCTAAGGGCAGCTCACTTTTTAGGGGCCGACAATACCCAGGCCGTACTGCAGCGAAATTTAAAGGAACTCATGCCTGACGCGCCGTGGAATCATTTACAGCACTTAGAAGGCGTCTGCGAAGAAAAGCTGACTCGCGCTGACCGCCGGTATCTGTTGACGATACAGCCGGTCTATAAGGACGATGATTTTTATGGGATGCTGTTTATCGTCGACGATGTGACTGAACAGGAACGGCGGGAACAGCTGCGCCGGGAATTTACGTCCAACGTATCCCACGAATTAAAGACGCCCCTTACGTCGATCAGCGGCTTTGCCGAAGTTTTGTCGACGGGGATTTGCAACAATAAAGACGATATCATCCATTTTGGGACACTCATTCGCAAAGAAGCCCTGCGCCTTTTGCAGATGATTGAAGAAATCATGCACCTGGCCCGCATCGAAGACGGCAAGCGCCAGATTAAGATGGAAGACGTAGACCTTCGCGAACTCATTCAGGAAATCGTCGAGTTTATGGAACCGGTCTTGATGGAAAAGAAGGTAACCATCCACTGTACGCTGGATGATACGACGATCCTCGGCGACCGCGGCTTGTGTCGGGAACTCATTATGAACCTCCTCGACAATGCCGTGAAGTACAACCGCCCGGGCGGTCACGTCTATGTTACCGTTCGTCATGAAGGTCATCGTGTCGTTCTCGTCGTCCGCGACACGGGGATCGGTATTCCCGAAGATAAACAGAAGCGCGTTTTCGAACGATTCTATCGCGCCGACTCCAGCCGCTCCCAAAAAATCAAGGGAACCGGTTTGGGGCTTGCGATCGTTAAACACATTGTGGAACAGCATCACGGCACGATTGCCCTTACCAGTAAAGAGAATGAAGGAACAGAAATCACCATTACCTTCCAGGCCTGATCAGCCTGGCGGGTTGTGGTGATTTTTTTTACAATATTTTACAATACATACATCCAAACCTTACATCCTGTTGATAGGATAAGACTGTATTCAGAATCAGGAACATCTTTCAGATTCTTTTATTTAAAGGAGAGGATTTCGTTATGAAGTTGAAAAAATTAGTTCTCATCGCTTTGGCAGCCACTATGGCTATTGGCGTTGCTGGTTGTGGAAGTCAGCAGCAGAGTAGTGATTCGTCCAAACAAGCGAACGTTTCCGGAAGTATTACTGGCTCTGGTTCTTCGGCCTTGCTGCCTTAGTGAAAGACGCAGCTGAAAAATTCAAGGCAACGAACAAGGACGTCACCATTACCCTCAATGCCGGCGGTTCCGGTACGGGTCTGAAACAGGTTTCTGATGGTTCTGTTGATATGGGCAACTCTGACGTACCGGCCGAAACGAAACTCGATAAAGAAAAAGCCGACAAATTGGAAGACCACAAAGTCGCTGTTATGACCGTTGCTACGATCATCAACAAAGACGTAGGCGTTAAAAACTTGACGCGTCAGCAGCTGCAGGATATCTTCACGGCTAAAGTTACGAACTGGAAAGATGTAGCGGTCAGGATATGCCAATCGTCTTGGTAACGCGTCCGAAGACCTCTGGTACTCGCGCACTGTTCCAGAAATATGCTATCAACGGTGCTGAAGAAGCCGACAACAAATCCCTTGAAACGGATAACTCCGGCATTCTTATTCAGAGCGTTTCCCAGAACCGGGTGCTATCGGCTATGTCGCATTGCCGTACTTGCTGAACAATGATTCCGTCGGCGTCGTTTCCATCGATGGCGTAGAACCTACCTTGGAAAACACCTACAACGGTAAATACAGCGTATGGGGCTACGAACACATCTACACGAGCAAAGATCCGAAACCGGCTGTTAAAGCCTTCATCGAATACATCACAGGTGCCGAATACGGCAAACGTATCGAAGAACTTGGCTACGGCGTAAGCTCGAAGATGCAGACGAAAGAAGTTCATTAATCTATTGGAGGAACGGGTATGAATGCAATCGAAACGGTGGTCCAAAGAGCCCATCGTAACGAGAAAGCAGCCAAAACGTTCATCACCATTTGCGGCATCGGTATGGCACTGGTGCCGCTTCTCATTGGCGCTTTTCTCTTTGTTAAAGGTACAGATACGTTTTTCACTTTCGGCCACAGCGTAACGGAATTTCTCTTTTCCGGTCAATGGAAACCGAGCGATACGGCCGAAGGCGGCGGTCAAGTTGGGGCTGCTATGTTCTTGGCAGGTTCACTGGTTACGTGTCTGCTGGCACTAGTTATTTCCTTGCCCTTCAGCCTGGCCTCGTCAATTTATATGACTGAAATCGCGACGCCTAAGCGGCGCCGCCTGATTCAGCCGGCTATCGAATTATTTACGGGCATTCCTTCTGTTGTTTATGGCTTTGTCGGCATGACCGTCCTCATTCCGGCACTGCGCCATATCTTCCCGATGCCCTTTGGCTTTTCCGTCTTAGCTGCCGGTATCGTCTTGGCCGTCATGATTTTCCCGACGATTACGACGATGGCAGCCGATGCCATGGCAGCTGTTCCCAAATCGTGGCGCGAAGCTTCTTACGGCTCGGTGCAACGCGTTGGGAAACGATTGCTCACGTCGTCCTGCCTGCTGCTAAGAGCGGTATTTTCACCGGTATCATCCTGGGCCTGGCCCGTGCCTTGGGCGAAGCCTGGCCGTTGCTATGGTTATCGGTCAGATGAAAGTCTTCCCGACATCCTTGTTCCTGCCGGCTAGTACCTTACGACGGCAATTTCAGCGGATATGGGGGGCGCCATGGAAGGCGGCGAATACAATGCCGCTCTGTGGACGATGGCGTTGGTCTTGTTCCTGCTGTCGTTCCTGTTCATTTTCATTATCCACCAGATCAATGCCGCTTCCGAATTAAAAGGAGGACGGAGTTAATATGACCAGTATTGAAACCAAAAAAAGTAAAGATAAAATGATGACCGCCGTTTTTACGTGCGGCGCGGCCTTTGCTGTCGTATTGCTGATTGCCTTCGTTCTTTACGTCGTCGTCAGCGGTGTAAGCGGCATGACACCGCAACTCTTATCCTTTACCGGTGCCGGCTTAGGAAACATGTTCTTTAATACGATTTATTTAGTCGTATTAGCCTTGGTCGCCAGTGCGATCATCGGGATCCGGCCGGTATCTTCCTCGCTGAATATGCGAAAAAAAGGCCGCATCACCCATTGGGTCCGCATGGCCGTTGAAACCTTGGCATCCCTGCATCTATCGTCGTCGGTTTGTTTGGCTACTTGGTCTTCATCGTCATGACCGGTTCCCAGTGGAACTCATGGCCGGTGCTTTGGCCGTATCCATCCTGACATTGCCCCTGGTTACGTCGGTTACGGAAGATGCCCTGCGCAACTTACCGTCGAGCTACCGCAACGGCAGCTTGGGCCTCGGCGCTTCTCACTGGCAGACTATCTGGCATGTCCTCTTGCCGGCTTGCTTCCCGCGCATCATGACTGGCCTCATCATGCTGCCGGCCGTGGTTTTGGTGAAGCTGCTGCTTTGATGTTTACGGCAGGTATGTCGACGGATATCGACTGGACCAACTGGGACATTACGACCAAATCGAGTCCCCTTAACCCTTTCCGTCCCGGCGAAACTTTAGCCTGCACATCTGGCTCTTCGTACGGAAGCCTTCATGCCGATGCAGCCCAGCAGGCTGCTGCATCGTCGGCAATCCTGATGATCATGGTATTGGTCTTCAGCCTGGTTGCACGCTATTTAAGCTATCGAATCGATAAGAAAATGGGAGGAAACAACTAATGTCTGAAATTACTACGACCTTACGGGTTTTTCGGCAGCCACGATCGAAAAGAAACGGGCTGTTGATGCGGTACAGGAAGGTGCACAGAGCACGACCGGTACGGCGGAATACTACCTTTGATGCACAACATGGATCTCTTTTACGATGAATACCAGGCGCTCAAAAGACATCAACATGAAAATTCGTAAAAATGAAATTACGGCCCTCATCGGCCCTTCGGGCTGCGGGAAGTCGACCTTCCTCAAGACCTTGAACCGCATGAACGACTGGTCGAAGGCTGCCGTGTCACCGGCGACATCCGCTTTGAAGGTCAGGATATCTTCAAGGAAGTCGACCCCTTGGCACTGCGCTACCGCGTCGGCATGGTTTTCCAGCAGCCGACTCCGTTCCCGAAGAGCGTTTATGAAAACATTGCCTACGGTCCCCGCGTCCAGGGCATCAACGATAAGAAGAAACTCGATGAAATCGTTGAAAGAAGCCTGCGTCAGGCTGCCTGCTGGGACGAAATGAAGGACCGCCTCAATAAGAGCGCCCTCGGCCTGTCCGGCGGTCAGCAGCAGCGTCTGTGCATTGCCCGTACCCTGGCAGCCGATCCGTCGGTCATCCTCATGGACGAACCGACTTCGGCCTTGGACCCGATCTCGACGCAGAAAATCGAAGATTTAGCCTTGGAATTAAAAGAAAAATATACCATTGTCATCGTTACCCACAGCATGCAGCAAGCCCGTCGTATTTCTGACAGAACGGCATTCTTCCTCTTAGGGGAACTTATTGAGTACGATAATACACTGGATATGTTCACCAATCCGTCGAATCCCAAGACAGAAGAATATATTACCGGCCGTTTCGGCTAAGAGGAGGCAAGGGACTTATGCTGGAAATTTATGAAAAAGAACTGGCTGAGCTGAAGCAGGATATGATCGGCTTGGGCATGAAAGTAGAACAGGCCGTAGAAAGCACGTGGAAGGCCTTGGAACGGAAAGACGTCGAATTGGCTCAGCGCATCTTTGACGGCGACGATGCCATCGATGAACTGGTCAAATCGTGCATGAAGAAAGACTTGACGATTAGTTTGATGCAAGGTCCCGTGGCGGCTGATTATCGGAGCTTGATGCAACGCTGAAAATCCTCTCCGACTTAGAACGCATTGCCGATCACTGCGCTGATATCAGCCACTACGTTATCCACTTGAAACAGACCAACCACGACGTTCCCTTGCCGGTAGGCGTAAAGGAAATGTACGGTGTCATGTCTTCCATGGTCAGTGACGTCATCGACTTCTACAAAGAACGCGGCACGTCATCTCAGGCAGAATTCATGCGGGATAAAGACGATATCGTCGACCAGGCTTTCAACAACCTGATGATCGATCTGTCTGCCGAAATGACTAAACACCCGGAAAATTCCAAAGACTACATCGACTTGGTCTTGGTTATTAAGTACATCGAACGAATGGCTGACCATGCAAACAACATTGCTGAATGGCTCATCTATCGCGATACTAACGAAATTCGAATCTAAGATACGGATTTTACGAAGCACAAAGCCCCATAAGTTATGCCTGGCGTAACTTGTGGGGCTTTGTTTCTGTCAAAAATAGGGTGCCTTTGGAAGGTCGAAGGCAGGGGTAAGCGGATGAGAACCCGTTTTGCAGGTAATGACGGGAAAGGGGCAGCGAATCAATAATGGCCTGCCGCTGCGCCTTATAGGGGATGTTCATGGAGCCGTTTCGGCTGCCGCTTCGCTAAGGGCATTCTTACTGGTAAAAAGAGCTTTCTGGAATCCTTGGTACGCTCCTGTAGAGCTCGCCAAGCCCTTGGGTATGGTAAGCTGGTCGTGAAGTCCTGCGGGAAATGAACGCGAAAAAAAACGCAGTCCCGACGAGGACTGCGTTTGAACCTATCCGTATCAATATTCCGGAGGCATATTCTTTTGGGTATGCGGCATGGAAGGGCATCGCAGGATACTGGTGGGAATTTAACTGGCGAGAGGTAAAGCCGCGGCCGACGACTTCAGAAGCGTCGCTGATGATCATGAAGGCTTGAGGATCGAGCTTGTTGACGATTTCCTTGACTTTGGCCACTTCCGTCAGTTTGATGACGGCATAAATGACTCGTTTATCCTGCATGGTGTAAGCCCCTTGGCCGTGGATATAAGTGGCGCCGTGGCCGATATAGCGCATAAGAACCTGGGCGATGGGCGTCGAGCGGTTGGAAATGATGAGGACGCTCTTTCGCTGCTTGAGGCCGAGGACACCTTATTGGTAATAAAGGCGGCGATATAGATGGCGACGAAGGTCAACACGGCTCTTTCTAGGGAGAACATGTAAGCCGCTGCTGACAGGATGACCAGGTTGAGGATCATCGTAACCGTACCCATTTCCAGGGAGTAGTATTTTTTGACGATGGCGCCGATGACATCAAGGCCGCCGCTGTTGCCGTTGTATTTGTAGATGATGCCGAAGCCGATGCCCGACAGGATGCCGCCGGTAATGGAGGAGAGCATGGGATCATCCATGATCTGCCACGTCGATAAGAAGGACGTGGCGTCGGCCAGGACCGAGAGCATGATCGTACCGACGATGCTGAGGAGGGTGTAACGGCGTCCCATGAATTTGTAGCAGGCGATCATGATCGGGATGTTGAGGATGAAGATGCCGGTCCCGACGGGAAGGCCTGTTGCAAAATAAATCATGATGGCTGCGCCGCTGATGCCGCTGCTCAATAAATGGAAGGGGATGAAGAAGGCGTTCATCCCGATGACGACGACCAGGCTGCCGACGAAGGAGGCAATGTAAGGAACCGCTAATTCCCAAAGGGTCTGGCTGGTAATAAGTTTTGTGCCGGTAATAAGTTTTTCATAATTTTTCCCCCAGTTTGAATGAACAATTGTAAAGCAAAGGAAAAAACGGTATAATCATGATAGCATAATGAAGATTCTGTGCATTCGTACAGGATGCTATGAAGGCAGTAAATTCCTGCTTTTGTCTATTATAACATAGGGAAATTTTTAATCAATAAGGCAGTGCACATTTTATACACGGAGTGACAGTATGACTGAAATAACAGAAATTGGCTATGGAAAAATTAACTTGGCGTTGGCGATTACAGCTGTCGAGAGGATGGTTATCACAATATCGATACGATCTTCCAATCGATCGGACTCTACGATACGGTAACGCTGACCGAAGCGGAGGAATTTCAGTTAACCTGTTCCGTCGAGTCACTGCCCTGTGACGAGACCAATTTAGCCTACCGGGCTTGGAAAGCCCTCTGTCCATATAAAAAGGACAATCACCAGGTGGCCATCCATATTGAAAAGCGTATTCCCATTGCCGCCGGCCTGGCTGGCGGCAGTACTGACTGTGCCGCCGTTCTGCGCGGGTTGAATCGCTTGTGGAATCTCTCGTTATCGCAGGAAGAATTGTGCCGCATTGGTGCTAAACTAGGTGCCGACGTGCTTTTTTGCCTTTGCGGGGGTACTATGCGCGGCACTGGGATTGGCGAACGACTTCGAGTGCTGTCGCCTCTGCCGCCCTGGCCGGTTGCCTGGTCCATCCCCGGGTCGCCGTAGAGACGAAACGAGCCTATGCGCTCTTTGACGGCCATAAAGAGCATGGCACCATCGATGTCGATGCCGTTGAAGCGGCCATCGAAAAGGACGATTTCGAAGCCTTGACAGATGCCATGGGAAATACCTTTGAGGAACTCGTCATGCCCGACGTGCCCCAAGTAGCTCAGTGCCGGGATCGATTGGCATCGCTTGGCCTGCAGCCACTCATGGCCGGCAGCGGACCGACGGTCTTTGCCTTAGTACCGCCGACGAGGGAAGAAGAAGTGCGGCGCCAAGTGATGACTTGGGCCGATGTCGATACATACATGACCACAATCGTGAAACGAGGGGACGGTGAAAGATAACCGATGCAAAAACAGACGAAAAGACATGCGTTAGAACCGATAAAATTAGATGCCTACCGACCGCTGCGGGAAGTCGTCAGCGAGGCCCTGCGCCAGGCCATTAAAGACGGGGTGCTAAAGCCCGGCGAACGGTTGATGGAAATTCAACTGGCCGAAGAACTCGGCGTCAGTCGGACTCCGATTCGCGAAGCCATCCGCAAGTTGGAACTGGAAGGCTTCGTCGTCATGGTACCGCGGCGCGGAACCTACGTGGCCGATATTTCTTTGAAGGATATCGCTCAGGTTTTTGAAATCCGAAGTGCGTTAGAAGAACTGGCGGCCGGCCTTGCGGCGGAACGGATTACGCCGGATGAACTCGAAGATTTGGAACGGATTCTCGTCGAGATCAATGAATATATCGACAACGACCAATTCGATAAGATCGTCGATGCCGACATCCGCTTCCACGACGTCCTGTATCATGCCAGCCGTAATCAGCGACTGGTCGATATCTTGAATAATTTGCGCGAACAGATGCTGCGCTTTCGCTCCATTTCCATGCATTATCCTGGCCGTTTAGCGGCAACCTGGGAAGAACATCGGCAGATGGTGGAAAACATTGCCGATCACAACAGCGCCATGGCGCGGAAAGTGGCTAAAAAACATATGGAAAATTCAGAACGCACCCTGCTGAAAGGGATTCGTCAAGATGAAGAATCGGCTCGACGCGTCCATGAATTATTCCCTCATCAAGACAGATAAGGAAGGGACTTTCAAATGGGACATTTTTTACTCGATCATTTTCACGAAATTCATGAGCGTTCTGAGCACATGGAAGATTTCGAAAACTTTCTCTATGTTTTGACTTATATTTTGTTTGTCTGTTTATTCATACGCTCCCTTGTCGCCTTATATATGGGGCATTGGAATCTATTTTGATAGAAGGGTATTTTTTTATGAAAACATATTCACTTCCCTTTGGAAAAGGGGATCAGCATATTTCTCTTGATGAAACACACGTATTATATGATTTACATGGGAACCATGTCCCTGCCGTAACCGATGAGGCCGCCGAGGTCCGCAAAGCGCTGCGCCAGCCGATTGGAAGCCTTCCTTTGGCAGAGGTCGTAAAATCGTCTGACACGGTGGCCATCATCGTCAGTGACATCACGCGTCTCGTCCATACGGCCCAGATGCTGCCGGTCATCGTCGATGAATTGAACCGGGCAGGCATTCCCGATGAACAGATCAAGGTCATCACGGCTCAGGGGACCCATCGGGCTCATACGTCGGAAGAAGATGAACTCGTCTGCGGCAAAGAAATGGTACAGCGCCTTACCATCATTAACCACGATTGCCGTAATAAGGAAAACCTCGTAAAAGTCGGTACGAGACGCACGGCAACGATGTTTGGCTCAATGCCGAAGCCGTTCGGCTGATAAGGTCATCGTGACCGGTGCCGTATCCTTCCATCCCATGGCCGGGTTTGGCGGCGGCCGTAAAGCTGTGTTGCCGGGGATTGCCGGCTATGAAACGATCATGCGCAACCATGCCCTGGCCCTTACGGAAGACGTTGGCGGCGGCTGTAATGAACGCTGCGAAACGAGTCTCTTAGAGGACAACCCCCTTCACGACGATATGAAGCAGGCAGCAGCCCTGCTGAATCCTTGCTTTTTGGTCAACACCGTCTTTTCGGCTGACGGGGATCTGGCTGAAGTCGTCGGTGGTCACTGGTATGAAGCTGGAAGAAAGGCTGTGATGACTCCTGTCCTTTGCCAGCGTGCCCATTGCTGAGAAAGCGATATCACCTTGGCCTCTGCCGGAGGTTATCCCAAGGATATGAATCTCTACCAGAGCATGAAGGCCCCCATGAATGCCGTTTTTGCGACGAAACCGGGCGGCACGATGATCCTCACCCTCGATTGCCCGGATATTAAGGAACCGACCGTCTTTACGGATTGGTTTTTCCGCAGTGATATGACGGCCTTTGAACGGGACTTGCGGGCCGACTTTTCCATTCCGGCCTTCGTGGCCTTTAAGTCACACTGTATTTTCCGCTCCATGCAGGCTGTTTATGTCGTAACTCGGCCGGAAAACTTTGATATCATCCGCCAGAGCGGTCTCATCCCGGCGGCATCGTTAGAAGCAGCCTGGGAAAAAGCGCAGGCCAACCTTCCCCAAGATTACACCGTTACCGTTATGGGCCATGCAGCGGCGACCTTTCCCGTATTATAAGGCATTTTTTAGTCGCAGTTATAAATTAGGCTATAAAAGAAGCTGTCAGAATACAGCTTCTTTTTTTATATAGAACTCAATGAATTAAAGGTTCTTTAAGATAGAGATACGATATAGATAAAATGATAAAGGGGTATATATTTTTTTAAGAATTTTAAAGACAAATAAGGATGCCTGTACTATAATAGTCGTAAAATCACAAAGCAGTTGCACTGGGTGAAACCCTGGTTCCATTTCTGCTAAAAGCAAAGGGGATTTTACGATGAAAACATACAATCCGGTTACCGATGAAGTGTTAGCAGCCTTAAAAAATGCCGTTGGCGATAAATACGTCAAGACCGATCCGTCCGTCCTCGACGTGTATAAGTCCGATGAAAGTTTAGCGCCGTCCTTTTGGCGGACGCCGGAAGTCGTCGTCTTGCCGGCAAGTACTGAAGAAGTTTCTGAGGTCCTTAAAATCGCCAATCACTTTGGCGTCCCGGTCACGCCGCGCAGTGCCGGTACCAGCGTCAGCTGCGGTGCCGTTCCGGCCTATGAAGCATCGTCCTCCTCATGGAACGGATGAATAAAATCCTCGAGCTGAACGAAGACGGCATGTATATGATCGTTGAAGCCGGCGTACGGACCATTGACATTCAAAATGCAGCTCGCGAAAAAGGCCTGCTCTACGCCGGTGACCCCTGTAGCTCTGACAGCTGTCTCATCGGCGGTAACCTGGCCACCAATGCCGGCGGCAATAAAGCCGTTCGTTACGGTACGACCCGCCACCAGGTCTATGCCATCGAAGCCGTTCTGCCGACGGGGAAGATCGTAAATCTCGGCGCGACGCTTCAGAAATGTTCTACCGGCTTCTGTTTGGATCAGCTCATCATCGGGTCCGAAGGGACGCTGGGCATCATTACTAAGGCGACGTTGAAACTCGTTCCATTGCCGCCATACAAACTCGACGTCCTGGCCGTCTTTACCGACCTTGCTAAGGCGACGGCCCTGGTCCCGAAACTCATTAAGGCCGGCTTAATCCGACGTCTGTCGAATTCATGGACAACAATTTCGTCCGCAGTGCCAGCGATTACAGCGATTTGAAGCTGCCCCATTACGAAGACGGCTGTTATGATATCATTTCCATCGAAACCTTCAACGAAGATGAATTGGACGATAAGATGGAAAAACTGGCTGCCGTCTGTGAAGAATGCGGTGCGACGGATATCGTCGAAGCCGATGACCGAGTATGGAAGGTCCGCCGCAACTGCCTGGAAAGTACGCGAGCTTTTTCAAAAGTGGCCACGTCGGAAGATTTAGTCGTTCCCGTTCCTAAGATTGCCGACTGCATCCAGCATTTGGTTGAAGAAAGCAAGAAGTACGACTTCCGCATTTTCTGCCTGGCTCATGCCGGCGACGGCAACCTGCATTTCCAGATTTTAAAATGTGACATGAGTGATGAAGCTTGGGAACAGCAATTGAAGGACTTCCGGTCGACGGCGTATACTTATGTATATAATCTGGCGGCCGCCTGTCCGGTGAACACGGCATCGGTTTGAAACGCCTCAAGTATATGGAAGAATATACGGACCCGGCTGAACTCGACTGATGAAGACCTTGAAAAGTGCCGTAGATCCTAAGTGGATTCTCAATCCGGGCAAGGTCATTGAAGAACCTTCTATTTTTTGAGAATTTATTTTCATAAAGTAGGTATAAGTCATGCCAACTTTATTGTTTAAAGATTGTACTTAACATTATAAAAATAAACTTATTGTTAATAAAAAAACTATTGGACAAACGCGGCCGTTTCATGATATACTACAAAAAACGATAATAAATATCAATGAATATTAAAATAACATTAAAATATCAAAACTAGTAAAAGGAGATGTTGAGATGAACGCCATTGTAGTATATTCATCCCAGACCGGCCGTACCAAACAGATTGCTCAGGCCGTTGTATCCGGTCTTCCTGAAGGGACGCCTGCGTCAGCGTCGATGAAATGCCGAAAGATCTTTCCGGTTATGACTGCGTTTTCGTCGGCTTTTGGAGCGATAAAGACCAGCTGATCCCAAAGGACAGGAAGCTTTGAGACAGATTAAAAACGACAACGTAGCCGTTTTTGCAACCCTTCATGATGATCCTTATTCTGACCAGGCTTCGAAACACCTGCGCGGTGCTGTGGAACTCTTAAAACCCGGCAGTGGCGTCATCGGAACCTATGTTACCTGGACGGATAAGGATAAATACATGCAGGTTCCCGTCGATGAAAGTGAATTGAACCTCGATCAAGCTCGGGCTTTCGCACAAGATACGATGAGCCGTGTTCAAAAACAGTAATACCTAAGGGCAGTGAAAAGACCTCAGATTACCGTTGTAATCCGAGGTCTTTTTTATAGGCGTCGTTACTTTGTTCCGGGCTGATATAGCCTTGTTCGGTCATGAGGGTCAACACGATTTTTTGTCGGGCTTTGGCAGCCGGATAGTTTTGCAGGGGATTATAATAGGTCGGAGCCTGTACCAGGCCGGCCAGCATGGACGCTTGAGCCAGGTCTAATTTTTCCGGCGACGTCGTAAAATAGGTCCGGGCGGCATCGTCGATGCCCGTAGCATTGGCGCCGAAATACGCCGTATTGAGTAGATCTCCAAAATTTCATCTTTGCTGTAATTCTGTTCCAATAAGAAGGCCATGACGAATTCCTGCGCCTTTTCGGGCGAAGGTCCGGTCTTGGGACAGGAAGACATTTTTTACGACTTGCTGGCTGATGGTGCTGCCGCCTTCTACGGTTTCACCGGATTGGATGTTGGTCAGAATGGCCCGGCCGATACCGATGGGGTCGATGGCGCCATGGGAATAGAAGCGGCGGTCTTCGGTGGCGACGACGGCGTGCTGCATCGGTTTAGAGATGGCTCCGATGGCCACATAGACCGGGATTTTTTTGATCTTGGCGTCCATGGCTGATGAAAGTGTAAATAGGGATAAAGACTGGTTTCAAGGGGCTGGAGCGGTGCCGGCCAAGTCCCTTGGGGCTCGGATTTCTCTTTGGTCCCGGCGGTTATGCCTGTCGTCGCTTCGGCGTTTTCGGCGCGTCAAAGAGCAGGTTCCAGCCGACGCAGAGGGAAAAGGCCAGGATGAAAATGGCGATGTATTTTTGTTTCATCTAAATGCGGGCAGGATACTCCGACCTCTTAGGTCGGGGTGGAATGCCCGCTCACCTCTCTTTCTAAAAATACTAGAGTTTTAGTGACATATATGATATGGTGGTTTTGATGAATGCAATCTATGCTTAGAAAGGCAGGTGAGAAAAGTGTTCGACCTAACCAAAACCATAAAACTTCGCATCCATGTTTCTCCGAACAAGAAACTCTGTTTCGTCAAATGACGGAGCAATATCGTTCAAGGCCTGCAATTTTGTATCGCAATAATATCTTCGGCAATCAATTAAAACTTGGCTTACTAAAGACTCAACAAAAGAGCTGTAACAGTGACCTTCGTGGTCAATTTGGGCTGAAGTCACAGCTTGCACAGTCG
>ENA-OQCE01000515-OQCE01000515.1-human-gut-metagenome-genome-assembly--contig:-NODE-515-length-18678-cov-4.133578_pt1 | contig 18678 bp, 19 predicted proteins | sample MGYA00242495_ERZ504572 | MGnify/ENA primary metagenome ERZ504572 (study PRJEB26092, sample SAMD00036228) | human gut metagenome | host: Homo sapiens | study: EMG produced TPA metagenomics assembly of...
GTTCCGGATATGAATAAAGCCGAAACCTCTATCTTCATCCTCTCCTTTATCATTAATTTCTTTGTCAACATAGCAGAATGTGCTATTGACGTAGAACTAATCAATAACCAAAGGAAAAGAATACGTGACAAATTTGTTAATTCTGGTTGTTCGTAAAAATCTGCAATCAATGGAGCACTAAAAAACAAAATTATATAACAAATGATTCCAACTGTGAAACTAAACCAAAAGACAGAATTATAGTCCTCATGTCTGACCTCTTGTCGATTTATTAAAGCTATACTGAAACCACTATCCTGTAAAACAGATGCTACTCCCATAAAGATACCAAGCATCCCTATAAGACCATAGTCATCAGGAGATAACAAACGAGCTAAAAAAACACCAAATAATGGCATTCAACACCTGTTGGGTTCCATTACTCAGCCCTCCCAGAAAAGTCCCTTGGCTGTTTTTTCTTTCAGAGTTTGTTCTGCCATTTATTATTTCATTCCTTTAAAAATTTTCAATAGCAGAAATAAGCTCTTCTGATTGATGGCTTAACGCATCAAATATTTCCGCATCATAAGACAATTTTTCTTTATCGACAAGGATCAGCAAGCCGATGTCCGAATCCAGCCCTACATTCTCCTTAGCTTGCGAACCATAAAAATTGATATCCACTTCAGGTGCTATAGGGTGAAACAAATCACTGACTTTATGTATTAATTTTGATCTTTGCATTATTCCTTACATTCCTCCGATTTTCCTTTCTCCAATCTCAATCCACTCTTCATAATTAAGCGAAGTCAGGACAGAATAAATATTATCCGACTGATACAAACTTTTGGTTCGAATGGCCCGGATTATCCGGGATTAAAGGGATTAACAGACCATATTCAACCAAGTCACTCATATACTGTTTGATGTTCTTTGGGGTGATAAGACACTCCCAAATAATACAAACATTTTAAACACAATCGCATTACACAGATCACTGATGCTCCCTTCAATAGCTACGGCGTCTTTTTCTTCAATAGAAAAGGTATAAACCTGACGATGAAAAAGCGGGTTGTCGCTTACTTTCTATTTATTATTGATTTGATTCCAAAAAGATTGGATAATCTTATCTATCTCCCTATGCAATGATAAACAAATCCATTCTCCTCCAACTCCTTCACATCGTAAATGTTCCGGCCATCCAAGATCAGCGGGGTTGCCATCAGTTTTTTGACGGCCGACCAGGAAGGCATCCTGAATTCTTTCCATTCCGTGACGAGCAAGAGGGCATCGGCATCCACTACGGCGTCATAGATGTCTTTGGCATAATGGAGGGTGTCTCCCAAACGGCGGCGGGTTTCTTCCATCGAGACTGGATCGTATACATACACTTCGCAACCGGAAGCCAATAATTTATCAATCAAGACCAGAGAAGGAGCTTCACGCATATCGTCTGTCTCCGGCTTGAAGGCCAAACCCCACATAGCGATACGTTTACCTTTCAGATCGCCCTTGAAATAATCGTCCAACTTGCGGAACAAGATGGATTTCTGCTCTTCGTTGACCGCCTCGACCGCTTCTAGGATACGCATCCGGTAACCGTTCGACTTGGCTGTTTTGATCAACGCTTTTATATCTTTTGGGAAACAGGAACCTCCATAGCCGATACCGGCATACAGGAAACGGTTGCCGATACGGGCATCCGAGCCGATCCCCTTACGCACCATATTCACATCGGCACCGACAATCTCACAGAGGTTCGCCACATCGTTCATAAAGCTGATACGGGTAGCCAGCATGGCATTGGCCGCATATTTCGTCATCTCGGCGGATGGTACATCCATGAAAATCACACGGAAGTTGTTCAACAGGAACGGACGGTACAAGCGGGTCATCAACTCCTTTGCACGTTCGGATTCGACACCGACGACCACACGATCCGGACTCATAAAGTCCTTGATGGCCGCACCTTCTTTCAGAAATTCAGGATTCGAAGCAACATCGAACTCAAGCGGCAAACCCCGTTTATCCAGTTCTTCCTGGATCGTCTCACGGACTTTACGGGCCGTGCCTACCGGAACGGTGCTCTTCGTCACGACAAGGAGATGTTTGGTCATGTTGCGACCGACGGTACGGGCTACTTCGAGCACATACTTCAAGTCGGCACTACCGTCTTCGTCGGGCGGAGTACCTACGGCGCTGAAGAGGACTTCGACCTCGTTCAGGCATTCTGTCAAATCGGTTGTGAAATGGAGACGGCCGGCTTGCTGGTTGCGGTGAACCATCTCTTCAAGGCCGGGTTCGTAGATAGGGATGATACCTTGTTTCAGGTTTGTGATCTTTTCGGCATTTACGTCGACGCAGAAAACTTCGGTTCCCATTTCTGCAAAACAAGTACCGGTGACAAGCCCCACATAACCTGTCCCGACGATAGCTATTTTCATGATTTTATAATCAAATAAAAGTTACGATTAAGTGTTTCCAAATAAAGTTTCGGATACACAAAGGTCCGTCACTCCCACACAAGGAACAACGAAAACGCCACAAAGATAAGAAATTGGAATCATTACACACCTTAAAATCGAGTTATTTGTACAAAAGGACAATACAGAGATAAAAGCACAATCCCTTTCATTCCATCGACAAACCATTACGATCCGTTTCAATTCCGATGCAAAATAGACGCCAAAGATTTTATGGGCTCAAGGAGAGAAAACATTTTCTTCTTGCCAACCGGCACTAAAAATGAATTAATTGTGTAAATTTGCCGTTCAAACTAAATGACCGATGAGCGTAGTAATTAAAGAAGTTACCAGTAAGAAGGAACTCAAAAAGTTCGTAAAGTTCAATATCGAATTATATAAAGGCAACCCGTATCATGTGCCCGGCCTGATCGAAGAAGAGATGGTGACGTTGGATAAAAAGAAGAATCCGGCGTTCGAAGTGTGTGATGCGATCTACTTTTTAGCATACAAAGACGGAAAGGTTGTGGGACGCATCGCAGGAATGATCAACCGCCGGAGCAACGAGACATGGAACCAGAAATATGCACGTTTCGGTTCGTAGACTTCATTGACGATGCCGAAGTGGTGGATGCCCTGTTCGGTGCTGTAGAAAAATGGGCGGTAGGACAAGGCATGGAGGCGCTGCAAGGCCGATGGATTTACCGATATGGATCACGAAGGAATGCTGATAGAGGGATTCGACCAGATCGGGACGATGGCGACCATCTATAATTATCCTTACTATCCGAAACAAATGGAACGTATGGGATATACAAAAGACCAGGACTGGCATGAGTTCAAAATCTATATACCGGACGGAGTACCGGAAAAAACATCTGCGTATCGGCGAGATCGTAAAGAAGAAATACGGACTGAAGGTTATGAAGTTTAAGAACGCGAAATCGATCATGCCGTACGCGCAGAAGGTGTTCCGGACATTGAACGAGTCGTACGCGCCGTTATACGGCTTCGCACGTCTGACTCAAAAGCAGATCGACTACTACATCAATATGTACATTCCGATGCTTCGCTACGACCTGGTGACGCTTATCGTCCGTGAGGAAGACGACGAAGTGGTCGGTTTCGGAATCTCGCTTCCCAACCTGTCCAAGGCTATGCAGAAAGCGAAAGGGCATCTTTTCCCGTTCGGTTGGATTTATCTGCTGAAGGCTTTGAAGAGCAAGCCGAAAGTGATCGACCTCTACCTGACGGGTGTCTTGCCGGAATATCAGAGCAAAGGCGTGAACGCATTGCTGTTCAACGACCTGATACCTGTTTACAAGAGTGTCGGAGCTATTTATGCGGAAAGCAATCCGGAACTGGAAACGAACAATGCCGTACAGGCACAGTGGGATTACTTCAAACGCGAGCATCACAAGACAAGAAGAGCATACATTAAACAGTTGAAAGGGAAGAGTTGAAAGGGGAAAGTGATTCTTTATTCTTTTATTCCCAGTCTTTCAATTTTCAACTTTCAATTTTCAATTTTCAAAATGGACGAACTAAATTCAACAATGCAACAGCCGACAGCGTACAACGATGACGATATCAAGACGCTTGACTGGATGGAACATATCCGTCGCCGTCCCGGTATGTATATCGGGAAATTAGGAGACGGTAGTTATGCCGATGACGGTATTTATGTATTGCTGAAAGAGGTGCTGGATAACTCCATCGACGAATATATGATGGGTTACGGTAAAACCATAGAAGTGACCGTCGAAGAAGGCACCGTCTCCGTACGCGACTATGGCCGCGGCGTTCCGCTGGGCAAGGTAGTCGATGTCTCCAGCAAGATGAATACCGGAGCAAAGTACGATAGCAAGGCTTTCAAAAAGTCAGTCGGATTGAATGGAGTCGGAATCAAAGCCGTAAATGCGTTGAGCAGCTATTTCCTGATCACCAGTTACCGGGACGGCGAATGCAAGCGGGTAGAATACAACAAGGCAGTCATCACGGAGGAAGCCCCGATCTGCCCGACGGAGGAGGCAAACGGGACGCTCACCTATTTCATCCCGGACAAAGAGATATTCAAGGATTACCAGTATAAAGACGAATATATCGAGAGTCTGCTGAAGAATTACGTGTTCCTCAACTCCGGACTGACAATTGTCTTCAACGGCAAGAAGTTCCATTCACGCAACGGCCTTGTGGACCTGCTGAACGAGAACATGACGACAGAGCCTTTATATCCGATCGTCCACCTGAAGGGAGAAGACATAGAAGTGGTCATTACCCACAGTAACCAGTACGGAGAAGAATATTACTCGTTCGTCAACGGCCAACATACAACACAGGGAGGTACGCACCTTTCCGCCTTCCGCGAAGCGTTGGGACGTGTCATAAAGGAATATTACAACAAGAACTTCGAATACTCGGACATTCGCGCCGGCGTGGTGGCAGCCATCAGCATCAAGGTGGAAGAACCGGTGTTCGAAAGCCAGACAAAGACCAAGTTAGGCTCGAAAGACATGGGGCCGGACGGACCTTCGGTCGGCAAGTTTGTCGGGGACTTCATCAAGAAGGAATTGGACAACTACCTGCACAAGAACGCAGAGACATCGGACGCCCTGCTGCGTAAGATCCAGGAATCGGAAAAAGAACGCAAAGCGATTGCCGGTGTGACCAAGCTGGCCCGCGAACGGGCAAAGAAGGCGAACCTGCACAACAAGAAACTGCGCGACTGCCGTATTCACCTAAACGACACGAAAGGCGACAATCTGGAAGACAGCTGCATCTTCATTACCGAGGGAGACTCGGCAAGCGGTTCTATTACGAAAAGCCGCGATCCGAACCTGCAAGCGGTTTTCAGCCTTCGCGGCAAACCGTTAAACAGTTTCGGACTGACGAAGAAGATCGTATACGAAAACGAAGAATTCAATTTGCTACAGGCTGCATTGAACATAGAGGATGGATTGGAAGGCTTACGTTACAATAAGGTGATCATTGCGACCGATGCCGATGTGGACGGTATGCATATCCGCCTACTGCTGATCACCTTCTTCCTCCAGTTTTTCCCGGACCTGATCAAGCGGAACCATGTCTATATCCTGCAAACACCACTGTTCCGTGTACGCAACAAGCAGAAGACCTGGTATTGCTACAGCGAAGAAGAGCGTGTGAACGCAATCGCTGCCGCCGGAAAAAACGCCGAGATCACCCGGTTCAAAGGTTTGGGAGAGATCTCACCGGATGAGTTCAAGCATTTTATCGGAAAGGATATCCGCCTGGACCCGGTAACCATGAAGAAAGAGGACCTTGTGAAAGATATGCTGGAGTTCTATATGGGCAAGAATACGATGGAACGACAGAACTTTATCATAGATAACTTAGTTGTAGAAGAAGACGTTATCAATTGATAATTGACAATAAATTGAGAATATGGATAATACGATAAAAACAGGGGGGGGACAGGAATCGACCGATAATTATCAATTGTCAATTGCCAGTTGTCCATTAAAAAGAATCGCTCTTTTCCCCGGAACGTTCGATCCTTTCACGATCGGGCACGAATCGCTGGTAAGCCGAGGACTCGAACTGGTGGACGAGATCATCATTTCGATCGGTATCAACGACACGAAACGAACCTATTTCTCACTGGAGAAACGGCTGGAGGCGATCCAAGAGCTCTACAAGGACGAACCGCGCGTACGGGTCATGTCGTACGACTCCCTGACGGTCGATTTCGCCCAACAAATGAATGCCGGGTTTATCCTGCGCGGTATTCGTACGGTGAATGATTTCGAATATGAAAAGAGCATAGCCGATGTGAACCGCAAGCTGAGCGGGATCGAGACATTTATTCTTTTTACGGAACCCGAACATACGCATATCAGCTCCAGCATCGTGCGGGAGTTGCTGCGTTACGGCAAAGATATTTCCCAGTTTGTGCCGAAAGGGACAAACCTTTATTAAAAAATAAAAACAATGAAACGAATTTTACTTCCACTCCTTATATTGAGTGTATTTGCCGCCTCGATGTCGGCACAGCGCGGTAACAACATAGATGCCCGCAAGCTCCAGTTGGCCCTGTATGCCATCTCCAACCTATATGTAGACTCTACAAGCGAAACGAAGTTGGTGGAGGACGCCATCGTCGGCATGCTGGAAAAGCTGGACCTCACTCTACCTATACGGACCCGGAAGAGACGAAAGAGATGACGGAACCGTTGCAAGGTAACTTCGACGGGATCGGCATCCAGTTCAATATGCTGACGGATACTTTATACGTGATCCAGGTAATTCCCGGCGGGCCTTCGGAAAAGGTCGGCCTGATGGCTGGCGACCGCATCATCATGGTGGACGACACGCTGATTGCCGGCGTCAAGATGAAGAATACGGATGTGATGAAACGCCTGCGCGGTCCGAAGAATACGGAAGTGCGGGTAAAGGTCCTGCGCGGCGGAGTGCCCGACCTGATCGAGTTCAAGATCACACGTGGAAAGATTCCGGTATACAGCCTGGATGCCGCTTACATGGCGGATAAGGCTACCGGATACATCAAGCTGAACCGCTTTGCCGCTTCGTCGGCCGACGAATTCCGGGAAGCACTGGAAAAACTGAAGAAACAGGGAATGAAGAACCTGATCCTCGACTTGCAGGGGAACGGCGGGGGATATCTGAATATCGCGATCGATCTGGCCGACGAGTTCTTAGGCAAGGACAAGCTGATCGTTTATACCGAAGGAAACAAACAACCGCGCGAGGAAGCCAAGTCTTCGGCCCGCGGAGGGTTTGAAGAAGGACGTTTGGTCGTGCTGGTAGACGAAACATCCGCATCCGCCAGTGAAATCCTTTCCGGTGCGGTGCAGGATTGGGACCGTGGCGTGGTCGTAGGCCGCCGTACGTTCGGAAAAGGGCTGGTACAGAAACCGATCCCGATGCCTGACGGCTCGATGATCCGCCTGACGGTTGCCCGCTATTATACGCCTACAGGCCGTTCTATCCAGAAACCGTATGTCAACGGCAACCAGGAGCAATACAACCATGACTTGATCGACCGCTACAACCGGGGGGAACTGATGAGTGCGGATAGCATCCATTTCCCCGATTCGATGAAGTACAATACGCTGGAGACGAAACGCATCGTGTATGGCGGCGGCGGTATCATGCCGGATGTCTTTATCCCGGTCGACACCTCGCGCTACACGGATTATCACCGCAGCGTCGTGGCTGCCGGCCTGGTGAACCGCATCGCCATGAATTATTTGGACCGTCATCGTGCCGAACTGAACAAGAAATATCCGAAGTTCGCCCAATACAAGCAGAACTTCAACGTGACAGACGACATAATGCAAGAACTGGTCACACTGGCTAAAGACGACAAGATCGAGTTCAACGAAGAGCAATACAACCGTTCCAAGCCGCTCATCATGCTCCAAATCAAGGCGCTTATCGCACGCGACCTGTATGATATGGCCGAATACTTCCAGGTCATCAACGACGACAACGAAAGCTTCCAGGAAGCCTTGCGCCTCATCAACGACGAACAGCGGTACAAAAAAGAATTGGGACGGTAAACCTATTATCGATAATACTTCCTATATTTGTATTCATCAACGAAAAGAAAGGAACACAAAAGATGGACACAACGATGAAAACGATAGAACTTACTTTGCCGGATTCGGAATTGTCTTTCATTAAGACAATAGCGAAGAAATTCGGATGGACTCTGACAACCAAACACACAAAAACTCAGAAAAGTCTTGATGAAGCATTGCCGATATCAAAGCCGGGCGTGTTCGCGAAGTTTCTACGGATGAATTAAAACAAATGATGGGATTATGAGTTCATACACGATCCTAATCACTAAACGATTTGAAAAGGACTTGGAAATATGTAAGAAGAGGGAACTAAAACTTAGCCTCCTCTATACTGTAATAGAGCAACTCAAATTGAACGGGACATTACCAAAACAATATCGTGCCCACAAACTAAGTGGTAATTATGCTAACTATTGGGAATGCCATATTAAAGGCGATTGGTTATTAATATGGGAGCAAAACGATGATGAACTCATTTTGATATTAACCTCAACCGGAACACATTCAGATTTATTCTAAAGGATTATGTACTGGACACTTTTTCTGACATTCGTCAAAATAGGGACTTTCACTATCGGGGGAGGATATGCGATGCTGCCCCTGATACAGCGGGAAGTGGTAGATAAAGGATGGCTTTCGAAGGAAGATTTTATCGACCTCTTCTCCGTAGCCCAGTCCTTGCCCGGCATTTTCGCCGTGAACATCTCTATTTTTGTAGGATATAAACTGAAAAAAGTGCCAGGTGGTATTGTTTGCGCTTTGGGAAGCATCCTTCCCTCCTTCTTCATCATTCTGGCTATCGCACTGTTCTTTACACACGTGCAGGACAACATATGGGTAGAGAAGGCGTTCAAAGGATTGCGTCCGGCGGTCGTCGCCTGATTGCCGTGCCTTGCCTGACAACAGCACGTTCGATCAAGATGAGTTACAAAGAGTTGATTATCCCTATCGCTGCCGCACTACTGATCTGGCAAGGAGGGTTGTCTCCTGTGTGGATTATTCTGGCGGCTATCATAGGAGGACTTGTTTACGGACTGAAAATAAAGAAAGACTGATATGATCTGGTTGCAATTATTCTATGTATATCTGAAAATCGGGATATTCGGTTTCGGTGGCGGCTATGCGATGCTCTCCCTGATACAGGCAGACGTGGTGGACTGCTACGGATGGATTTCGTCACAGGAATTTACGGATATCGTCGCCATCTCGCAGATGACCCCCGGGCCGATCGGGATCAACAGCGCCACCTACATCGGATATACAGCCATCCACAATGCCGGCTATTCGCCCGCGATGGCCGTATTAGGCTCCTGCCTGACGACATTTGCCGTCTGCCTGCCCTCTTTCCTGTTAGTGCTGGCCATCTCATACGCCTTTGCAAAATTCAGGAACAACAAATATGTAGCAGCCGCGTTCTACGGCCTCCGTCCGGCTACGGTCGGCCTGATTGCGGCAGCGGCTTTGCTATTGATGAATAGCGAGAACTTCATCGACTATAAAAGTTTCCTGATCTTCGGGGCTGCGTTCATCCTCACCTGGAAGTTCAAGATCAACCCGATCCTGATGATTATCCTGGCAGGAATCGCCGGGATAGTTCTCTATTGGTAAATTTTACCGCAAAAGTCAGGACTTTCGTAACAAGAAGTCAGGACCTTCAGAGTAAAAAACCTGGACTTCCACAATCAATATTCAGGACTTTCTATGGATAAACACCCTTATTTCAAGTCAGGCTTTCATCGATAGAAAGTCCTCCTTTGTCGAGGAAACGCTCCTCTTTTTCTAATCTGATTGTGCAGGCTTTCATCCTGTTGTAGTTTTGCTTTCGTAAAAAGGTAAAAAGATTGTCAGGTTACAAAACGAAAGCATCATGAAACAGATTTCTTCCCTACTCCTCTCCTGCCTGCTTCTCCTGCCCGCCGGATGAATGCGGAGGAAGACGCACCCAAACAATGGACGCTTCGCGATTGTATCGATTACGCCCTGGAGCATAACATCACCATACAGCGGAACCGCATCAGCGCCGAGAGTGCCCAAGAAGACGTAAAGACAGCAAGGCGGATTTCCTGCCTTCCTTGAGCGGGAACATCAGCCAGCGCGTCGTCAACCGCCCGAACAGTGCAAGAGGCACCATCATCAGCGGCGATAACATCACGACAAGCGAAAGCAAAACCTCGTACAACGGCAGCTACGGCATCGACGCCAACTGGACTGTGTATAACGGCAGCAAACGGGTGAACACCGTCAAACAACAGAAGCTGAACAACCGCATCGCCGAACTGAACGTGGACGAAAGCGAAAACTCGATCGAGGAAGTATCACCCAACTGTATGTACAGATCCTCTACTCGGCCGAAGCTGTCAAAGTAAACGAATCGACACTTGAAGTAAGCCGGAAAGAGTTTGAACGGGGACAGGAATTGTTCAACGTCGCAGTATCGCCTCAAGCGACCTCGCCCAACTGGAAGCGCAGGTCAGCAGCGACAACTACCAGCTGGTGACCTCCCAGGCTACCCTGCAGGATTATAAGTTGCAATTGAAACAGCTTCTCGAACTGGACGGAGACATCGAAATGGACCTCTACCTGCCGCAACTGAGCGACAGCAACGTCCTGATCCCGCTTCCCGAAAAAGACGATGTCTACAACACCGCCCTCAGCCTCCGTCCCGAAATAGAAGCAGGAAAGCTGAACGTGGAGAGCTCGGACCTGAGCATCAAGATGGCACGTGCAGGATATCTCCCGACCTTAAACCTCAGCGCAGGCATCGGAAGCACGAATGCCAACGGCAGCGACTTCAGCTTCAGCGAACAGGTCAAGCAGAACTGGAACAACTCGCTGGGACTGACCCTCAGCATCCCCATCTTCGACAAGCGGCAGACGAAAAGTTCCATCAACAAGGCCAAGCTGCAAAAGCAGACTAGCCAGCTGGACCTGCTGGACAACAAGAAGACACTCTACAAGACCATCGAAAACCTCTGGCTGGCCGCCAACAGCGCACAACAGCAATACGTGGCAGCTTCACAGAAGTTGAAGAGCACGGAAACCAGCTACTCTCTCGTCAGCGAACAATTCAACGTCGGCATGAAAAATACAGTAGAATTGCTCACGGAAAAAAATAACCTGTTAAGCGCACAACAGGAAACGCTCCAGGCCAAATACACGGCCATACTGAACGCAGGCTTGTTGCGCTTCTACCAAGGAGAAGAAATCAATTTATTCTGAAACATGACATTAGGGGTGAACCGCTAATGAATATATTCACTCTCTTTTTGTTTCGGAGGATGTGTCAAAATCTCCTTATCTCCGCGCCTGACGCAGGAACAAGGCACTTTTGGCACACCTCCCTTGCAAAAGGAATCGACATCCGGAAAGAAATAAAAACAGATAAAGATATGAACAAGAAGAAACTAATTATCGGTATAGTAGGCGTATTGGTCGTGGCCGGAGGCATCTGGTTCTTCACAGGCAAAACGTCGAAAGGCGGTATCCGGCTCGAAACCGCCAAAGTGGGCCGCAGTTCCATTTCGAACACGGTGACGGCAACCGGAACAGTCGAGCCGGTAACGGAAGTCGAAGTCGGCACGCAGGTGTCCGGTATCATCGACAAGTTGTATGCAGACTATAACGACGTGGTCAAAGCAGGGCAGTTGATCGCCGAAATGGACAAGGTCAACCTGAAAGCCGAACTCGCATCCGCCGAGGCACAGCTGGCAAGCAGCAAAAGCGAATTCGAGTACCAACAGAAGAATTACGCCCGCAACAAGATCCTCTTCGAAAAAAAGCTGATCAGCGACTCGGACTATGAAACGTCCACATACAACTATGAGAAAGCAAAAGCCGCCTACGAACAAAACCAAGCGGCAATGGTCAAAGTGAACCGCAACCTCGAATATGCGACGATCACCAGCCCGATCGACGGTGTCGTGATCAACCGCGCAGTTGAAGAAGGACAGACCGTGGCCGCCGGCTTCGAGACTCCGACCCTGTTCACCATCGCGGCAGACCTGACCAAGATGCAGGTGATAGCCGACGTGGATGAAGCCGACATAGGTAACGTAGAAAATGGGCAACGTGTATCCTTCACCGTCGACGCTATCCGAACGACGTATTCGAAGGTACGGTCATGCAAATCCGCCTCGGCGACAGCGAAAGCACCAGCAGCTCTTCTTCCACCTCGACCTCGACGGTCGTTACCTACGAAGTGGTGATATCGGCCGATAATCCCGACCTTAAATTGAAGCCGCGCCTGACAGCCAACGTGACGATCTTCACGCTGGAACGCGATAACGTGCTGACAGTCCCGACCAAGTCACTCCGCTTCGTACCGGATGCCGGGATGTTGACGCAACTGGCTACATCGTCTCCGAAGCCGGCAAGGAAGCCCCTGCCGGGAAACGTCTCGTATGGATCAAGAACGGGCAGGAGCTGAAGCCGAAAGCCGTTACCGTCGGTTCCACCAGCGGAAACATGATCGAGATAACCGACGGCCTGAACGAAGGTGAAGAATTGGCTGTCGATCTCGAAGCCTCCTCCATTACTCCGGCAGCCGAAGCCGAAACGGAAAGAAGCCCGTTCATGCCAGGCCCTCCGGGAAGCAATAAGAACAAGAAGAGTGCCAAGTAGGGGCAGGCTTTATATATCTGCCTTCCAAACAAGGAGTACAACAATATGAAAGAGACAATCAAATTAGAAAACATCAAGCGTGACTTCAAGGTCGGAGACGAAACGGTCCATGCCTTGCGTGGCGTCTCCTTCACGATCTACGAAGGCGAATTTGTCACCATCATGGGGACATCCGGCTCAGGAAAGAGTACCCTGCTGAACACGTTAGGTTGCCTGGATACACCGACCAGCGGAGAATATTACCTCGACGGCACATCGGTCCGCACGATGGGTAAGAACGCCCGCGCCACCTTGCGCAACCGCAAAATCGGGTTCGTCTTCCAGAACTACAACCTGCTGCCTAAGACGACAGCGGTCGAGAACGTGGAGCTGCCCTTGATGTACAATCCGTCCTACAGTGCAGCCGAACGACACAAGAAAGCAGTCGAATCGCTGGTTGCCGTAGGTCTGGGCGACCGCCTGATGCATAAAAGCAACCAGATGTCCGGAGGACAGATGCAACGTGTCGCCATCGCCCGGGCGCTGGTAAACGACCCCGCCGTCATCCTCGCCGATGAAGCGACCGGAAATCTCGATACCCGTACCTCTTTCGAGATACTGGTTCTTTTCCAGAAACTGCATGCCGAGGGACGTACCATCATATTCGTGACCCACAACCCGGAGATCGCCCAGTACAGCAGCCGCAACATCACGCTGCGCGACGGGCATGTCACTTCCGACACAGTCAACCGGAACATCCTGAACGCGGCAGAAGCTTGGCACGGCTACCGAAGAATGACGATTGATCTTGCCTCCCTTCCGCGGGTGCCCCTTTATGCGAATACCGGAATCATCCGATATAAGCGGAAGGAGGCAAAGGTGTTTAAAGAGTAACTTATAAAACAACAAAAACAATGAACGGAACAAACCTAATAAAAATAGCTGTCCGGGCACTCGCCAATAACAAATTGCGCGGCTTCCTCACGATGCTGGGTATCATTATCGGCGTAGCCTCCGTGATCACGATGCTTGCCATCGGACAAGGCTCGAAACGAAGCATACAGGCCCAGATCAGCGAGATGGGTTCCAACATGATCATGATACATCCGGGGGCCGACGTGCGTGGCGGTGTCCGGCAGGATGCCTCCGCGATGGAAACCCTGAAACTACAGGATTACGAGGATATAGTCGACGAAACACGCTTTGTCTCGGCCGTTTCTCCTTCCGTCAACAGCAGCGGGCAGGCGATCTACGGCGCCAACAACGCCCCGACCACGGTCTACGGCATCAGTCCCGACTATCTGGAGATACGGCGCTACAAAGTCGAGGACGGCGACATGTTCACCGAACAGGACATCCAGACAGCCGCCAAAGTATGCGTAGTCGGCAAGACCGTCGTCGACAACCTCTTCCCCGACGGCAGCAACCCGGTAGGCAAGGTCATACGTTTTCAGAAATTACCTTTCCGCATCGTAGGCGTGCTGGAAAGCAAAGGATACAACAGCATGGGAATGGACCAGGACGACCTAATCTTAGCTCCATACACAACTATTCAGAAAAAGGTCCTGGCCATCACCCATCTGCAAGGCATTACCTGTTCGGCCCTCAAGGAGGAATACACCGACCAGGCCATCGACGAGATTTCTGAAATACTCCGCCGCAACCATAAGTTGAAGGAAAGTGACGATGATGATTTTACCATCCGTAGCCAGCAGGAGTTGAGCACGATGTTGACAAGCACTACGGATATGATGACTGTGCTGTTGGCGGCTGTGGCGGGTATTTCGCTCCTCGTAGGCGGTATAGGGATCATGAATATCATGTACGTCAGCGTGACGGAGCGTACACGCGAGATCGGCCTCCGTATGAGTATCGGGGCAAAAGGCATCGACATCCTGGCACAGTTCCTGATCGAGTCCATCCTGATCAGTGTGACAGGCGGTTTGATAGGTGTAGTCTTTGGAGTGGGCGCAGCCTTGTCGTGAACGGGGTCGCCCACTTTCCGATCTACATCCAGCCCTGGAGCGTCATCCTCTCGTTCGCCGTATGTACCGTCACGGGTGTATTCTTCGGATGGTATCCGGCCAAAAAGGCGGCACAGCTCGACCCGATAGAGGCAATACGTTACGAATAGCAGGCGGGAAGCATCGAGGGAAGAAGACGCTCTGCGTCAAGCATGCCTCATAGGTATGAGGCAACGTACCTCAAAGATATGAGGCAACTCACCTCATAGGTACGAGGCAATACACCTCATAGTGATGAGGCATGCTCGACGCAGAGCCTCTTCCATGACCGATGCCGCCTGGCGTTCGACAGAGAAACAACACTTCTTCCATGCCCGATGCTTCTCTGATATATAATAAACAGTATCTTTGCATAAATGGGAACAACAGAGACAATGCACACATTACCGGCTCCCCCCTTCAAAGGCATGGGGAAGCTGATCCATATCGCAGCCTGGGCCATCCTCTTCGGGCTGCCGTTCTTCTTCACCGGACGCGAGTCGCAGACGGTGACGATCCTGAGCTACGTCCGCTCCATGATCGTCCCGCTGTCGTTCATGCTGGTGTTCTATGCCAACTATTTCGTGCTGATCGACCATTTCCTGTTCGCCAAGCGTCCCTGGAAGTTCTTGCTATGCAATGTCGTACTGATCGCTGCCTCGATGGGGGCCGTCCATCTGATGTTCGAACTGCTCCCGCATCCCGAATGGGAACATCCGAGGCCGGAAAGGGAATGGCAGGAGACGGTCGGTTTCTTCATGGTGAACGCCATGCTGTATATGCTGGTGGCAGGGCTAAGCGTCGCCATCAAGATGACCGGAAGTTGGTACGAGATGGAATCGTCCCGCCGGGAGTTGGAGAAAAGCCGTGCCGAAGCGGAATTGCAGAACCTGAAAAGTCAGTTGAACCCCCATTTCCTTTTCAACACGCTGAACAATATCTACAGCTTGATCGCTTTCAGCCCGGAGAAGGCGCAGGAGGCGGTACACGACCTGAGCCGCCTGCTCCGCTACGTGCTCTACGACAGCAGCCAGCCGATGGTTCCGTTGGAGAAGGAACTCGATTTCATCCGGAACTATGTGGAACTGATGCGTATACGCCTGCCGGAACATGTGAAACTCACGACCGACATATCGTCCGCCACATCTGAAACCCAGGTGGCGCCTCTCCTTTTCATCTCCCTGATCGAGAATGCTTTCAAGCATGGGGTGAGCCACAACAAGCCCTCGTTTATCGACTTGAAGATTCACCAGGAAGGGACACGGATCGTCTGCTCTATCCGCAACAGCGACTTCCCGAAAGACAACGGACAGGACAAGAGCGGTTCCGGCATTGGGCTGCAGAATCTCAGCAGGCGGTTGGAATTGCTGTATCCGTCGCATCATATTTTCACGTACGGGCAAAAAGGAGACGAATATGTTTGCCTGTTAGAATTGCAGGCATAAGGATTTATTATATTTTTGTCCGGTACATCAATACAACAAATTATGACGTTAACATGTGCAATCATCGATGACGAACCACTGGCCATCAGTCTGCTGGAAAGTTATGTAAACAAGACTCCGTTCCTCCGCCTCACGGCAAAGTTCAACAGCGCCCTTGAGGCATTGCCCGTATTGAGCGCCCAGCCGGTAGAGCTGCTTTTCCTCGATATCCAGATGCCGGAGTTGAGCGGCATGGAATTTTCTCGGATACTGGAGGCAGATACCCGCATCATCTTTACGACGGCTTTCGAACAGTATGCCCTCGACAGCTACAAGGTGAACGCCCTCGACTATCTGCTGAAACCGATCAGTTACCCGGATTTCCTCAAGGCGGCCAACAAGGCGTTGCAATGGTACGAGCATATGCAAACGCCTGCGGCAGAGATCGAGTCGATCTTCATCAAGACTGAGTATAAGCAGGTACAGGTCGAACTGCGCAAAATACTCTATATCGAAGGGCTGAAAGACTATGTCAAAATTTTTATCGAGGATGAACCGCATCCCATCCTTTCACTGATGAGCATGAAGTCGCTGGAAGAGATGCTGCCGGCAAGCCGCTTTATCCGCGTACACCGTTCCTTTATCGTACAGCCTGAAAAGATCAAGGTGATCGAACGGAACCGGATCGTGTTCGGAAAAGAATATATCCCGATCTCCGACAACTACAAACCGAGGCTTGTCGAATTCCTGGCGCAACGGTCACTCAATTTCAATTGACAATGGACAATTAACTTTGTTAAGATGATACGGCGTAGCCAATTCTCAATTAATTAAAAAAAGTTGTAACAGCAACTTTTCCAAAGCCCTAGTCATCCGGCTCATCGGGCAAGAATAGTTATTCGAGAAAACGGCTACCGCATACGTCCTTCCATCTTTCGTGATATAGCCGGCATAGCTCCTGACACCCGTAATGCCCCCGCTTTTCAGGTGGGCTTTTCCCTGCAACTTCGATCCTTTCAAGAAATTGCGCACTGATCCCTCTATCCCGGCTTGTGGTAAAGAGGCTATGAAAGCATCCGAAACAGCAGATTCCGTCGCCATATAGACCAACAGCTCTCCCATAAATCCGGCCGACACCTTATCTGCCGGAGCCAAGCCGCTGCCGTCGTTCATCCGGAGCGGAAAGACATCCAAACCTTTCTTCTCCCAATATTCTTTCACGACCTGCACACCACGACCAAACGAGGAGATCATCTCGTTCCTTCGCGGTTTGTATTGCAATCCGACCGTTTTGACCAAAGCATCCGCATATAGGTTATGGCTGACATGGTTGCATACGCTTGCTATCTCCCGCAGCGTGGGCGAATAGGTCGTGACAATCTCTTTCCTCTCTCCCTTCTTCCACCGGTTTTCCTCCACCTCGATACGGTAGCAGGAAGGGGACCCGTCCACCCGTATTCCCTTCTGCTGAAGCTGGTCCGTCAGATAGCGTGCCAAATATAAGGCAGGATCGGGGATATCTCCTTTCAAGACATACGCCTCCCGGTTCGCAGGCAGGACACCATACAGGTAGCGCACGTCATCGAGCGGAGCACCGATAATATAAGCGCTGTCCGAAGAAACCGGAGCGGCTTTCAGGTAGTTCTTAAACCGGATAAAAGGGATATCCGGCTCTGTCCCCTTTAGGACCGGCCTCGTCCCGGCAGCCCCAGTCTGCAAGGATAACTTATACATATTGTCGAAGATGGAAATACCATAACTTCCGGGGGCATAATAATTCCCCATATCTTCCCGGAGCCATTTAATAGAGACGCCTTCGGTGTCGAAAATGCTTTCGTCCGATATGACCGATCCTGTTATATGCTTGATGCCGGCTTTCTGCAAAGCAGCTATCCAGGTTGACAAAAACTTGTTCTGCCCCGGTGCGAAATGCGAAGAGCCCAAGGAGGGATCACCGCTTCCTTTTATATAGAGGTTTCCCTCCAACGTGCCGTTTTCCAGTATTCCGTCATATTCCAACGTGGTCGGATAGCGATAGTCTTCTCCCAATATCTCAAGCGCTGTCGCCGTGGCTACCGTCTTCAACACCGAAGCGGGCGATTGCAGCCGGTCCGTATCATAACTGTAGACCATTCTTCCCTCCTGCACATCTTTCACTACCAGAGAAAAAGAGGCTCCCCGCATATAAGGGGCCTGCAATAACCATTTGACGGGGGCGGGAGTCTGTGCACCGGCAAGCAAATGAAGGCAAATCAACAGGCAAAGCAGTACTATTTTGTTTCGTATCATCCTTTCTATTCAACTTTATTTTATCTTTGCCATAAAGGCGAAGATAAGTCGGTTTGCATTATCTTTGCCTGCAAAGATAAGAATTTAATATGAACCCATTGTTTGATAAACCGTTCACATTCGACAGGGTGGCACGTATTCTGTTCGGCCTGGCTGTTATCAGTGGTATTATCTATCTGATCGCCGTCCTGCGAAATGCTTTGTTACCATTCCTGATTGCCTGGCTGCTGGCTTATATGATGCAGCCGTTCGTCAAGTTCTTCCAGTATAAAGTCAAGCTGAAAAGCCGTTTGCTGTCTATCCTGGCCGTTCTCGTGTCTACCCTTCTGGTGATCTC
>ENA-OQCE01000516-OQCE01000516.1-human-gut-metagenome-genome-assembly--contig:-NODE-516-length-18670-cov-11.516637_pt1 | contig 18670 bp, 26 predicted proteins | sample MGYA00242495_ERZ504572 | MGnify/ENA primary metagenome ERZ504572 (study PRJEB26092, sample SAMD00036228) | human gut metagenome | host: Homo sapiens | study: EMG produced TPA metagenomics assembly of...
GATCGAAGCGTAAGCCCCGGCGTTGGTGGAAATGGTGAAAATGCGTTGGCGCAAATGGCGGGATTGCGTTGGCATGATTGGTTGTTGAGCGTTGGTCAAAATGGTTGTTTTTACAGTAGCGCTAACATCGAGACGCTGCACCAGGCCGAGCTCTGGGTCGAGCGCTACCTCGACTGGTGCGGGTTCTGGGCCGACTTCCTGGAGGACAGGACCGTGGTGGACGGCAGGAGGGTCTACACCCACGAGAGGCTGAGGCGGCGCGCTCGTCGCTGTCGTCGCTGGTGTCGGCGGGGACGCTGTTCACCTACCTCGACCCCGCCCTGGCCAAGCCGGCCCGCTGCCGTCGACCAACAACATGATCGAGGGAGGGGTGAACTCGCAGCTGAGGGCCGTCCTGCGCAACCACCGGGGCTGACGTCGGTCAAGCGCGTGAAGGCGGTGTTCTGGTGGTGCCACGCGCACTCGGGGGACGCGAGGACGGCGCGCGAGAAGCTCGCCACGATGCCGACCGACGCGGACATCGACTTCCTGTTCAGCGTCTACTCCGCCTCGCCGTCGCGCGAGGACGGAGGGCCGGAGTGGGGCGACAGGGCCGTGTGGGAGGACCTCCACCACAGGGACCCGTACCCGTTCTGGCTGGATTAATGGATGGAAACGGATGTTCTATCGGGACACACATTTTGTCCTATAAGCCTCATTTGATATGGGGCTTTTAGTTGGCCTCGCGCATTTTGCCGGGCAGTTGCGGTTTTCCGCACCTGCCGGCTTTCTTTTTGCCCAAAGGCGGTTAATCATTGAAGCGGGATTGGCGGCCGAAGGATAGGGCGGTGTCGCCGAACTTGTCTCGGACGGCATCGATCGCGACGGAGAGGTCGCGACGGTCGCTCGATTGGGCTCCGCGGTCGTCGACTTCGCAGAACAGGTCGGTCTGGATGCCGCCTTGGTGGTCGAAGTCGCTCATACCGATGCCTGCTAAGCGAACATGCATGCCTTCCTGCCAGATGTTGTCGAGTAGCTCGAGGGCCACGGCCACGAAGATGTTCTCATCGTCGGTCGGATGAGGCAGCCGGCGCTGTGCCGTACGCCCGCTTCCATACGAATACTTGAGCTTGAGCGTTACCGTGCCACCCGTCAGTCCCTGACGCGCAGGCGGCGTCCAACCGACTCACCCAGCAGCGCAATCGCCGCTTCGATGTCCCCGCGCTCAGTCAAATCTTTCGCAAAGGTGCGTTCATTGCTGACCGACTTGACCTCGCGCCCTTCATCGAGACTCGTGACTTCGGAGATTTCGAGTCCCAGCGCACGCTGCGCATGCGTTCGCCGTTGACGCCAAAAATAGAGGCCAAGGTGGATTCCGGTGCACGTGATAGCTCGCCGAGCGTGTAGATGCGCATGCGGCGCAGTCGCTCCTCGGCCGAGCGCCCGATGCCGCTCATGGCAGATACCGGCAGCGCGGCCAAAAAGCGCTGCTCGGTTCCGGGGCGCACGATGGTCAGCCCAAACGGCTTATCCCGCTCGCTTGCGATCTTTGCGACCGTCTTGTTGCAGCCTACGCCAATGGAGCACGTCACTCCCAGCGCTGCCACGCGGTCGCTTATACGCCGTGCAACCAGCAGCGGGTCCTCGGGCGCAAAGCGACCCGGTGTGATATCGATAAAGGCTTCGTCGATCGATACGCGCTCAACGCGCGGCGTCTCCTCGGCAAGAATCGCCATGACCTGCGCGCTCACCTCGCGGTAGCGATCAAAGTGCCCGTGCGTCCAAATGGCTTGCGGGCACAAGCGCCGTGCCTCGGCTGAGGGCATGGCGGAGTGCACGCCAAAGCGACGTGCCTCGTAAGAACAGGTGGACACAACGCCGCGGGAATCGGCGTCTCCGCCCACGATGAGCGGCTTTCCGCGCCATTCGGATGATCGAGCATCTCCACGCTCGCAAAAAACGCATCGAGGTCCATCAGGCCCACCGCCGGACCCGTCCAGGGAGGCGGCGTGACGCCCATGGCATCCTCATAACCGTATGTATGTTCGCGTCTTTCCATGTCATGAGTATACCGCGCAGCTCATGTGGGGTGCGTGTATGTGCTTGCAAATCCCGAATTCTTGTCTAAGATATGGATTTACCCTCGACTACACCGAAGAAGTTGGTCTCACGGACTTCACCTGCCCGCGTCGATGGCGTATTATGTTCAACTGTTTGTTTGTAGTTGCAGCCTAAAGCTGCTTGGTTGGAGGAGTTTCCTTTGGCAGTCAAGATTCGCCTTGCTCGTCACGGCGCTAAGAAGCGTCCGTACTACCGTGTCGTCGTCGCCGATTCCCGCGCCCCGCGTGACGGTCGTATCATCGAGGAGGTTGGCCGCTACAACCCGATGACCGCCCCCAAGACCATCAACCTCGACCTCGAGAAGATCGCCGACTGGCAGTCCAAGGGCGCTCAGCTCACCGATGCCGTCGCCGCTCTGGTCAAGGCCGCCAACGAGGGCGAGAAGACCGAGACCGTCGTCAAGAAGTCCAAGAAGCAGCTCGCCAAAGAGGCCGAGGCCGCTAAGCTGCCGCTGAGGCCGCTGAGGGCGCCGAGGAGTAAATCGTGCCTGAGGTTGACGCTGCACAGCTCGAGGGTGAGGCAATGCTCTCAGATCGCATCGCCGATCTCGTCGAATATCTCGTTGTTCAGATCGTCGACGACCCGGATTCCGTGAGCCTTGAGGTCATCGATGGTGACGACACCTCTACGATCGAGGTTTCTGTCGCCGAGGATGACGTCGCTAAGGTCATCGGCCGTCGTGGCCGTACCATCAAGCCATTCGCACGCTCGCCCGTGCACTGGCCGCTCGCCTCGACACTGCAGTCGAGGTAGAGGTTCTGGGCTAGGACCTTGAGGTCCCAGTACAAAAACATCGCCCGTGTGGTCAAGCCGCACGGAAGGAAGGGGGAGGTCCTCGCGCAGCCGCTGCGGGGGCTTCCTTCTGTATTGACGCCGGGTATGCGCGTCGCCCTGACGCCGCCGGCGCTCAAGCGCGACCGCTTTTGCACGGTCGTGTCCGTCACCGATACGGGCGATGGCGATCTGGTCTCGTTTGAGGGCATTGACGACTTGACGGCCGCCGAGGGCATCACGGGATGCTATGTGCTGGCAAATCGTGACGACTTTGAGCTCGATTCGCTCGACGCCGCCTATACCGACCTGATGGGTCGCGAGGTGGTCGACGAGCGCTTCGGTTCGCTCGGCACGATCGTCGAGATCATGTCGACGCCCGCTAACGATGTTTGGGTTGTCGAGGGTGATCGGTACGGCGAGGTGCTGATTCCCGTGATCGAGCAGGTTGTGCTCGATCTTCCCGACACAGGAACAATTTTCGTCCACGTTATGGACGGCCTGATCGATATGGACAAGTAGGGAGGACAACATGCTGATTGAGACCCTTTCGGTCTTTCCCGAGATGTTTGAGCCCGTCATGTCCACATCGATTTTGGGCCGCGCCCGCAAGGCCGGCCTTTTTGATTTTAAGGCGTATAACCTGCGCGACTGGACGCACGACCGCCATCGTACCGTCGATGACGAGCCGTACGGCGGCGGGCAGGGCATGCTCATGAAGGTCGAGCCTATTGCCGAGGCCATCGAGCTATTAGCTCCGAGGGTCCCAAGCCCACCGTGGTGTTCTTTACGCCCTGTGGCGAGCCCTTTACGCAGCATGTGGCCGAGCGCCTGCTCAAAAGCGAGCGCCTGCTGTTTGTGTGCAGCCGCTACGAGGCGTCGACGAGCGTGCGTATGCGTATGCCGATGAGCGCCTGTCGATCGGCGACTACGTGCTCACGGGCGGCGAGCTGCCCGCTATGGTGGTGGCTGACGCCGTCGTGCGTCTCATCCCCGGCGCCTTGGTGACGAGATGAGCAACGTCGACGAGTCGTTTTCGACCGCCGAGGACGGTGGCCTGCTCGAGTACGCGCAGTATACCCGTCCCGCCGAGTTCAACGGCGAGGGCGTGCCCGCCGTGCTCGTGAGCGGCGATCACGCCAAGGTCGACGCCTGGCGCCGCAAGAATGCCATCGAGCGCACCTGCCGCTGGCGTCCCGACCTAATCGAGACGGCGCGGCTTACGCCCGAGGAGCGTGCATACGCGCAAGAGATTCTGGACGCGTCGTATTCGCAGAGCGAGGAGTGAGAATGGTCCCATCGCAGCATTCCGTGCTAAGGGGTGCGTTTGAGTGGATTGTGGTCGTCGCGATCGCACTCGTCGCCACCTTCTTGATTCGCTCGTTTGTGGTCGAACCCTTTGTGGTGCCCACCGGTTCCATGGAGTCCACGATCGAGATTGGCGACCAGATCCTGGCCCAAAAGGTGAGCCTCGAGCTCGGTCAGCCCGTCAAGCAGGGCGATATCGTGGTGTTCCATAACCCCGATGGTACCTCCGAGCACGATGTTCTCGTCAAGCGTGTTATTGCCACGGCCGGCCAGACCGTTGACCTGCAGGACGGCAAGGTGGTCGTTGACGGCCAAGCACTCGACGAGGACTACACGACCGGCATGAGCTGGCCGCTTTCGGTCCAGGCTCCCGGCGCTCAGGTAGGCTATCCCTACACCGTTCCCGATGGGTGCGTGTGGGTGATGGGCGACAACCGCGAAAACTCTGCCGACTCACGCTACTTTGGTCCCGTCGATCGCTCTGATCTGATCGCCGTGGCGCTCGTGCGCTACTGGCCGCTCAACCGCATCGGCGCTATCGACTAAAAAACGCTATAGTACAGTACCTAACCGTGTAATCGTTTCGACGAGGGGATATTAGAGGCATGAACGCTTCATCGCTTTCCTTCCAAGACATCATCCTGCGCCTCCAGCAGTACTGGGGCGAGCAGGGCTGCGTCATTATGCAGCCCTATGACTCCGAGGTCGGTGCCGGTACCTTCCATACCGCGACCACGCTGCGCTCGCTCGGTCCCTCCGAGTGGCGCACCTGCTATGCGCAGCCTTGCCGCCGTCCCGCCGACGGCCGCTACGGCGAGAACCCCAACCGCATGCAGCACTACTATCAGTTCCAGGTGCTCATTAAGCCCTCGCCGGTCAACGCCCAGGAGCTCTACCTGGGGTCTCTTGCCGCCATTGGCCTGGACCCCAACGACCATGACGTCCGCTTTGTCGAGGACGACTGGGAGAGCCCGACGCTCGGCGCCTGGGGCCTTGGCTGGGAGGTCTGGCTCAACGGTATGGAGGTCACGCAGTTTACGTACTTCCAGCAGGTGGGCGGCATCGAGGTCGACCCCGTGCCCGTTGAGATCACCTATGGTCTGGAGCGCATCGCCATGTACGCCCAGGGCGTCAACTCCGTTTATGACCTGGTGTGGAGCTATCTGCCCGATGGCACGCCCATGACCTATGGCGACGTGTTCCTGGAGAACGAGCGCGAGTTCAGTGCCTACAACTTTGAGGTCGCCAACGTCGAGATGATGCGTCAGAAGTTTGACGACTACGAGGCCGAGTGCCACTCCTGCCTGGAGCGCAAGCTTCCGCTGCCGGCGTACGACTGCGTTATGAAGTGCAGCCATGCCTTCAACTTGCTCGACGCCCGTGGCGCCCTGTCCGCGGTCGAGCGTGCCAACTACATCCTGCGCGTCCGCGCCGTCGCCAAGGCGTGCTGCGAGCCTATATGCCGAGGTCGCCGGAGTCAACGAGAATGCCGACCAGGAAGGCGAGGTGGCGTAAGCCATGGCAGACGCTAAGGATTTCCTGTTTGAGATTGGTACGGAGGAAATGCCCTCCGCACCGCTGAACAATGCCGTCAAGCAGCTTGGCACCATGATCGCCAAGGGTCTCGACGAGGCCGGTCTGGCCCATGGCGAGGTCCGCGTGATCTCGAGCCCGCGTCGACTGGCTGCGCTCGTGGCCAACGTCGCCACTGCGACCGATGAGGTCCATGAGGTCAAGCGCGGTCCCGCGGCCAACATCGCCTTCGATGCTGACGGTAACGCCACCAAGGCCGCCCAGGCTTCGCCCGCAAGTGCGGCGTGGCTGCCGAGGGCCTGGTCCGTCGCGAGGATACGGACGGTCGCGAGTATGTCTTTGCCGAGAAGAACATTCCTTCCGCCCCGGCCACCCCGATCCTGACGGCCCTGTGCGAGAAGACTATCGCCGGCCTGCAGTGGCCCAACTACCGCTCCCAGCGCTGGGGCCACGAGCACGCGACGTTCGTGCGTCCGGTCCGTTGGATCTGCTGCCTTTTGGGTGAGGATGTTGTGCCCGTGTCGTTTGCCGACGTGACGAGTGGCAACACCACGCGTGGTCATCGCGTACTTGGCCCTGGTGACCATGTGGTTGCCAGCCCCGCCGCCTACGAGCAGGTGCTCGAGGACGCCGGCGTGCTTTCTGCCGAGCGTCGTCGCGAGGCCATCCTCGCCGGTATCGCTGAGGTCGAGGCTGCCCGTCCCGGCTGCCATGTCGATACGCCCAAGAAGGTCTTCGAGGAGGTTATCAACCTCTGCGAGTGGCCGACGGTGCTCGTCGGTACTTTCGATGAGGAGTTCCTCAAGGTCCCGCACGAGATTATCTGCGAGTCCATGCTCACCAACCAGCGCTACTTCCCGATCTATGACGGCGAGGGCAAGCTCACGCGTGAGTTCGTGGTCGTTTCCAACAGCAAGCCCGAGAATGCCGAGCGCGTGATCGACGGCAACGAGCGCGTCGTGCGCGCCCGTCTGGATGATGCCAAGTTCTTCTACGAGGAGGACCTGAAGATCTCCCTCGACGAGTTCCGTGAGCGTCTGGCCAAGGTTGCCTTCCAGGAGAAGCTCGGTAGCGTGCTCGCCAAGTCCGAGCGCATCGAGCAGCTCGCGCTCGCCATCGCCCGCGAGGCTCACCTGGCGCCCATCTTGCCGCCGACGCTGCTCGCGCCGCACACCTGTGCAAGGCAGACCTGGTGTCCAACGCCGTCGTCGAGTTCACGAGCCAGCAGGGCGTGATGGGTGGTTACTACGCCTGCGCGATGGGGGAGAACGAGAGGTCGCTCATGCCATTCGCGATCACTATCGTCCCCGCTTTGCCGGCGACGAGCTGCCCGAGGGCACCGCTGGCTGCATCGTGGCCTGCGCCGACAAGCTCGATACCATCGCCGGTATCTTTGCCATCGGCGAGCCCCCGACCGGCTCCTCCGACCCCTACGCGCTGCGTCGTGCCGCTATCGGCATCATCAACATCCTGCGCGACCGTCTGCCGATCGATCCCACGTCGCTCATCGACTTCGCCCTTGAGCTCTACAGTGAGCAGGGCATTGAGTTCGACGCCGCCGAGGTCGCCCAGCAGGTTCGCGACTTCTTCCATGGCCGCCTGGTGAGCATGGCCCGCGACGAGAAGATCCCGGCCGATACCGTTGCCGCCGTCTCCGCGGTGCACATCATTGCTCCGTCCGTCTTCTTCGCCCGCTGCGCCGCCCTCGACGAGGCCCGCAAGAACGACGCTGAGACGTTCGATAACCTGGCGACCGCCTATGCCCGCGCCGCGCACATCTCCAAGCCCGAGCTGGGTGCGGAGTACGACCGCGCCCTGATGGGCGAGGTTGAGCTCGCGCTTGCCGACGCTCCGAGGCCGCTCGGACCGCCGTCGATGCTGCTCTCGCTGTCGAGGATTACCCGGCCGCATTTGCTGCCCTCGCCGCCCTGCGTGCCCCCATCGACCGCTTCTTCGACGAGGTCATGGTCATGGACAAGGACGAGCAGCTTCGCGATAATCGCCTTAAGCTGCTCAACCGCTTCGAGGCCGTTTTCTCCGGCATCGCCAACATCGGTGAGCTTGCCCGCAAAAAGTAAGCTAGCCTGCGCGTAAGCGCAAAAGGAGCCCCGCATGGATTGCCCGGTCACCGCTCGTCCCAACGTTATCGTTATCTCCGACTCGCTCGGCGATACCGCTTGTGAGGTGGTGCTTGCGGCGTCCGGGCAATTTGATGAAGGGGCTTTTCGTCTCTTGCGCCTGTCCAAGGTGACCTCGGTAGAGCAGGTCAAGTCGTTTGTGGGCCCGCGCGTCGATGCCGACCATCGCGATATTGCCGTGTTCCATACCATTGTCGATCCGACGCTTCGCGCCCGCGTGCTCGATTGCCTGGGCATGCTGCATATTCGTTCAGTCGACCTGATCGGCCCGACGCTCGCCGTGCTGTCGTCGCTCATTGGCGTGCCGCCCAAGGGCGTTGCGGGCGTGATTCACAAGACCGATGACCGTTACTTCCATCGCATCGAGGCCATGGAGTATTTTGTTGAGCACGATGACGGGCGTGGTTGCGACGATCTGTCGAGTGCCGATATCGTGCTGCTGGGTGTGTCGCGTACATCCAAGACGCCGCTGTCGATGTATTTAGCCTATCAGGGTTACAAGGTTGCCAACGTCCCTCTGGCGCACGGCATGGAGCCGCCCAAGTCGATTTACGAGGTCGACCCGATGCGCCTGTTCGGCCTGATTTCGACCGTCGATGTGATTTCCGAAATTCGCGATAGCCGCTTGGGCGATGACTACGCTCGTGCCGTTGCCGGCTCCTATGCCGAGCCCGAGAGCGTGCGCGGCGAGCTTGAGGAAGCTCGTGCCTCATGAAGCGCTTAGGCTGCTTTGTTGTGCGTACCGACGGCAAAGCCATCGAGGAAAGCGCTGCCGAGATCATTGCTCACCTCGAAGAGATTCAAGAGGCAAGAGTCCGCCGTGCCGTCCGCCGCGCTCAACAAAAGTAGCTCACTTGGGACAAGGTTGTTTGGGTAGCTAATTTGGGACGGGGCTCTTTTAGCTAACCAAAGAGAATACTTGGAAATAATGCTGATAAATGGTAAAGCGATTTAGCAAAAACATCGCATCCGACCTGCACTTTCCTTGTAGTGGTATCTTCATAAGGTAACCACCTTTACCTACCGTTTACCGCCTGTTTTAGCACGTTTACCAAACCGCGTATCCTCTGCTCAAGCCCGTTCATATCCCGCCGTATAGTTCCCTCACGGCCCGCATCCGGCGGTCGATTCGTTACCACGGTCGTGCGCGAGAGCGCATGGAAGGGGAAGTATCGTGAGCGATTGCAAGAGGGTTTACCGTTTTGGAACCGATGCCCAGGGCATTTGTGTCACCGAGGGCGACAAGTCCATGAACTTTGTGCTTGGCGGCAAAGGCGCGAACCTTGCCGAGATGAGCCGCATCGGCCTGCCGGTTCCCGGTGGCTTTACCATTACCTGCCAGACTTGCGTTGAGTACTCCGGCGCCGGCAACGTATGGCCGGAGGGCGCGCTCGACGAGATCGTTGCCGCCGAGGTCGACCTCGAGGCCCGCTGCGGCAAGAAGCTCGGCGATGCCTCCGATCCGCTGCTCGTGTCGGTCCGCTCGGGCGCTCCGTTCTCCATGCCCGGCATGATGGACACGGTTCTCAACCTGGGCCTCAACGACGATTCCGTCCAGGGCCTTATCGCCAGACACAGAACCCGCGTTTTGCCTGGGACAGCTATCGTCGCTTTATCCAGATGTTCTCCAACGTCGTCATGGGTGTCGATGCCGACTTGTTCGAGAATGCCCTGACCCAGGCCCGCCTGGTCGCCGGCGTTCGCGTCGATTCCGATCTTTCGGCCGAGGACCTGCAGGAGCTCGTCGAGACCTTTAAGGGCATCTTCTCCGAGAACGTCGAGGCGACCCTGTATCCCGAGCTCGAGGTCGCCGACGGTAAGCCCGTTTTCCCGCACGATCCGGAGCTCCAGCTGCGCCTTGCCATCCAGGCCGTCTTTGGCAGCTGGATGAACGAGCGCGCCTGCATCTACCGCAAGCAGCACGGCATTTCCGACGAGCTCGGCACCGCCGTCAACGTCCAGGCCATGGCCTTTGGCAACAAGGGCGAGACCTCTGCGACCGGCGTCGCCTTTACGCGCAACCCGGCCGACGGCACCAAGGAGTTCTATGGCGACTTTTTGGTGAATGCCCAGGGCGAGGACGTCGTCGCCGGCATCCGAAACACCGAGCCCATCGCCGACCTCAAGACCACCTCGGGCCTCGAGTCCGCAGGCGAGGAGCTCGAGCGCGTGTTCCTGACGCTCGAGGATCATTACCGCGATATGTGCGATATCGAGTTCACCATCGAGCAGGGCAAGCTCTGGATGCTCCAGACCCGCGTGGGCAAGCGCACCGCCACTGCCGCCCTGCGCATTGCTATCGAGATGGTCGAGGAGGGCCTGATCACCCGCGAGGAGGCTGTGAGCCGCATCGATCCCGCGCAGCTCGACCAGCTCCTGCACCCGCAGTTCGACGCCTCCAAGAAGTACGAGGCCCTGGCCAGCGGCCTTAACGCCAGCCCTGGTGCCGCCGTGGGCGAGGTCGTGTTCTCGAGTGATGACGCCGTCGCGCGCGCCAACGAGGGCCACAAGGTCATTCTGGTCCGCTGGGAGACCAACCCCGACGACCTGAAGGGCATGGTCGCCGCCGAGGGCATCCTGACCAGCCATGGCGGCAAGACGAGCCATGCCGCCGTTATCGCCCGCGGCATGGGTACGCCCTGCGTCTGCGGTGTCGAGCGCTTCCATATCGACGCTGCCGAGAAGGTCGTGCACATCGAGGGCAGCGACCGCGTGCTGCGCGAGGGTGATGTCATCTCCATCGACGGTACCCAGGCATCGTCTCGACGGCGCCGTCGACCTGGTTTCGGCCGAGCTCACCGGCGACCTGGACACCATCCTGTCCTGGGCCGATGAGATCCGTTTGGACGAGACCGACGGTCACGCCAACCACGTGCGCGTCAACGCCGACAACCCCGAGGATGCCGAGCTCGCTCTTGAGTTTGGCGCCGAGGCCATCGGTCTGTGCCGCACCGAGCACATGTTCCTGGGCGATCGCAAGAACATCATCCAGAGCTTTATCCTGTCTGACGATGAGGCCGTGAAGCAGCAGGCCCTGGCCGACCTGCTCAAGGTTCAGACCGAGGACTTCCTGGCGATGTTCAAGACCATGTCCGGTCGCGATGTGGTCGTCCGCCTGCTCGATCCGCCGCTTCATGAGTTCCTGGATAATCCTCGCGAGCTCGAGGTCGCCATCACCAAGAAGGAGGCCGCCGGCGCTCCTGAGGAGGAGCTCACTGCCCTGCGCGCCCGCCTGCGTCGCATTGACAGCATGGTCGAGTCCAACCCCATGCTGGGCCTGCGTGGTGTGCGCCTGTCCGTCGTCTTTAGCGATCTGCCTCTCATGCAGGTTCGCGCCGTTGCCACGGCTGCTGCCCGCCTTATCAAGGAGGGCGTCGACCCACGCCCCGAGATCATGGTTCCGCTCGTTTCCATCACGGCAGAGCATGTCCAGACCCGCGAGGTCATTGAGCGCGTAATCGCCGAGGTTTCCGCCGAAGAGGGCGTCGACTCAACATTCCCGTGGGCACGATGCTCGAGCTGCCGCGCGCCTGTATGGTCGCCGACGAGATCGCCCATCATGCCGACTTCTTCTGCTTTGGCACCAACGACCTCACGCAGACGACCTTCGGCTTCTCTCGTGACGATGCCGAGGCCAAGTACATCCCGCTGTACATGCACAAGAAGATCCTGAAGGACAATCCCTTCGAGACCATCGACACGGCGGTGCTGGAGCTCGTGCGCTTGGCCGTCGAGAAGGGCCGCGCCACCAATCCCGACATGCACTTTGGCGTGTGCGGCGAGCATGGCGGCGACCCCAAGTCCATCAAGGGCCTGTTTAACGTGGCCGACGTGGACTACGTGTCCTGCTCGCCCTATCGCGTGCCCCTCGCGCGCCTGGCTGCCGCTCAGGCCAAGCTCGAGGCCAAGCGCAACGCCTAGCCCCCTGCGCATCGACGCCTAGCGTAGCGCCCCTTCATACCGCCCGTCTCATTCTTGAGGCGGGCGGTTATCATGTGCGGGTTTTTGTCTTTTTGTCTGCGTAAAAAATTGTTCTTGCAGTGCAAACCCGCGCGTGTATACTCGAATACGTTTGTTCAACTACGTGCCGGCCAAGGTGGTACGGCACCTCTAGAAGAGTAAGGAATTGCACATGGATTACATCCGCGCAATCGAGCGTCAGCAGATCCGCGAGGACATTCCTCAGGTTCGCGTCGCCGACAACGTCAAGGTTCACTACCGCATTAAGGAAGGCGACCGCGAGCGCATCCAGGTCTTCCAGGGCGACGTCATCCGCATGGCCGGCGCCGGTGCCCGCGAGACCTTCACCGTCCGCAAGATGTCCTTCGGTGTCGGTGTTGAGCGTACCTTCCCGCTTCACAGCCCCAAGATCGCCAAGCTCGAGGTCGTTCGTCATGGTCGCGTCCGTCGCGCCAAGCTGTACTACCTCCGCGACAAGGTGGGCAAGGCTGCTCGCATCCCCGAGAAGCGCTAAGAAGATCGCAGCGTCTGTCCACTCGTTTGGACACAAGGGTCACCTTCGGGTGGCCCTTCTTTTATCTGATTTGCATGCAAGGAGGGCCTGGTATGGCCAATATGACGAGCTCGGTTTCGGCATCGCAGGTTGCCGGTGAGTTGGCGAGCGCTACGTTTGAGGAGATCCCCGCCCTCGTGGAGCATTATCGCGAGGACCCGCGCCAGCAGGTGATCAAGCTTGCGAGCGTGCTCTTAAGCGCCATGCCAAGGAACTTGCCGAGCGCGAGCGCGTCAATGACATGTACGAGCTTATGCATGAGCTTGGCGGCGATGGGGTAGTCGTTGGTGTCGACGAGGTGGGTCGCGGATCGGTGGCCGGTCCTTTGACGGTATGCGCCGTCTGCCTTCCTATGGAGCCGCGCGTCTGGGGCATCAACGATTCCAAAAAGCTCACGCCGGCGCGCCGCGAGTTGCTCTCAGTGAAGATTGCCGAGGTGGCGACGGCAATTGGTTTTTGCCATATCGCGCCTAAGGATATCGATGAGATGGGCATGGCCCGCGCCATTCGAGCCGCTGTCGCGGGCGCCGTGGCCGATACGGGGCTCGAGCCCGATTGCGTGCTTATGGACGGTAACCCCTTGGGCGCCGTTCCCAACGAGCGCGACGTGGTGAAGGGCGATGCCAAGATCGCCTGTATCGCCGCGGCGTCCATCATGGCCAAGGTCACGCGTGACGAGATGATGGTCGAGTACGACGCCGAGTATCCCGAGTACCATTTGGCCGAATCGAAAGGCTACGCAAGCCCCGAGCACATCGAGGCCATTCGCAAACATGGACTTTGTTCACTGCACCGCGTGAGCTTTTGCGGAAACTTTCTGCAGACTGAGCGCCTTTTCTAGGTCAATTGTGGAGACAGGGACCTCAGGGGTTTTATAAACCTGCTGGTAGCGGGCCGTATGCAACATCATTGCTGCGTACGGCCCGTTTTTTGACGGCATTTGGTCAGCTTTTGGTTTGCTTCCGGTACTTACCCGCATGAAAGGTGCCCTCATCATCGGGGCAATGCAGCGTGCGGGAAAGGAGACCCCATGAGTGCCGCAAGCAAAAAGAGCAAGACGCAGCAGCTCAAGGAGCGTTGGGAAAACGGCGAGCTCGACTGCGGGGCGATGACGCCCGAGTTTATCAAGGGACTCAGTCCCCGCGAACTGGGCATGCTGGGCGAGCTGATCACCATCGACTACTTTAACGAGCGCGGCTACACCTTGCTGGAGCAGGGTTATCGTTGCACCGAGGGCGAGGCCGATCTGGTGCTGCTCGATGAGCTCGACGATGTCGTGGTGATGGCCGAGGTCAAGACCAGACGCGTTGCACTGGATTGCAGCACGCGGGTCTTTCCCGAGGAGGCCGTGGACGCTCAAAAGCAACGCCGCTACCGCCGCATCGCAAGTTGCTATCTCATGGAGCATTATCCGCTCAAGGCGATTCGCTTCGATGCCGTGGGTGTCACCATTCGTGGCGGGCATATCGCCGAGATCGAGCATCAGTACAACGCGTTCGATTGGCAGGTGTCGTGATGGCGTTCGAGACGTTTGCCGTTCACGCGGCCTGCATCCGCGGCGTCGAGGCGATTCACGTCACGGTCGAGGTCTCGCTTGCCGGTGGCGTTCCGGGCATCCAAATGCTCGGCATTCCGAGTATGGAGGTGATGGAGTCACGCGGTCGTATTCGCTGCGCGATGCGCTCCGCCGGGTTCGAGATCCCACGCTCGGGCATTACGGTCAATCTGGCGCCCGGCGATATTCGCAAGACCGGTAGCGGCTTTGATCTGCCCATCGCCATCGCGGTTCTGGCGGCCGATGGGCAGATTCCCCGTGACAACCTCGATCGCTGCCTTATCGCCGGCGAGCTCGGCTTGGACGGTACGGTGCTTCCCGTCAAGGGCGAGGTGGCGTTTCAGCTGCTGGCTCGCGACATGGGGCTGTCCTTTATCGCCGGCAGGTCCGATCAGCATGTGCCGCTTGCGGGCGTTGATTGCGGCTTTATCGATCATCTGTCTCAGCTTGCTCGCGGCATGGGCGATGCCGTGCGTCATTATCTGGATTCCGAGGGTGTTGAGGCGACCTTTGAGCCCGAACTCGACTATGCCGATGTGCTGGGGCAGGAAGTCGCCAAGCGCGGCATGGCGCTTGCGGCCGCCGGCGAGCTCGGTTTGCTTATGATTGGGTCCCCGGGATCGGGCAAGACGATGCTCGCCCGTCGTATGACCGGCATCCTGCCCGAGCTTTCCGTTGAGGATCAACAGGAGGCGCTGTGCATCCATTCGGTCTTGGGTGAGAACATCGATGGCTTGTTGGCGGGGCACCGGCCCTTCCGCAGTCCCCACCACAGTATTTCGACCGCAGGCCTTATCGGCGGCGGGCGCCCGGTGCACCCGGGTGAGATCAGCCTTGCTCATGGCGGCGTGCTCTTTTTGGACGAGCTTGCCGAGTTTCCCACGGGTGTGCTGCAGACGCTGCGTCAGCCCATCGAACGCGGCTATGTGAGGATCGTGCGCGTCGACGGGGCCTTTACCTTCCCGTCGCGCTTTCAGCTGCTGGCTGCGAGTAACCCTTGCCCCTGCGGCTTCTTGGGTGATCGCGAGGTGCCGTGTCGCTGCTCGGCGGCGATGGTCGAGCGCTATCGGTCTAAACTGCGCGGTCCTTTGGCCGACCGTATCGACATGATGATCGATGTGACCCGTCCCGACCCCCAAGTGATTATCGAGGGTGCGGAGGGTATGTCGTCTGCCGAGTTACGTGACTACGTTGTGCGCGGTCGCGCTTTTCGCGCTTGGCGCGAATCCCGTATGGACGATGCGGATGCCGAGGCCGAGGATGACGAGACACGGTCCATTGACGGCGTCGTTTCGACCTTTGAGCTCGATGATGCGGCAGAGAAGTGTGTGCTCGGCCTGTCGAAGCGCACACATCTCACGGGTCGCGGCATCGTGCGACTGGTGCGTATCGCGCGTACAATCGCCGACGTCGCCGAGAGCGAGCAAGTGACGCAGGACCACGTGCTCGAGGCAGCGATGTACCAGGGAAGGAGGGACCAATGATGGCCGAGGGGACCTACGAGCTGCATCCAGGTGATGCGTTGTATCCCGAGATCGTTTTGGAGCTTTCTGATGTACCCCAGACGCTCTATGTGCGCGGCAACCCCGAGGTGCTTTCGACGCCCGCGGTCTCCATCATCGGCGCGCGCAAGGCCTCTCCGTATGGTCTTGCCGTGGCAGAGCTTGCGGCAAAGGTTGCGGTCGAGGCGGGCGTGACGGTAGTTTCGGGCGGCGCGGTCGGTTGTGATCAGGCCTCGGGTTGGGCTGCGGTCAATGCCGGCGGCAAACACGTCGTGGTGCTGGGGACGGGCGCCGACGTGGTCTACCCGCGTTCGAGCGCGGGGCTTATTACGCGCACGCTCGATACGGGTGGCGCGGTCGTGTCGATCTCTCCGTGGGGCATGGGTCCGCGCAAGTTTGCCTTTCCGCGCCGCAATCGCGTAATCGCGGCCCTGTCGCAAGCCCTCTTTGTATCCGAGGCGGGTATGCCTTCCGGGACGTTTTCTACAGCCGAGGCTGCTATGGATTTGGGGCGAGAACTTCTTGCCGTGCCAGGGTCGATCCTATCGCCCGAGTCGCGTGGCACGAATTACCTCATTGCGAACGGTGCCTGCTGCATCATCGACGAGGAATCTATCGAGATGGCTATTTCACGCATCTACGGCACCCTGCGCTACTCGCGCCCCGATGCTCCCGGCATTGCCGACCTGGATCAAACACAGCAGACCGTGATGCATGCGCTCATCGCCTCTCCGCTCAAGGTCGACGACATCGCGGCGCTCGTCTCGCTCGATGCCGTCGGCGTACTCAACTCCTGGGTTCGCTTGAGCTCGAGGGTCTTATCGAGCGCATGATGGATGGAAGGTATGCGCCCTCCAAGTTTGCCCTTCACGCTCAGACACCCTTCGGTCACAATGGAAAACATGTCAATTAGAAAGGTGTTTGCAGATGCTGTTTGATCAGGTGACGGTTATCGGTGGCGGTCTGGCGGGTTCGGAGTGCGCGATTCAGCTGGCGGATCGCGGGTTTTCCGTAAAGCTGTGCGAGATGCGCCCCCAGGTGAGCTCCCCGGCCCACCATACCGATCACCTGGCAGAGCTCGTCTGTTCCAATTCGTTTAAGTCGACCCGTCCGGATTCCGCGGCTGGTTTGCTGAAGGCCGAGCTTGAGCGCATGGGTTCGGTCCTGCTCGATTGCGCCCATCGCGCGGCTGTTCCCGCCGGTGGCGCCTTGGCGGTCGACCGCGTCAAGTTTTCCGAGCTTGTCGAGGCCGAGGTTGCCGCCCGTCCCAATATCGAGATCGTTCACGGCGAGGTCACGCAGATTCCCGAAGGTCACGTGGTCATTGCCGCCGGCCCCTTGTGCTCGCCGGCGTTGAGCGAAGAGGTCATGAAGCTCGTCGGTGGCGACGCCCTTGCGTTCTTCGATGCCGCGGCGCCGATCGTCGATGCCTCCACGCTCGATATGGACGTGCTGTTCTCGCAGTCGCGCTACGAGGAGCAGGGGAGCGGCGACTATCTCAACGCTCCGCTCAACAAGGAAGAGTACGAGGCCTTTATCGAGGCGCTTACCACGGCCGACCGCGTGGTGCTCAAGGACTTTGAGGGCGGCGATCTGTTCCAGGCCTGCCAGCCTGCCGAGGAAGTTGCGCGCACCGGCAAGGACGCCATTCGCTTTGGCGCCATGAAGCCCGTCGGCCTCACCGACCCGCGAACCGGTCGTCGTCCCTGGGCGGCGATTCAGCTGCGTGCCGAGAACAAGGAGAAGACCGCCTATAACCTGGTGGGCTTCCAGACCAACCTGACCTTTGGCGAACAGAAGCGCGTCTTCCATATGGTGCCGGGCCTGGAGAACGCTGAGTTCTTCCGCTACGGTGTCATGCACCGCAATACCTTTGTCGATGCGCCGCACGTGCTCGATGGCACCTTTGCCGTGCCTGGTACCGGCGTGCGCCTGGCCGGTCAGATCACCGGCACCGAGGGGTACATGGAAGCCGTGGCGACAGGTCTGCTCGCGGCACTCAACACCTATGCCGAGCTGTCGGGGCCGCTCCCGTCGAGCTGCCGCGCGTGGGTGCTTTGGGCGCGCTCGTGGGCTATGCGACCGATCCTGCCACCGTGGGCTACCAGCCATGCATGTCAACTTTGGCCTGGTGCCGCCACTCGAGGATGGTAAGCGCCGCAGCAAGCGCGACCGCTACCAGGCCTATGCGGACCGTGCGCTCGAGGCCCTTGATGCCTATCTGGCCACTCGCCCCGATCTGTTTGGAGGCGACCGGTCATAGCCTTTGACCTGTACGACACCGTCGACTCGTTTATCGCCTATATCGCACGTGTCGAGGGGCTTTCTCCCAATACGGTGACGGCCTATGGCTCGAGGCTGGAGCGCTTTGCTGCCTGGTGCGAGCGCGAGGATATCGATGCCTTCGCTGCCGACGTGCGCACCATTCGTCGCTATCTTGCCGAGCTTTCGCGTGAGCAGGTGGCTCCCCGAACGCTTGCGGCGCATCTGTCGGCTATCCGATCGCTCTATCGCTGGATGGCTGCGAGGTGATTGTCGAGGGCGATGCAGTCTCGGCGATCGCATCGCCCAAGCTGCCGCGTGACCTGCCGGGCGTCCTTACGATCAAGCAGGTCGATGCGCTGCTCAAGACGCCTGATACCTCAACACCCGCGGGACTGCGCGATGCGGCGATGCTCGAGCTGCTCTATGCCTCGGCGCCCGTATCTCAGAGCTCGCAGCACTCAATGTGGAGTCCATTGCGTGGTCCGAACGCACGCTGCGCCTGTGGGGCAAGGGGAGCAAAGAACGTATCGTCCCTCTGTATCGTCGTGCGCTCGAGGCGACGCGTCTCTATATTGAGGAGGGGAGGCCGAAGTTGCTCGCTCAGGCAAAGCGTCGTGACCCCGCTACCGGGCCGCATCCGCTGCTTATATCGGCGCGCGGTAATCGCATGAGTGCAGCCATGCTCAGGCGGCGGTTCCATACGCTGGCGACGCTCGCCGGCATTCCGGCCGACATCGCCCCGCATGCGATGCGCCATACCTTTGCGACCGACTTGCTCGAGGGCGGCGCGGACCTGCGCTCGGTTCAAGAGCTGCTGGGTCATGCGAGCCTGTCCACGACGCAGATCTACACGCATCTCACACCCGATCGGCTTAAGCGGGCTGTGGCTCAAGCCATCCCCGCGGCGAATAGTGCTGGGACGTCCCGCGCCGCGCTCAGGTGTGTGGTTTTGAGTTTGCGGTTGGCAGGAAGGATGCATTCCTGC
>ENA-OQCE01000518-OQCE01000518.1-human-gut-metagenome-genome-assembly--contig:-NODE-518-length-18637-cov-2.005835_pt1 | contig 18637 bp, 19 predicted proteins | sample MGYA00242495_ERZ504572 | MGnify/ENA primary metagenome ERZ504572 (study PRJEB26092, sample SAMD00036228) | human gut metagenome | host: Homo sapiens | study: EMG produced TPA metagenomics assembly of...
ATTCAGGATTACTTGTTCTTTAGTCTTCAGGTTGAATACTGTAGCAGTTTCAGAGTTCAAGCCTAATTCTTTGTAGTTGTCAACTTTTGCTTTAGAAGCGTTGAAACATACGAAATCAGGTTCTCCGTAGTTAGCCAGTTCTTCAGCAGTCGGGCGGATGAACATGTTAGTTACGAAGTGAGCCTGCCAAGCTACTTCCATGATGAAACGCACTTTCATGCGGGTAGCTTCGTTAGCACCGCAGAAAGTATCGACAACGAACAGACGCTTGCCGCTCAGCTGGTTTACAGCTTTAGCCTTCAGGTCGGCCCATGCTTCTTCAGAGCAGGGTTTGTTGTCGTTTTTGTATTCTTCTGAAGTCCACCATACAGAATCCTTGCTGGCTTCGTTCATTACAAAGAATTTATCTTTAGGAGAACGTCCGGTATAGATACCAGTCATTACGTTCACAGCACCAAGTTCAGTTACTTGACCTTTTTCGAAGCCTTCCAGACCCGGTTTGGTCTCTTCAGCGAACAATACATCATAAGACGGGTTGTGGATGATTTCCTTCACGTCTTTGATACCGTACTTGCTTAAATCTAAATTTGCCATTTCTTTTTAAGATTTTAAAATTGGTATTTGGTTTATAATCTCTCTTCGCATTCGTATGCTTCATTGCAAGGGGGCGAGTTTGTGGAAAACCGCGTTGTTCAGTAAGGCCCTTGTTTTTGCGACTACAAAAGTAATACTTTATTTTTAAAGAAACATCCTATTAGAGAAATTTTTCTGTAATAGGAAATCTTTTATAGAACCGTAACAATATTTGCAAACTGAATGTTGCAAATTGAGTGGAAATCGTTTACTTTGCACCTCTGTTCTATCAATATACGGAATAACCAATACATATTTTAATCTGATAATATAATGAAAGTTATCAACTTTGCCGAGACTAACTCAGTCTTGAACCAATACATGGCGGAGATACGCGATGTGCAAGTACAGTCCGACCGTATGCGTTTCCGCCGGAACATCGAACGCATCGGCGAAATCATGGCGTACGAAATGAGTAAGGAACTCACCTATTCCGAAAAGCAGGTACAAACGCCGCTGGGGATAGCTCCCGTCAGCACTTTCGATGATGATGTGGTGATTGCCACCGTCTTCCGTGCCGGGCTTCCCTTGCATGCCGGTTTCCTGAATGTGTTCGACCGTGCGGGCAATGCTTTCGTTTCCGCTTACCGTTATTATAAGGATAAAGAGTGCCGTACGGTGGATGTGCACATAGAGTATATCGCTACTCCCGACCTTTCCGGCAAGACTCTGTTACTGGTTGACCCGATGCTTGCTACGGGCGAAAGCATGGAACTTGCTGGAAGGCTTTCCTTACCAAGGGCACGCCTGCCAAACTGCAGATTGCCTGCGTCATTGCCAGCCGGCAGGGAGTAGAGCACTTGCAGAAACTCTTCCCCGGCAACGAGGTTTCCTTGTGGTGCGGCGCTATCGACCCGGATATGAACGAGCATTCGTATATAGTACCGGGGCTGGGCGATGCCGGAGACTTGGCATTCGGCGACAAGCTGTAATCAGCAGGGCGGTTGCGGCCGTCCAATCCGAACCCCGGCACTGTTCATTGAACCATAAAGAGAGCCGTATCAACTCCGTTTGTGAGTAATGATACGGCTCTTTTATGTTTGCAAGCTACTGCATCAGGATATCCATTCCCGCTTCGCTTTCATTGTTCACTTGGCCCAGAACAGCTTTTCCGTATACGTGTCTGTGCCGGCTACATCCTTATAGTACGGATTGTAGTTTACTTCCGTGCTGGGGTATCTCCAGCGGTTCGGCACATTGGGGATAGTACCCGACACTTCCGGGAACACCAGTCCCGAAGGATAGCCTGTGCGGCGGATGTCACTCCATGCCTCGCGGCTGACAAGGAAACCGAAGTGCAGCCATTTCTGCGTGATGATGGCATCCAGTTTGTCCACGTATGCCGTACTGTTCCATCTGGCATTGGCAAAGTCTGCAATCTCTTTATCGGTAGGAGCGTCGTAACGGCGGCAATTCTCTCCCGAGCCTATCGAATCGTAATAGTAATACAGGGCGATGGATTGGCTGACAGCGTCTTGAATTCCTCTTCCGCCTTCGCCATATCCTGCGCCACACCATACCCCATGGCATAGGCTTCCGCTTTCAGGAAATGTATTTCGGGCGAAGCCATTATCAGCATATCGAATTTATCGTTTTCCCAGAAAAAGCCTCTTTGGGTAATCTGCGAGAAACCTTTGTTGGCGGTGTTCACTTCGTCTTGTGCCTGAGCGCTGTAATACTCCGTCAGCTCGTCTGCTACCGTGAGGTCCGTACCCAGGTAACGGTGTTCGTCCAACTGTCCGGTTTCGCGGTTGGTGATGCTCACGGGATTGTAGTTCAGCAGGATGCGGGGGTCGTCTTCGCCTTTGACGTAGACGCCGCTTAGCGGATCGCTGCTGGTCATGTCATAGTTGCCGTGGCCCAGCATACGGTCTATGATGGCGCCCGAAGCAAGACGGTTCGTAACCCAGTCGCCCAATCCGTGGCCGGCGGTGAAGTTCAGCTGTCCGGACTTCTGGTTGACGATGAAGATGTTGTTTCCCTGCTCCTCTACGAGCGGATAGTCGGTGGGGTTTTCCAATATCTCCTTGATAACCGCACGTCCTTCCGCCTGCAAAGCTCCCTGCGTGGCTACACGCATGGCAAGGCGCAGGCGCAGGGAGTTTGCATAGCTTCCCATTTCTCCATATCTCCCAGGTTGATGAAGTCCTGGGTACTGAAGTTTTTCGGTACGGCTGCCGAACGGAACGCGGGGCGATGTCTTTCAGTTCGTCAAGGATTGTCTTATAAATATCTTCCGCCTTGTCGTAGGGAGCGTAAGAACCGTTTACGTCGTTGGTCAGCGGCAGGTGCATGCTTTGAAGAAAGGCATGTCGCCGAAAATATCCACCGTTGCGGCAAAGAAGTCGTACAGTTGCACTTTGGCTGCCAGCATAAAGGCTTCGTCCTGTGCCTTCTGCGTATCGTTCTCTTCATTGTACAGCGATTCCATCTTGCGGTATTGCATCAGTGCCGAATACAGGTTGTCCCATTGCCCGTCTATGGCAGGCGCATATCCGGGACTGTACATACCGCCCGAATAGCTGTAGCCGAAGGTCTGCGCGTACTTGCCCACAAACTGCGAGTCGAAGCCGAAGAAACGTCCGTACTCATATATGTCATAATCTTTCACTTTCTGGAAAACTCCCACCATGAGGTTGCTGATGGTAACCTGGTTGACCTTTGAGGGGTCTTCGTATTTGCTGTCGAAGTCGGAGTCCGTACAGCCGGAAACTGTCATCAGCATGGCTCCCGCTACAACGAACGCTCCTATATTTATCTTTTTCATATCCATTGTCATTCACTCTAAAGTCTTATTTTTCAATTCTCTATTTCCTAAAAGCTTGCCCGCAGCGACACACCGAAATTACGTGTTGCCGTAGTGGAGCCGCCCACTACCGCCTGGCTTGCCCAGGATGTTCCTACGGAAGATTCCGCATCGTAATTCTTCAGTGCCTTGTAGAAGTAGAACAAGTTGCGTCCGAACACCGAAACGCTCAGCCGCGTCATGCCCAGTTTGGAAATCAGCTTTTCCGGAAACTGGTAGCCGATGGTCAGCTCGCGCAGCTTCACATAGCTGTTGTCGAATACCGAGTGGCGGTACGTAAGCTGTTCGGGCTGGGTACCCCAGTTGTAGGTCTGGTTGTAATAGTAGCCGGCAGGGATGATGCGCGTGTTCTTCTCGCCGGTGGAGGCCACTACGCCCGGCAGGATAACGCCGTCGTGATAAACGGTTTCTCCGTTAGGCCCTGCACCCAGTGACGGGTCTACCTGCACGGGCACGCCGCTGGCGTTGTTGTTGCCCGGATAGTAGTAGGACAGGCCGCCGTGTTCCGTATCGCGGAATTGCAGCGACTCCGGTGTCAGACCCGATGCGGTGGAATACTGGTACATCTCGTTGATGACGTCGCCGCCTATGCGGAAGTCGATACTGAAATCCAGGAAGATGTTCTTGTAGGAGAACGAGCTGAACAGACCGCCTACGCCGTCGGGGTTGATGTTTCCTACTCTTTGCAGTTCGGTCTGGTTCATGTAAAGTCCCTTGTCCGATACGAGATACTCTCCGTTTTCGTTCATCTGGGGCACTTGCACGTAGATGTCACCCATCGGGCGTCCCTCTACGGTCTGTATCTTGCTCCGCCACCGCCTATGTTGGATATTTCGAGGTACGGTACGCCGTCGGCGAGCTTCACGACCTTGTTGCGGTAGATGCCGTAGTTGGCCGTCAGGTCCCAGCGGAAATTCTTGGTCAGTACCGGAGTGGCGCTTACGGAGATGTCCCAGCCTTCGTTGGCCACCTCTCCCACGTTCATCAGCACGTACTTCACACCCGAGGTGGAGGGTTGCGGTGTGGAGAGTATCTGGTCTTTCACGCGGTTGTTGTAGTAGGATACGTCGAAGCCCAGCCTGTTGTTGAGGAACTTGCTTTCAAAACCTATTTCGTATTCGTATTTCTTTTCGGGGCGGATATTGGCATTTCCCCACGAAGAAGGAACGTAGTTCCATGTGAAGCCGTTGTCCGAACCCTGCTCGTAGATGATGTTGGCGGCATACGTTTCCGGCGCGTTACCTACGACGCCGTAGGAGAGGCGGAGTTTGCCGTGATTCCACCATGCAGCATGCGGAAGGCGTTCGAGAACAGGAACTGAGGTTGGCGGAGGGGTAGAAGAAACTTTGGTCTTTCAGTGTGGACGAACGTTCCTGACGCCCGGTGAGTTCGAGGAACAGGTAGTTGTCCCAACCCAGGCTCAGCGTACCCATGTACCCGTTTTCAGCAGTTCCATACGTTGCAGCGTGCTGCTGGCGGTGTAGCGGCTGGCGTTGAGGTCGAACCAGTTTTCCGTAACCAGACCGCCGTTGGTGGAGACGCGCATGTTGTTCATGTTTTCGTAACGTCCCGTCCAGCCCAGTGTGGCGGCAATGTCGAAACGGCGGATGTTGTAGTTGAAGTTCAGCATCACATCGCCGTACACGATGTCGTAGCGTCGGTTGATGTTCTGGAAGCTGCCGCTGGGATCGTACAGGGAGTTGGGGCGTTCCGTCTCGTACTCCAGCGTCTGCTTGGTATCCGTGATGTCGGTAGAGAGCTGGGCGCGCAGACTCAGCCAGTTGGTTATCTGCCAGGTGGGGCGTATCATACCGATGAGGCGGTTCTCTGTCTCCTTGCTGTGGTGGTGATACATGTTCCAGAGCATATTCGATACGCCGTTCAGGTATCCCGGGTCGTATGCCCAGGCTTCGTCCGGTGTCAGTGTGGCATCGCCGCCTGCGTACGTGTTGCGGTAGCCCAGGCTGGTGACGTAGCTCTGTTTCAGATAGGGGATATCCATGAAGGAGGAGAACATGTTGCTGAAACTGCCGTACAGGTTCAGCGATGTTTGCGGGCGGTCCTTTACGTCCTGCACGATGTAGTTCAGCGAGTATTCTATGTTCAGCGTCCTTGCCGGTTTGTAAGAACCCGTCAGCTTGAAGTTATGTTTGGTGAAGCTGCCCGTCAGCGAGTTGGGTGTTTCACCCATGAAGGTGTAGGAGAAACGGTTGCTGCTGGTCTCCGTACCTGCGAGATGGCGAGGTTGTAGGTCTGGTTCCAGCCCGTGCGGAACAGCTCTTTCCACGGATTGTCCGTAGCCGGCAGGTAGGGGCGCATCTTGCCGTCCCAGTACAGCACGTCGCTGCCGTCGTACTTCGGACCGAAAGACATGGTTGTATTATACAGACTTCTGTAGCTTTCGCCGTTCATGGTGCGCTGGTAGAAACCGCCCGTCTGTTTTTCGTAATCGCTGTATTCCGTGTTGTAACGTCCCGGGCCGTATACGGTCTGTACTTTCGGCAGATAGGCGGGTAGGTTGGCGGTGACCTGCGCGGTGAAGTCCACCGTCAGTTTGCCGCTTTTGGCGCGTTTGCTGGTGATAACCACCGCGCCGTTTGCCGCTTCCGAACCGTAAAGTGCCGTGGCTGAAGCGCCTTTCAGCACACTTACGCTTTCAATATCTTCGGGGTTGATGTCCACCAGCCCGTTGGAACGTATCTGCCCATCGTTGCCGAATTCGCAAAGTCGGTACTCTTGCCCGTTCCGCCGTTACGGATGGGCACGCCGTCCAGGATGATGAGCGGCTGGTTGTTTCCGGTGATGGACGTGAGTCGCGTACATTGATAGACACGGCTCCGGCGGAACCGCCCTGCGTCTGCGTGATGCGGATGCCCGGCGCCTTACCGTACATGGCGGATGCAAAGTTGGTTGCTCCCGCCTTCACTATCTCGTCCGATTCGATAGTGCTCACCGCGTAACCCAGCCGTTTGGTATCCTTCTTGATACCCATGGCCGTGACAACCACCTCTTTCAACTGCTGCGAGTCCTCTCTCAGCGTTACCCTCAGGTCGCCCTGCTTCTTGCGTTTTGCCAGATGTATTTCGCGGGTGGCATAGCCATATAGGCTATGGATAGCGTTGCATCGGCAGGCACGGTCAGTGTAAAGTTTCCGTCCACATCGGTAATGACACCGTTGTTGGTTCCTTTCTCTATGACGCTGGCGCCGATAAGCGGCTCTCCCGTCACATCCCTTACCATACCTTTGATTGTTTTGGTTTCCTGCGCACCGGCACTTCCTGCAAACAGAAGCGCCAATGCCACAATCATACTACCTAATACCTTTTGAAAATGCAGCTTCCTGTGCGAAGCCATACTCCGTTTTTTCTTGATAGACTTCATATTTCCACAATGATTATTTCCTTGTACAATTAAATCTGTTGGATTTTATTTGTTATAAGCAAGCAGTATGCCAAAAAAGATACGTAGACTATGTGAAGTATTTATGCCTATGATATTCAGTTCATTGTTTTTTTTATAAATACTTATAATATGTGTATGCAGGTTGTGGAATGTTGTGGAAAAAATCCACACTTGCAGGTTGCCATTCCACACTTGTGGCGTTTGCATCTTATTCCGGCGGTTTTCCGGCGGATTATACTTTGTGCCTGCATCCGGAAGACCGTGTGGAAAATAGGATTATACGCGTGTGAGCGGGGCAATCTCCCGGGTATAATGTGCCAATGCCTGGTGGAAAACTTTCCGATGCACCTTGTAAAATGTGCTTGTCCCTTATGTATTTCTTCGTTTTCCGGTTGCGGGCTGTCCGGCCCGCAGCTGGCAACCGTACAGCCCGCAATTGGCAACCGCACGGCCCGCAGTTGGAAAACGGGGTTTTAGTAGATGCACAACGGGGTTTTATACAGTGTATTGTCACCTTTATGCTGAGGCATATCGGTATTTTGCCTCTGCCTTTGGAGAGCTGATGCCGCTTGTTTCTTTGCTGCCAACCAGGATATAAAAAGCCCCCTTCACCCGCTGTCCCTTATGGATAAAGGATGTGGAGGGTGAAGGGGGAATGTGTGTAAACTGAATTCCTGTTCCGTGGAGGTTATTTCACTTCCCAGGTATCATTGGTCATCAGCAGTTCCTCAAAGTTGTGGTACTTTTTTCTTGGCGGATACCTCTTCGATTTGTGCATGTACGGCATCATCGTAGGTGGGAGCTTCCACATCGCGGATTACGCCGAGGGCAATCGGGAAGTCAGGGCCTTCCATCAGGGCAAGTTTCAGTTGCAGGGTGTTGTCCTCGCAATGGGCATCGTGGATAAGAATATCCTTTTCCGTAATGCCGTTCTCGCCGAGCTTTACCACTTTCAGCCCGAAGCCTTCCTGCATCAGTCCGTATTCGTTGTTCTCGCCGAAGAGCATGGGCTTGCCGTGTTCCAGATAGATGGCGTGTTTGGCGCGGTCTTCTTTCTTGGCAACGGCGTCGTGCGTGCCGTTATTGAAGATGACGCAGTTCTGGAGAATCTCGCAGACGCTGGCTCCTTTGTGGTTGTAGGCGGCTTTCAGGATTTCCACCGTTCCGGCTGCATCCGTGGCAACGGCGCGTGCAAAGAAGTGGCCGCGTGCACCGAAGCAGAGTTCTGCCGGATGGAACGGGTCTTCTACCGTACCGTAAGGAGATGATTTGCTGACGAAACCGCGGGGAGACGTCGGGGAGTATTGTCCTTTCGTCAGGCCGTAGATACGGTTGTTCAGCAGAATCATGTTCAGGTTGATGTTGCGGCGGTTGGCATGGATAAAGTGGTTGCCGCCGATGGCGAGTCCGTCGCCGTCGCCGCTCACCTGCCATACAGTGAGTTCCGGATTGGCAACCTTGCAACCGGTGGCAATGGCAGCGGCACGTCCGTGAATGGTGTTCATGCCGTAGGTATTCATATAGTGGGGCAGACGGCTGGAACAGCCGATACCTGAGATTACTGCTGTTTTGTAAGGCGGAACGCCGATTTCGGCCATAGCCTTATGCAGGGACGCGAGGAAAAAATGGTCACCGCAACCCGGACACCAGCGGGGTTGCCCTTTCTTGAAGTCTTTTGCTGTATATTCGCACATAGTTCTTTTCTTTTTTAGTTCTTGATAATCTCCTCAAATGCTTGTACTAACTCGTTCACCAGGAAGGGCTGGCCTTTCACCTGATTGAACTGGTAGGGAACGAAACCGTCTACTTTCATGCGCAGGTATCCGGCAAACTGTCCCATGTTCTGTTCGGCCACCACTACTTTCTTGTAGCGCTTCATCACCTCTGCCGTATTCTTGGGCAGCGGATTGATGAACTTGAAGTGGGCGAGGGCCGCTTTCTTGCCTGTGGCGCGGAGTTCGTCCATAGCGGCGTGCAGATGGCCGTAAGTGCCGCCGAAGCGACAATCAGCAGTTCGACATCGTCCTTGTCGCCTTCCACTTCTACATCGGGCACTTCGATTTTGGCAATCTTCTCGGCACGCAGGCGGGTCATCAGGTCGTGGTTCTCAGGGTCGGTAGAGATGGCGCCTGTCTTGTTGTCTTTCTCCAATCCGCCGAGGATGTGGGTGAAGCCCTCTGTTCCGGGGATGGCCCAATAGCGGCTGCCGGTCTTTCATCGCGCTGGTAGGGTGTCCATGAACCCTGCATTTCGGGGCGTACATAAGGCGGAACGATAGCGGGATAATCGGCAAGCTTGGGCAGTTTCCACGCTGCCGAGCCATTGGCAACGAAAGCATCGGTAAGCAGTACGACGGGGGTCATGTGCTCCAGTGCTATCTTGGATGCCATATAGGCGCATTCAAAGCAGTCTGTCGGTGAGGTGGCGGCAAGTACGGGCATGGGGCTTTCGCCGTTGCGGCCGAAGAGTACCTGCAGCAAGTCGGTCTGCTCGGACTTGGTGGGCAGACCTGTTGCAGGACCGCCGCGCTGTACATCGAGCACCACCAGCGGCAGTTCCATGATGACAGCCAGGTTCATGGCTTCCGATTTCAGGCAGATACCCGGTCCGGAGGTGGAGGTAACCGCCAATGCTCCGGCAAAGGATGCTCCGACAGCGGAGGCGCAACCGGAAATCTCGTCTTCGCACTGTACGGTCATTACGCCCAGTGACTTGTGTTTGGAAAGTTCGTGCAGCACATCGGTTGCAGGGGTGATGGGGTAAGAACCCAGGTAAAGCTTCAGGCCTGCTTTCTCGCAGCGGCTATGAAGCCGTAGGCCGTGGCCTTGTTGCCCGTAATGTCCATATAGCGTCCGGGAGTCTTTACTTTGCTTTCAATCTTGTAAGTGTGAGAGGCGGATGCGTGGGTGTTGTGCCCGTAGTCGTATCCGGCGCGGATAACCTTGATATTGGCTTCTGCAATTTCGGGTTTCTTGGCGAATTTCTCGCGGATAAACTCTTCGGCTATCGTCAGGTCGCGGCTGAACAGCAGCATACCAGTCCCACTGCAAACATGTTGCGGCACTTCAGCATGGATTTGTTGTCCATACCCGTGTCGGCAAGGCAGTCTTTCACCATTTGGGAGATAGGAGCGGCAATGACATCCTGTTTGATGCCCATTTCTTCAATGGGGTTGTCCGTCTTGAAAGCGGCCTTTTCCAAATCCGATTTCTGGAATGCGTCCGTATCGATGATAATACATGCGGTAGATTTGGCAAACTTATACTGTGTTTTTAACGCAGCGGCATTCATCGCTACCAGTACATCGCATTTATCACCGGGGGTATAGACTTTGTTTGCACCGATATGTACCTGAAAACCGGATACGCCCGTCAGTGAGCCTTGCGGGGCGCGGATGTCTGCCGGATAATCGGGGAATGTACTGATGTCATTACCTACCGTAGCCGAAACTGTTGAAAAGATGTTGCCGGCGAGCTGCATACCATCGCCGGAGTCTCCGGAGAAGCGGACTACCACTTGCTCCAGTTCTTTGACCATCATGTCGTTTGCCATAACTTACGAATTATTATATGTATTATATAAGGAAACTTATACTTATTTTGTTCAAAGACAAATTTCGTAAAGTTAATCGGATTAACAAAACTTTTTTCGGAAAATCAGCAGAATACATTATCTTTGTACCCGCATTCCATTGCTATATGCAGAATGTATGCAAAAAGGCTCTGTAGTTCAACGGATAGAATAGAAGTTTCCTAAACTTTAGATAGGGGTTCGATTCCCCTCGGAGCTACGAAAGGATGTCTGTTATGATACGGACGTCCTTTTTTTGTGTGCGGAACTTCCTGCTGCTGTAGAGGAGTATCCGTAAAATTCTGTAGAAAAGAGAAAGAGGAAACCCCGTCACACCGGGATTTCCTCTTTCTCTTATTTTTATCCTATTTATATAATAGGAATTATTTTGCTTCTTCAACAGCTACTGCCTGTTCTGTATCTTTTTTGTTCTTCATCAGCATGTAAGCGATAGGAGATGCAACGAACAGAGAAGACAGTGTACCGAATACAACACCCAGAATCATGGCGAACGCGAAGCTGCGGATGGAATCACCACCGAGGATGAAGATACACAGCAATACAATCAACGTACTCAGTGAGGTATTGATGGTACGTGCCAGAGTCGTGTTCAGTGAATCGTTGAACAATACTTTCTTGTTGCGTTTCGGATAGAGACCGAAGAACTCGCGTACACGGTCGAAAGATTACCACCTTATCGTTGATTGAGTACCGATAGCCGTCAGGATAGCACCGATAAACGTCTGGTCGATTTCCAAAGAGAACGGCAGGATGCCCCAGAACATGGAGTAGCGCCCAAATGATAATCGTGTCGCAGGCAGTGCACATACGGAACCGATAGAGTAGGCAATGTTGCGGAAACGGAGCAGGATGTACAGACCGATAGCAATCAGTGCCAGCACAACAGACCAGATAGCGGATACCTTGATGTCGTCTGCGATACTCGGACCTACTTTCTGTGAGCTGATGATACTGCCGCCCGTATGGTTCTCACGGTCGATGAAGGTTTCCAGCGTGATATTCTGGGTCAGCAACGGCTTCAGGGTCTCGTACAGGTATGCTTCGATTTCGGAGTCGATGTTGTTACCTTCTTCTTCGATACGGTAGTTGGTACTGATACGTACGGTCTTGCCGTCAGCACCGATAGCGATGACACTGACATTGGCATCGCCGAACTTGCTGGAAATCAATTCGCGTACCTGTTCGGGTTCTACCTTGTTCTCAAACTGTACCTTGAAGTTACGTCCACCGGTGAAGTCGATGCTCTGGCTCAAACCGCGGATGCTGAGGAAGCCGATGCAAACTACAACTGCTACACCTGCCAGCGTCATCCAGAGTTTGTTTCTGCCCATGAAGTCGAAGTGTACATTCGCCATCAGGTTCTTGGAGATTCCCGTAGAGAATGTCAGGTTCAGCAACTTGTCTTTGTTCATGAAGTGCTCGTAGAACAAACGTGTCATGAACACAGCGGTAAAGAATGAAATCAGGATACCGATAATCAGTGTCGTGGCGAAACCGCGGATAGGACCGGTACCGAAGTTGAACAGGATGATACCTGTGATGATAGATGTTAGGTTAGAGTCGAAGATTGCGGAGAAAGCATTGGAGTAACCGTCGGCAAGTGCTTTCTTGACACCTTTACCTGCACGCAACTCTTCTTTGGTACGTTCGTAAATCAATACGTTGGCATCCACAGCCATACCGAGCGATAGTACCATACCGGCAATACCGGACATCGTCAGAGCGGCCTGGAAGGATGAGAGGATACCCAGTGTGAAGAACAAGTTCAATATCAGAGCGCCGTTGGCAACCATACCCGGGATGAAACCGTACATGGAGCACATGTAAATCATCAACAGAATCAATGCCACAACGAATGACATGATACCGGCGTTGATGGATGCCTGTCCCAAAGACGGACCTACGATGTCTTCCTGTACGATGTGGGCAGGAGCCGGCATCTTACCTGATTTCAATACGTTTGCCAAGTCTTTTGCCTGTTCGGGAGTGAAGTGACCGGTGATTTGTGAGTTACCGCCGGTGATTTCCTGATTTACGTTCGGTGCGGAGTATACATAGCCGTCCAGTACAATGGCGATGGCTTTACCTACATTCTGTTTGGTGAGTTGTGCCCAACGGCGTGCACCGTCCGTATTCATAGACATACTTACGGCAGGTTTGCATAGTGGTCGAATTCGTCTTTGGCGTTTACAACTACGTCACCTTCCAGCGGAGCGCGTCCGTTACGTTCGGTAGATTTGATGGCATACAATTCGAAAGTCTGTGCTTTCGGGTCGTATTCAAAAGGAGAAACACCCCACTTCAGGCGCAGGTCTTTCGGCATTTCAGCCTGAATTTCCGGCATAGAGAGGTATTTGTTGATATCAGCGGTATCCTTGTAGTTTGCATAACCTACAACAGGGCCTTGACCGCTGGGATTTACCTGAAGAACTGCCAGCAGCGGATGTTCTTTCTTGATTTGCTCAAGGTCGGCAGCCTGTGTTTTGCTTTCACCTTTCAGTGCTGCGGCAAGGCTGTCGGTAGTGCTGGTAGCTTGCGCTACGGCGGGAGCTTCGGCAGCTACGCTGTCTGTTGCTTCTGCTGCGTCTTCTGTGGTAGCCAGGATTGCACGCAATTTGGCATCAGCCGATTGCAGGTACGAAGCAACGTCTTTTGCGTTGTATGTTTCCCAGAATTCCAGGTTGGCAGAACCTTGTAGCAATTTTCTTACACGTTCAGGCTCTTTGATACCCGGAAGTTCCACCATGATACGTCCCATTTTGTCTTCCAGGCTCTGGATGTTGGGCTGAACCACACCGAAGCGGTCGATACGGGTACGGAGTACGTTGAATGAGTTGTCAACGGCTGCCTTTACTTCTTCGCGCAATACTTTTTCAACTTCTGCATCGGAAGATTTCTGGTTTACCTTGTCCTTTAGCTGTTGGGTAGCGAACAGTTGTGAGAGTGAAGCATCCGGAGCGATTCTGTGATACTCTCTGATGAACAACGTGATAACGTCGTCCTGGCTGGTAGTAGCCTGTTTTGCCGCAGTGGCCAGTGCTTGGTTGAATGCTTCGTCAGACTTGTTGTCCGCCAATGCCTTGATGACATCGGGTACCGACACTTCCAGGATGACGTTCATACCACCCTTCAAGTCCAAACCTAAACTGATCTCCATTTCACGACATTGTTTCAGCGTCCAATTGCCGAACCACACTTTCTCGTTTGACAGAGAATCGAGGTAGTCCTGTTCTACTTTCACATCGCCTTTTGCGAACTCTTTAGCCTTATGGGCGTAATGGCGGGTCACAAAAGAGAAGGAGAGATAGAACACACACACCAGTGTGAGCAATATCGCAAAAACCCTTACAAATCCTTTGTTTTGCATGTTACTTTTAGTTTATTATGATTACTTTTTAATTGATTTCTATTGTATATAAGGCTGCAAATATAGCTTTTTTTTCACAATTCTTACTTCATACCGCGATTTTTTAACATCGGCTCTAATTGCGGTTCTGACCCTCTGAAATTCTTGTAGAGTGTCATCGGTCTTCGCTGTCTCCTTTTTCCAGCACATTGCGGCGGAAAAGGTCGGCGGTTGCCTTGTCGAAAATGCCGTGTTCCTTGAATGCCTCAAAAGCATCGTTGTCCAGCACGTTTGCCCACAGATAGCTGTAATAGCCTGCGGCATAGCCGCCTATGATGTGATTGAAATAGGTGGTGTGGTAGCGGGGAGCTATTTCGGGGATTAAACCGAGTTGGTCCATAGCTTCTTTTTCATAGGCTACGACATCGATACCCTTCGTATCCGTCAGGTTGTGCAGGTTCATGTCGAGAATGGCGGCTGCCAGCAGTTCGGTAGTCATGAAACCCTGGTTGAAGGTCTTTTGTTTCAGTATCTTTTCGATGAGGCTGTCGGGGATGACTTCGCCGGTCTGGTAATGTCTGGCGTACATCTTCAATACCTCGGGTTCAGTGGCCCAATGTTCGTTGATTTGTGACGGAAGTTCTACGAAATCGCGCACTACATTCGTGCCGGAGACGCCCAGGTAGTTGCATTTGGTCAGCAGTCCGTGCAGTCCGTGGCCGAATTCATGGAAAAGGGTTTCCACTTCATCCATTGTGAGCAGGGAGGGGGTATCGCCAACGGGTTTGGTAAAGCTGGCTACGTTGCACACCAACGGACGGATGTCGCCTTTCTGTTCGCGGTAGTTGCTCATCCATGCTCCGCCGCTCTTGCCGGGACGCGGGAAGTAGTCTACGTAGAAGATGCCCAGTTGCGAGCCGTCTGCATCTTTTACCTCGAAGACTTCTACATCGGGATGATAGACAGGGATATTGTTGAGCTTTGTCAGCGTGATGCCATAGAGCTTGTTGGCAACGGCAAAAGCGCCTTCGCGTACGTTCTCCAATTTGAAGTAGGGTTTGATCTGGTCCTCTTCGAGGTCATACTTCTCTTTGCGGAGCTTCTCGGTATAATACCACCAGTCCCAGGCTTCCAGTTTCTCGCCTTTGCCTTCTTTGTCCATCAGCTTCTGGAGTTCGGCAGCTTCGGCCTTGGCCTTAGGCAGGGCATAATTCCACAGGTTGTTCAGGAACTCCATTACAGTGGCCGAATTCTTTGCCATCGTATTGTCCAGTACGAAGTTGGAATAGCAGTCGAAGCCTAACAGGCGGGCTTTTTCGAGACGCAGACTGACGATGTCGGTAATGATTTTCTTGTTGTCATTCTTGTCGTTGTTGTTGCCGCGGTTGATGTAAGCTTTGTATATTTTCTCGCGCAACGGACGGTTGGCTGAATATTGCAGGAACGGGAGACGGCTGGCGTTGTGCAGCGTAAACAGCCATTTGCCTTCCTGTCCGGCAGCTTTTGCTTCTTCGGCAGCGCTTTGGCGGAACCATTCGGGAAGTCCGGCAAGGTCTTCCTGCTTGTCTACAAAGAGCATGAACTCATTGTTTTCGTTCAGGATATTGTTGCTGAAAGTGATGCCCAGCGTGGAGAGCTGCTTGTTTATCTCGCGCAGGCGGGCTTGCTTTTCGGCAGAAAGATTGGCGCCGGAACGTACGAAGTCTTTGTATGTTTTGTCCAGAAGTCTTTGTTGTTCGGTGGTCAGGTTTAACGAATCCTTTTTCTGGTAAACGGCCTGTACTTTATTGAATAGCGCCTGGTTAAGCGATATATTGTCTCCATGTTCGGACAGTACCGGAGCGAGCTTTATGGAAAGTTCGTTCAGGGCGTCACTGGTCTCGGCATCCGTCATGTTGAAGAAGATGGCGCTTACCCGGTTGAGTATGGGTGAACTGTTGTCAAAAGCAACGATTACATTTTCAAAATCCGGCGCTTCGGTATTATCGACAATAGCCGGATATTGGCATTTTGCTCTTCTATTCCCTGAAGGAATGCCGGTTCGTAGTGTTCCAGCCTGATTTTGTCGAAAGGCGGAACACCGTTCGGGGTTTGAAACTCGGTGAGGAACGGATTGCTTTCCGTTTGGTTGGCACAGGAGTACATCATACAACTTGCAGCTAAAATTAGAATACTTCTTTTAAACATAAAGTCAGAGTATTAGATAATGAGTAGTTTATTGATAATTTCATCTTGGAAGGGAACGTCATTGCCGTTTGGCTATGTAGCACCATATCGGATAATGATCGGACTCTCTTATGGAACGGTCTACCGTACAGTTGTACGACCGCAGGTTCTTGCTGATTAATATGTTGTCTATCCTAAAATAGAATTTGTTCTGGTTGTAGGAGATTCCCAGTCCGCGTCCCGACTGGGTGAAAGCGTCATCCAGATTTTGCGCTATGACGCGGTGGGCGTATGAAATGGGAGTGTCGTTGAAATCTCCGCAGACGATGACGGACGGATGCCGGGAAGATGCTATCTCCCGTGCAATGGTGTCTGCCTGCGGGGCGCGGATGGCGGATGCTTCCGCCAGTTTATGCAACAACAGCCGTGCGCCGCTTTTCACTTTTTCCGTTTCGGGAGCTTTCAATATCTCTTCGTAAATGTCTTTATCGGCCTTTGTCAGTTTGTTGGACTCCAAATGGTTGTTGATAAGGGTAATCGTGTCTTCATTCAGTTTGAGTTCATACAGTACGGAGCCGTTGTAGCTGCTTGCATAGTCCAGGACACGTGCGGATAGAATGGGAAATCTGGAATAACATGCTATCCTGTTGGTATAGCCGCTGCCGCTGCCTACGACGTTGATACGGCGGTAGGGATAATCTTTCAATTCCCGTTCGATGTCTTTCTGCGTGAGGTGGCGGGGAGATTCGTCGGATGCATATTCCTGCAGGCATAGGATGTCGGCATTGCTCTCTTTCAGATAGGTGAGTATCGGATTCTTCCCGTCTTTTTTGTAAGCGCCGTCAAAACCCATAATGTTGTAAGACAGAAGCTTTATGCTGCCTTCGGGAAGCTCGGTGGTGTGAAAATTAAGGGGCAGATAGGTCCGTAGCTGCGAGTAGCATAACAGGAGACCGGTTAACGGCAGCAAAGCTGTCTTGTATCGTTGTATAACCAGCCAGAAAATCAGAAAGCCGCCGTTGATAAGTGCAAAGACCGGAAAGGTCAGTCCGAGACAGGATTGTACCGGATGCGTTGCCGGTTGGATGTAAGGGCTGTATGCCACCAACAGCAAAAGACCCGTGAATAAAGCATTGACCGCTACAATCAGCAGGGCGACAAAATTACCGAAATGCTTCATACATACATTATCGTTTACTTGCATCGAACAAGCTCTTCTTTTCTTCCGTTGTGAGACTTTCATATCCGGACTTCTTCAATTTGTCGAGGATGCGGTCTATTTCATCGGATTGAGCTTTTTTTCGGGCGTTATAGTTATAATCTTTCTGTCTTTCGGTTCCATAATGGACTTTCATCTTGGGCTTGCGGGGCTTGAAGCTGAACAAGGCAGTGACAGCGTCCAGAGACTTGTTAATCCATGCGGTGATATCCGCGCCTTTGCTGAGGCTGGCTGCAAACCACAGACCTGCCAACGCTCCGCCTAAATGGGCGATATGTCCGCCGGCATTGCTGGAGGTGATGAATAACAGGTCTGTTACGATAACAATCAATGCCAGATACTTCAGGCGTACGGTTCCAAAAAGGAAAAGACGTATCGGGTAGTCAGGTTCCCGATAGGCGGTAGCCGCCACGATAGCGAGTACGGATGCCGATGCTCCCAGCATGAAAGAGTACTCCGTCATCGGACGGAAATAAGGGAAGATGTTGTAGGCGGTCATATAAAGCAGTCCGCCGCAGATTCCGCCTAAGATGTATACTCCCCGTAAGTGTCTGGCAGAGAAAAAGTTCAGGAACAAGGCACCGAACCAATACAGCCAAAGCATATTGAAAAGAATATGCAGAACTCCTGCGTGCATAAACATATACGTCAGGACAGACCAGGGCTGGATGATGAAGCGGGGCAGTGAAGCGGGCAGTTCCAGCCATTCGAACACTCCGCCGAGGCTCCGGTTGAAGAGCTGCAATATGACTCCTGTCAGTGTAGTGAAGATAAATACTCCTACATTGATATAAATCAGTTGGATGTAGATGTTTCCTCTACGGAACGATTCCTTTAAATCAGTTATAATAGTAGCCATTTCCTCTGTCCTTTTTTCTCCAGTACATTATTAGAATGAATCCGAATATCATACCGCCCAAATGTGCAAAGTGCGCCACATTGTCGCCCGGATTGTTGGCAAGTCCCGAGAATAATTCTATCAAGGCATATCCGATAACGAAATACTTGGCTTGATGGGAAACGGTAGCGGAAAGACGAACATCGGTTGGTTGGGAAACAGCATGCCGAATCCCAGCAAGATGGCATATACGGCCCCGGAGGCTCCGACGGTAGTCATCATGTTGAGATATTCTTCCATGGGGATGATGGAATACCCGGTATTGACACTGTCGTATGCGGAAAGCACCGTTTCGTAATGGATGTATTGTACAAGCTCCTGGATAAGCCCTGCACCGATGCCGCATGCGAGGTAGTAGAACAGGAAGCGTTTCGGCCCCCAGACCTGCTCGAGTATACGGCCGAACATCCAAACGGCAAACATGTTGAAGAACAGATGGGTAAATCCGCCGTGCATGAACATATAAGTGATAAGCTGTGCCGGATTAAAGTCACTTGCGAGGAAAAAATGTAATCCCAGATAATTCGTTAAATCCAGGCCGTAACGTTGGGCTACGATTGTCCCGAAAAATACTAG
>ENA-OQCE01000519-OQCE01000519.1-human-gut-metagenome-genome-assembly--contig:-NODE-519-length-18567-cov-3.101464_pt1 | contig 18567 bp, 24 predicted proteins | sample MGYA00242495_ERZ504572 | MGnify/ENA primary metagenome ERZ504572 (study PRJEB26092, sample SAMD00036228) | human gut metagenome | host: Homo sapiens | study: EMG produced TPA metagenomics assembly of...
GTTTACATCTTCTAACTATATCAAAACAAAGTTCCCCCCACGGAAAAGGCAGCTACAAACTTTTCCACCTTTTCTATAAATGTTCTTGCCAGTTCCGTCGCAATTCCACCGGATGCAGACTCATTCGAGTTTTATCATCATACGTCCAACCTTGTTTCCAAATAATTGGCGAGCGTAATTGAGGTACATTCTTTTGTTGACATACTTTCTCGCACATACCGCAATTAACACATTTGCCTCGTCAATAACTGCATTAAAAGCATCAATAGCATCAACAATGTGTATGGCGTTCTTCGCACATATATCCACACACGCCATACAGCCTGTGCATTGATTTTCATTACAAACTGTTTTCATATTATTTCCTATCTACTCATTGTATTTTACTCTTTACGCATCATGTTACAATTTATTCATGTACTCTCATCACAATTATCTTTAATAAAACAGCATGAAATAAAAGCAACAAAATAAACAAAACTAGACACGAATGTCGGATAAAAAATACATGTTTCCGACATGCCTAAAAACATGTATGTAACAAACACACATGTGAATGTGAAGTTCAAACCAAATGCTTTATCATATTTTCTAATTTTAAGAAAAAGTCTTGCTAAAAGGACTATAAACCAAGCAATTCCTGCTATTCCCATTGTTAAAAACACATATAAATATGAATTGTCGACATACCATGTTGCCATTGGTAATTTATTTGAGCCAAATAATCCTGCATCAACATATCCTATTCCAAACAGCACTTTTCCACTAGCTATCAATGAAGGAATATTAATAGTAAAGTTCAAGTTTCTATTGCTTAATTTAAATAGACTATCATACATATTATCAGACCCAGAAAATAATACCAACATAATGATCAATATAATGATAAGACCTTGAATGGTTCCTGTATATTTTCTTTTTATTGGTAACCATTCATTGATATTAGCAAATAAAAAAGCCAACCCCAATACAATAATCGCAAGCATATTACTTCTTGATGCGCTAGCCAGTAACATACAAATTGATATAGTATTAATGCCTACACAGAATACTTTACTAAAAGCCACTCTGCTATTAATTTTCTTTTTTATTTGACTAATTATGAAAGATAAAAGCAATAAACATATAGTAATATTACCAACAAAATTAGCGTGATAAAACCCATATTCCCATCGATAACGAGAATCTCTTGAAAATAAATTCGAAAGATTCAGAATAAATCGAAATTTAATCATTGTATAGCACAAAAGCGATAAATACCACAATTCCTATCGAATAATAACTGTGTTTTAGAAATTTTAATTGATCCTCCACCGACTCTAAGCAAAGTGTCATGGAAACACTAGCAGTATAAAAGAATAACATTGCTTTTATTTGTTGTCCTATTTCTTGTGATAATGCAGGATTAAAAACTATTAAACCATATACCGCTAGAATCACAAAGAATTGGCTGCAAAATATTATTTTATTTCCGAGATTTTCTCTAAAGCCTTTAATACACCGAATGAATGTAAAGAAAAAAAATCAAGGCGACTATAACTTGATAACTCAAATACGCCTTACTAGCTATGGATGTATCAGAAAAGGCGCACATGGTTTTAAAGATTAAACATAAATCCCACAGAAAAAAAATTGTCTTTTTAATATTAAGTGTCATAGCATATCAAGGCCTCCCACATACATTTTTCAAATAACTCAGTCGCGTTATGCCAATCAAGCATTCTTGCAGTTTCCAACCCATTTCGAGCTATTTCACTTCGTAATTTAGGATTTTCCGCCAACTTCACAATTGCTTTACTCAAACCCTCAACATCCTCAGGTTGCACAATTAATGCATTTTTTTCATTCACTCCTAAATCAATCATACACCCCGTATTTGTTCCGACTACGGCACATCCACATGCCATTGCCTCAATGGGAGTCAACCCCCATCCCTCATTTTTACTCGGAAAAAATAAAAATATCTGCCCAATTATATAGCCGCCTCAGTTCTTCTACATTGGGTGATTTATGAAAAGCATAATCTTCCATTCCTACTGGAGCTTCCATTCCAAACAGTTCAAGCGATAAGTTTTTCACTTTTTTGCGAGCAAATTCAAATGCATTCACACCATCATGTACACCTTTTTTTTCCAGCTTATGATACAACATCAAGCAATTAGTTGTTGCGATATCACTCCGCTGTTTTGGAACTGTATCATCAGGATAAAACTTTGTACAATCTAAACCATTATGAACTATTACTCCAGTCTTGCTTCTTTGCTCTTTCAGTTTTTTATTGATCCAATTTGAAATAACTATTTTAAATAGTGGCATATCATAGGTTTTTTTTGCTGCTTCCGAATCCCACACTTCATAATCTTGTACAAAATAAATCTTCCTGCCTTTAATTTGCTTCAAACGATTTACATCATAGGCAGTAGGCCACGCTGTTGCAATTGCAAATTCCGCATCTCGGATGTATTTGTTTTTCAGTTTAAAGACAGGTATTATACATTCTCCTGCTTCAAGACTCTTAAAGTCCTTCTTTAGGCACAAATGGTAAACTTTCCCCAATGTGTTTCTTATTTGTAAAATTCGAGCCTTAATAGAGGGTTCTTTTAACATATAAGAAACAACGGAACATAAATTTTTACATCATAGCCTTTATCTGATAACAGATACGCATATTTTAATACAACTCTAACACCTCCAGATAAAAGTATTGAGGGAAGGAAAAAATTCACTCTAGACTTTGTATAATCAATTTCCTTAATTGGATGAAATAACCCTGCTGCACAGCCTCTAATATTTGATGATAATTTTTCAATTTTTTTATCTTCATAAATTACAATTATCAGCGAATAAAATAGCAAATGCAGTAATTCGTGTATAAAGCTTATATTTTTATATTTTTTTGCAATATATACTGTGTTTCGTGCAATATAATATCTTCTAAATGCATTATGATTATATATAATACACTTCTTTCCCAAAAATGAGATTTTCTTAGCCTTTCCCACCTCATGTGTGAAGCCAACTTTATTAACACATATAATCTTAAATCCATTTTCTTGGAGTTTAAGACATATATCATTGTCAACTTTATCAATAAAAAGATATTCATCAAATCCCGCTGTTTTTTTCCAGCATTCATTCTTTAACAAACTGGCAGATGTAATACAAAAATCAATTTCCTCACAATCACTGTTGTATACAACATTTTCTTCATTCAGATTGCGATCTGTGTATCTGCAAGTTAGCATTCCCACATCTTCCTTATTAAGATATGGTTTATACAAGTCTATAATACAATCGCTGCACTCTGAATCCTGATCCAAAGTAATCGTCCAATCTCCTCCATTGTTAGAAGACCATTTCATTATCTGATTTAATGCTCTAGCAATTCCAAAGTTTTCATAATTCAGTATGACACTTACATTTTCAAAAGCAGCCGCAAGCCTTTTTGATATCCTCTATATTTTTAGAACCATTATCCGCTATAACCAGTTTACAAACCTGTCCTGCAATGCGACTTATATTTTTTTTCAATTTTTCAATATCCGGATTGTATGTAACAATTCCACCGTTAATTATCATTTTCTTCTCCTAGGATTGCATCGTCGAACCTAAACAACCATTGTTTAAAGTCATAATATGATATATTATCTTTACCGATTTCTTCATACGGTGACGAAAAGAATGTTATTGGTATTTGAATGTTCTCTGTATCAATAACATAAATATTATTCTTATTATAAAATCTGCATTTTTCTATATTTACATTATTTGTTATTAGCTTCTTTTTAAAGAAAATTGCTTCTAATGGACGAAGTGTTAAACCGCTTTGTTTCTCTTGCGTTAAATCTATAATCACTTTGGACTGTGCCACAATTTTCAAAATTTCGTCATAGGAAATCTGTGGCTTATAATCTATGCCACTGTTTTCATTTGAGGTATTATCTCTACAAATATGAAAATATGTTCTTAAACCAAGTGAGTTTAGATAGTTCTCCAGCCTTAATAAAACGGGACCTCTCCCTTTATCTTTACATATACAGCTCACATCATAACATATTGAGACATCGGGCAAATTAATGCTTGAGAAATAATACTGCGTATTATGATACATCTCAAATCGTTCACAGTCTGATTCATCAAAAGATGACGGAATCAAATTCTTCACCTTTAAATTATCGTGAAACATACCGTCTGTCTCGATAATATTATTATACCAAAAGTATATAACTGCATTTGTCTTTTCTCGCAGCATCTTTACATATTCTCTTGCATAATCACTTGCATAAACTACAAACACTTTTTTTGCTGTCTATATTTTTGGGTAATTCGTTCAACCATATTCTAAACCCTGGAATTTTTGTTTTATAATGCAGCTTCCGCAAAGCTTTAAAAAACTTTGGTATTGGTTTATACATTTGTAACACTGTACAGCCATTATCTTGCATCTGCTTTGTAAAATATGTTTCACATACTGCACAAAAACAATAATCTGATATTTTCTTCATCATTTCCTCGCAAACATATATTTTATACTTCATCCATCATTTCTTTAAGTTTCTGTGCCGCCAGTTCCTGACTTTCCTTGAGTTTTTTATTCACTACCAAATAATCAATTTTTTGATTAATATAGGAAAAATCACTAAGACTATTTAAGATTCTATCTTCTAGTCCAAACTGTTTCAAAACGCTCAAATTTCTCGCAATTTTTTCTTTTTGGTAATACTTCGACAAACTGCCTGTTAAACATGATTGCAAAAGCAGTACCATGAAAAGAATCTGTAATCATATATTCTGCATTTGCAATATATGATAAAAATTTAAACGGCGATAAACACAGCTTAAATTTTCCTACTCGCATACAGTTATGAGCCTCAACAGAAACTCTAAGCAATTTTAACCCCGCTTTATCCGCAAATTGCTTTGCATATTCATCCATTTCATGATTGGCATTAAGTTGATAAAGCAACACATATCCTTTTTCATGTATCGGCAGCAATTGTTTTCTCCATCTATCTCCACCAAAAATCATTGTTGGATCAAGAATCTGTGTTGCCTCATATCCAGCTCTATTTACTATATTAACCGCACTATCTTCTCGCACAGTTATATAGTCATATCCACGTAATAATTCTTTGAACTTATCAATCTTTCTTTCGGTATAACTTCTTTTCCAAAACTAGCAGAAAAGGTCTATTTTTTTCGCATCATATGGAGCAAAACTCAAGAAATACATAGGATCTACATCATCTTGAGCAATTTCTCCCCAAACTTGATCACTACCTGTACAATAAATATCAGCTGTCGGTATTTTGCTTGCATCTGCAACCAGATTTGTAATGCGCTCGCTCAAATTCAGATATTTGGCTCTTTCCTTTTCAAATGCTCTTCCACAAATATAGTGATCTGGCCATTGAACGATTCTATATATAAGTCTAGTAAAAGTATTCCGATTCCATTTTTTGGATTTTTTTAACAGTAGTTCTGTCACATTATGATACTCTTCATCTTCTCGAACATAATCCAAAACTTCCGCATTATATCCGTAGTCTTCAAATAGTTTTTGTGTAGCATACGTCTGCAAAAAAAGAGCCATAATTTACAATTGCATGGCGTGTTATAAAACAAATTTTTTTCATAATCATTTCCTTATGCTTTATATGAATACTTGACTTTAACAATCGCTCTGCATAATACCATCAACATTCTATACTTTTTCTTCTTTATGAGATAAAGCATCACATTCCACGGAATACCAATCTTTATGGTTGTTTCATTGACGAAGTTTTCTAAATCAAGTCTTTTTAATCCATCTTCAAATTTCTTTCCCATTTCTTTGAAACTAGTATTGTTCTTTGCTTCATTCAGGGACGCATAAAAAACACAGAACAAAATATAGTTATCATATTGACTTTTCAGTTGTCTATTATTCCGTAGCAGTTTCTTATTTAGATAAGCAAATAAGACTTCTAGTCTTTCAAATCGCCGCGCATCATACGCTTTTGTCATAGATTGACTGTTTTGTCGATAATAGTATACTGGAATGTCGATTCCATAAAAGGATTTACATTTTAATATGCTGTTGTATATACAGGCAACATCTTCACCAAAAGTAATCTTGTCTTCAGAACAAAGATTATCTCTTAGAATTTCGGTCTTAATCATTTTAGACCATACAGCTGGCAAAACACCGAACGTGTAAAATCTTTGATCTTTGTCACAAAGCATACATGGAATAATCTTTTCTTTGACTTCTTTCTCGTCAAAGAATCCTCTAAAATGCGAGGTTTTCATTTCAATATTTTTTCCATCTGTGCTTTTAAACGCATTATATTCCACAATATCCGGATGAGATTCCGTAATCACTTTATCAACTTCTGCAAGCCAATTATCAGCTACCCAGTCATCTCCATCCACATATCCAACATACTCACCTTTTGCAACCATTACACCAGCTCTTCGAGCACTAACTAATCCCCCATTGGCTTTATGTATGACTCGAATGTGATCATTCTTCAAAGCATAAGCATCACAAATTTTGCCGCTATCATCGGTAGCGCCATCATCCACAAGAATCAGTTCATAATTATCATATTTCTGGCTTAGGACACTTGTTATGCACTGATCAAGAAATTTTTCAACATTATAAATCGGTACAACAATACTAAATCGGAGATTATTTTCCATTTGGCACCTCCACACTGTTTCTCTTTTGTATGTAAGTCACATTGTCTGGAATGTCTTTTGTAACTATCGCACCGGCCGCAATGATGACGTTGTCTCCAATTCTAATGTTAGGAAGGATTAAGACATCACTTCCAATCCAAACATTAGATCCAATTTCAACTCGTCCAATAACATAACCTTGTTTTCTGAAAGGGCCTTTTGTCGCATCAGTTCTATGGTTATGATCGTATATCTTAACATTTTCCCCAAATATACAATCATTGCCTATATTAATTTCGCCCAGAGATGTCATTGAACAATCACGATTAAAAAAAACAATTATCGCCAATATTAATGCTTCCTGTTTTTTCAATCATCAAATGACATCCTGGATAAAAGAAAGTCATTTTACCAGAATGAAAGCGACTCCCATATAAAATTTTCCAGCACAGAATTTTAAGAATTCCGATAACTCGATTTATAATTTTTATCAGATATTCAGACATTTTTTTCCTCACTATGAAAGACATTTTTCAAATCGTGGCTGTCTTTTTTATTTCAGATCCAGTCGCTTTATTAAAAATGACTATGTAACATTATAAAATTTAAAAGTCTCCTTCAGTCCCAGCCACTTTTGGTCCTTATCACTCAGCTTCAGCGCAGTACCATCTTTCAGCGTATAGCCCTCTGCGCTTGCACTGCCCTTGTACTCGCCCCTCAACTCCGGCCATTCAATGCCAATTTCAGGATTGTTCCAATCCATGCCTCCCTCGTTGGTTGCATGATAGTAGCCGTATTTCTCGGTTTGATTCATATCAACGAGCAGTCGAGCCAAATCGTATGTATATCTTATTTTCTCCTGTACAGTTTCATCGTTTCCTTTACGACATCATCCCAGTTATATTTTTTGCAAATAAAGTCAGCTGCCTGTTTCTTCATTTCCATAACCATTTCAGGATGATCACAGGCATTTTGCAATTTTTCTTGCAAGTCCTCTACATTCGACTTTTGGAAAATCAATGCCTTATCTTCCACAACCTCTGCACACTCCGGAATGTCCGAAACCAGACAGCAATTGCCATAACTCATAGCTTCTAGCAGGCTCAAGGGCATTCCCTCCAGGTCAGAAGGTAATGTGTAAATATAAGCATTGCTATATAATTCATCAAGCATCTGTCCCTGAACAAATCCGGTAAAAATGATTCTATTATCATCCTTTGCCAGATCTTTCAATTCCGCCATAAAAGAATCCGTATCGCTAGAGCCACCAGCGATAACCAATTTTTTATCTGTTTTGACATCTTTAAATGCCTCAACCAGATATCGAATGCCCTTTTCCGGCACCAAACGACCAAGAAACAATATGTATGAATCCTTTGTTAGACCAAATTTTTCTGTTATGAATTTTGCATCTTTAATCTCTTGTCGATTCACACCGTTGGGAATAAAGTGAGTCTCCCTACCATAGGTATCTTTAAAGTAGTCATGAACGCCCTTGCTTAGCACAATGATTTCATCCGCATACTTTACGGCATTCTTTTCACCCTGCCGGATGAATTTTGAGCCAAACCCTAATTTCCATTTCTCACGCTGCCAGTCTATGCCGTGAATTGTAACCACAACCCTCTTTCCAAACATCTTTGGAAGCCATGAGAAAAAAGCTGGTCCCTCTGCATGGATATGAACAATGTCATACTTACCAAAAGCACAACATAATGCTGCAAAAAAAGAGGATGAAACAGCCGCAAGACCTTTCTTTTCTATTGTTGGAACTGTCTTAAGCTTTATTCCTTTATATTCTTTAAGTCGTTTTGAATCATACTCTGAACCACTTACATGATGGCCACCTCTGTTGTAGCAAGTCACATTGTGTCCTTGGGCAACCATCCTTGTGCAAAGTTCCTCAACAACAATCTCAACTCCACCTTCTCTTGATGGAATTCTTTTTTGCCCAAACATAGCAATATTAAGTTTTTCCTTACATTGCGCCATCATTTCTTAATACTCCTACGGCAGTCTGCCAAATAATCTTAATATCCCCCTTCACACTCCACTCCTCAATATACTGGGTATCCAGCTTCACGACCTCTTCAAAGTCCGTGATATTGCTTCTGCCACTCACCTGCCACAGCCCGGTCAGTCCCGGCCTGAATGACATTCTGGCTCTGTGGTGTGGTTCATACTTCTCCCACTCGTCGAGTGTCGGTGGTCTAGTACCTACAAGGCTCATATCTCCTTTGAGGATGTTCCAAAACTGCGGCAGCTCATCTATTGATGTCTTCCTGATAAACTGTCCTATGCCGGTTTTCTTTGTTCCATCCGGCAGTATCTTATTGCCTATGATTCTCGGGTCGAAGTCCATCTTAAACATCATTCCGTCGCTCACCTTGTTTTGTGCCATGAGATCCTTCTTTCGCTCCTCGGCATCCATGTACATGCTTCTGAATTTGTACATCTTGAACTTTCTGCCGTTTCTGCCAATTCGCTCCTGTGCGAAGAAGATTGGTCCGGTGATGCTATATAGATTGCTGGTCCCACAAATATCGTCACTATCAAGGTGATGATGCATCCGACCAGCCTCCGAGTATGTCCATGCCTCTTTTGGCAAGAAGCTGTGTTGTTCTCGCATAGTTCAAGCTGGCTGTGATGACTGTGTAGTCACCTATTTTTTCTATCTGATTAAAACTGCCTGCCATGACCTTGTTTTTGGTGATGCCTCTGTGAACAGCTATTCCCATCTCCAAGAATATGTCTGCCATTTCGTAGGGATATTCGCTCTCCGCACACGGTGGGATAAGCACCTCGTCCACCCATTCCTCACAAGCGTAGTCCACTATCCCGTCATGGTTTGCAACTATTGGTATTTCACATATTGTTTTGCCATTCAGGTCGCATCTGTTGCCGCTGCCACTATCTGTGTATATCCAAAACCATTTTCCTTAAGTCCCTGAAGTGTCTCCCTAAGGAGCTTTTCCGGTGCTATGACAAAGAGTGATTCTTTTGATGAAGCAAAGCCTCTTTTTTTAATTATTTTCTTAAACACCATTCTGCCTAAGTACGACACGAGAATATATATTGGAATCATGATGTAGTAAGACATACGCGAATATATCTCACCCATCTGTGTGGTAAACAGGAAGAAGGTTGTTATTATTTCCACAAATACCACATGCTTACATGTAACTATGAACTCATCGAGATAGCCTCGCTTCAATACATTTTTGAAGGCATCGGATACTATTTCCACGAAGAAATCTATGAGCAGGAATGCTACTGCCAGTATCCTGTAGTCTTTATCTATGTATGGATTGCCAAGTCCAAAGCGCCATATGTATGAGACTATGAATGCTATCTGCATACACAGGACATCTAAGAGCATGAAATCTATATGCTTTGTCCAGCCTCTTCCTTTCTTTCTGTACATTTTTGTGTCTCCCTGTATTTCTTGATTACCCTATTTCCAGTTCATCCCTATGCTGTCGAGCCTTGCTATGCGCTCTGTGTCGAGCACCATGCCGCTGGCCTTCGGGTTTTTTCTTTTGCATCTGATATTTGATATCCAGCGTCCCAGCTTCACTCCGTCTGTGGAATATGATACCGGCACGTCTAGATTGCCGTTTTTCTCGTAATATGCTTTCGCAAGCTCAAACTTTCTGTTCCACTGTATAGCGGTCTTGCTTTCTGACCTGTAGCCTATGCTCTGCAGGCGCTGTAGCTGCTCGTCTGTCATTGAGTGGCTATTGGTCTGGTTTGACAGCCACCGTCCAAGCGGTATGCCGTCTGCTGTGACGTACTTTGCAGGTACTTCGAGGTTTCCATACTCCTTGTAGTAGGCTTTGGCTGCGCTGTAGTACTCTTCCCACTTCTGCTTGTTGTGGTCCCATATCATGCCAAGCTCCTCGAGTGCTTTTCTCTGCTCATCGGTGAGTGCCTGCTCTATGCCGTACTTTTTTACCTTGAAGCGCATGTTGTTGATCCATGAGCCAAGCCTAAAGCCTGTAGGCGATACATATTTGGCCTTGATGTCCAGATTACCATAGGTATTGCGGTAGCTTTTCAGCTCTTCCAGTACCTCCTGCCAGCTTGAGTCCGTGACATCCCATATCATGCCTATATCATTTAGCTTTTGTATCTTTTCCCAGGTGAGGTTTCCGGATATATTGCCTGACTTCACACGCCTCTGGGTGTTTATCCATGCTCCCAGTGTGAGGCCTGACCCAGTGACATAGCTCTTTGGTATCTTGAGATTTCCATTTTCCTCATACCACTGCTTTGCTGCCTCATAGTATGTATCCCAGGCACTTCCCAGATTTTCCTGCAGGCGCATGAATATTTCCCTGCTGTCCTTGGTCTCGTCTATAATGCGGAATCTGTCTTCAAAGTGCTCTCTTGGCGAATGAGTGTCCGGATACAGCAAAAAGGCTTCCTGCATTTCGTTTTTCAGGCAGTCTATGCAGTATAGACTGTCGAAATTGTTGACCAGGTCAAATATGACCGGCTGATTTTTGCTTCCTGCTGACAGTGCTCTGCCTATCTGTTGCAGATAGATGATTGGTGACACCGTAGGGCGAAGCAGTATTACTCCGTCCACATCGTCCACATGTATGCCCTCGTTCAGCATGTCTATGCAGTAGAGGAGCTTTAAGTGGCTTCCTGTGTCCTTTTTGAATTCGGCAAAGGCTTTACCGGTCGACGCATCGTTGTAGTACGCTGTGTATATGTGTGGCTTTTTGTCCACCTTGCTAAACCAGTCGGCCGCCTGCGCCTTCATCTCATCCATATGCTCTCTGCCTGAGCAGAATACTATGTATTTGCCATCAGGCTTTGTCATCTGTCTGGCAAAGACCTCTGTGAGTCCGTCTGCCTGCTCGAGTGCACGCTTTAGCTGCTCTAGAAGCTTTTCGTTTTCCGATATAAGTCCCGGGTTTGATAAGCCCTCGATTCGTTTTTTCAGTTGTTCGAGCTCTTTCTTGTATGAATACATGGCTATGACATATTTAGGCTCCGGAAGTATTTCTCTCACGATTGCTTCTCCGAGTGTCATCTCTGAGGCTATGTTGCCCTCAAAGAGCTCCTCTGCCATATTGCGCTGGTTGTCCAGATAGCGTATGTTTGTCGCTGAGAGTCCCAGGCGCTTTGCCTTCGGATATGCTTCCAGAAGCTTTCTTACACTCTTGCCCCACTCTGCGGCTCCACAGCGGTGGAACTCATCGAGTATGATATAGTCAGGGTGCAGGGTGTCTATGCTGTCCTCATGCTTCATGAGCCTACTGTATGACATGTATTCTATGTTTGAGAACTGTGTGTCTATGTTTTCAAGCTGTGTCTTGTAGATGTACTCACTTGGCGATAGCATAGAAAGTGCTTGTGCGGATGCTGCTCCACGAGCTTGAAAGCTATCATCGACTTGCCCGTGCCTGTCGGATGGATGACGGCTGCATCTGCTTTTCCTCCAGCATGGTCTCGACTGCTCTGTATGCATCTTCGTTGTGCTTGTAAAGATGTATGCTCATTTGCTGCCTCCGGGTGAAACACTACATTAAAAGGGAGGTTGGATTTCGCAGATTATTACAATCTGCGAAATCAACTCCCTTATGTATAAAATAAGCATTTTATATAAATATGACCATTTTTCTGACCATTTATGGGATAACTATAGAATTGATTGCGGAGCGCTTGGTCTCCAGATTTGGATGCACATAGCGATTCAATGTAATATTTACATTGGAATGTCCAAGAATCTCACTTACACTCTTAGCGTCGGCGCCGCTGCTGATACAATTTGTGGCAAAGGTGTGGCGCAATGCATGAAAGTGAGTATTCCCGATACTGCTTCTCTTATATAGATATGAAATCTATTCTGATAAGTGCGGGGATCCATAGGCTGATTTTTCTTTAGAAAATAAGAGTCACCTTTCATTGAAGTGTTATGATAATCTGACAGCTTGTCATATATAAAGTCCGGGATAGGAATCTCACGAAGTGAATTTGAAGTCTTTGGTGAATCTATATATAAAGAAGTCTTTCTCGTGGCTGTGTGGTTATTTTGTGATGAATCGGATGTGTGTACCGTATCTACCGGAAGTCTCTGCACTGTGCGATTGACATGCAGAGTGCGACTAATCATATCGATATCTTCCCATTTCAGGGCACAAATTTCTCCTAAACGCAGCCCCATAAAAAGGCACAATAAAATACCGAGCTTATAGATATCAAGCTCGGTAAGAAGATACTCGGTTAGCTTTTGCTGGTCTGTTGTATTGATTGTATTTATGTTGTTTGAGGATGTGACGGATGAACGCTTTGACCTGTACGACAGATGAATTTCTCCGGTGCCATATGTTGCAGCTCCATATGCAAGGATTGAGTTGAATATACAAAGTATGCTCTTTGTAACGCTCTCACCGGCTGTCTCAGGCAACTCCTTGAGTATTTCATTCTGATTTAACTCATCTATGACGCTTTCTCCCCAGTTCGGTTTGATATATTTATTGTATATAGTAGAATACTTTTGAATGGTAGAGCACTTCCGGCTGGATGCTATACTTTCAAGCCATTTCTCAGCGACTGCTTTTACGGTGATAGCGGACTGCTTTGGGGCTGCTGTTTGATTAAGTGAAGCAGCTTTTGCTGTAAGCAGCCTTTCTGTTACTTCCTTATAGCTGTGGCCGTATACCGATTTGCACTTTTTACTGCCGGCTGTGTCTACTATGTAGTAACGCCCCTCCCAGCGTCCGTCGGTTCTCTTTCTGATGTTGGTTCCTCTTCTTGACATAATGTATGCCTCCTTGTGATTATTTATTTCAATAGAAGAGGAATGAAATACTTAATATTTATCTGTTTTCCATATGTCTTTACCATTTTGGAATGCTCTCAGCTTTGTGAGTTTCTTTTCATATAATGCTTGTAGCCTTGGGATACGCATATGACGTTCGATTAAATCTTTTTTATACAAACTAAAATCCATTTCTGCTTTATCAATATTTACAATATTTCTATCCTTTACATATGATAGAAGCCGTACTTCTTTAGAAATAAAAGAATGTGTCTTTATCTCATCAATACGAATTGAACCAAGATGCTCGTATGGAATATTATAGAACATAGAATTACCGGAATCATATATAGGTGCAAATCCAAGTATTTCTAATGTGTCAGGATTTCTAACTATAGAAATATTATTCATGTGTCTGTCGGTATTTGAAATGAGATAGTCAGTCATTATTTCATAATCCATAAAATAATCAAACTCTTCTTCTTTTATTCCCAAACCAAGACAGACCTTTTTCAATGGATAATAATATGATTCATTTTGCTTAAGCTTGACTGATTGCAATAATTCCCATGCACTGATACATTCCAGATTTTCTGAGCAAAAATCGTATGAAAGACATCCAAGTCCTTCAATTCCACCTTCTACTGTTAACAATGTGGGAGTGTATACTGTGAAATTTTCAAATTTTTGTTTTCTATGAAGTTCTGTTGCAAATAGTTCGTTTATACTTTGCTGGTATGATTCTCCATAATTACCTTTAATCATATATCTGCGGCCTGAAGTGTCAATACACCATTTTTTCTGAAGTTCTCCCTGTGAAGCAGCGCAGTTAAATTTTGTTTTCTTCCTTAAATCAAGTAAATTGTCCTTGTTTAGTGTTATTTCACCAAATGTATCTACGAAATCATTTGTAAACAGATTTACATCTTTCCATTCGATATCTTCACCACGAGGTTTAATCCAATAACAATCCGACAAACTTAAGGCCAAATTATCTACCAAAGCACTGTTTGTTGAAGAATATCCAAGTCTTTGCAGGGCAGTCTTAGCTCCGTGCCTCGTCTTAGGAATAGCTCTGTCCTTCCACCAATCATGAAATTTCATATCATTCATCTGTCCACCTATAGGAAAGTGGGCAAGAGCTGCTTCATTTTTTCTGTAATTTCCGAGAGTTCCCCCTTCTGTCAGCTCCATCAGGCAAACAGGTATATCTTTATGCATTAAATAGTATTCTTTAGCTATTTTCTTCGCCATATATTAACTCCATATAATATCTTCTGTTTTATCAAGTCTACAGTCACGATTAAATTTATCAACTATTTCATAATAGGATTCAAACAAATCAGCCACATATAATGAAAGATTTTTTTCCTTTACACCATCAAGATCTTCACCTATCTTGATTTTTGTACCTATTGAATCAATTAAATACCCAGCGTCTCTGTTATAATAATAAATCTTACCGTTATTATCTTCAATTTTATACATATTATCATTTTCTATCGGTAACTGGTTGGCAATTAATTTTATAATATAAGGAGTAGGCGAGCTTTCTCCCTGCTCCCATTTCTGCAATGTACTTATTGGTATATTGAACATCTTTGAAAAACTACGTTGCGAAAGGCCGGTAGTATTTCGTATTTCCTTAATGTTCATAATAACAAACCTCCCATAAAAATATATCCAATTTGGTTACTTTTTTTGTTATTATACCCAAATCGGATATATAATGTCAATATAATTTAATTTATTTCTGACCACAATTTTGACCATCTAAAACTAAAAAATATATAAAATTCAACCTGATATTTTATTAAAATTGTAAAAAGACACAAAAAAGATACAATAGTTGACATAAAACGACTCAAGTTTTATTATGTATCTAGTGTTTTTTAACAGAGGTGATTTTCGCAGATTGTAATAATCTGCGAATTTTTTTTTATATTCTTTCTGATTAGGCAATAGCAAAATATCATGAAAAAAGAGAGCGGGCCGCGAATGGGAAGTTCGCCGGCCCAGATTTACACTAGGAGCAAAGTTTATACTTTGCGGAGATAAAATATGTTTTTCGTGGCCTTTCATGTTGTCGCGGCCACGCTATAATTCTGATTTGCTTATACCGCTGCCAGCTTCTTTCCAAGCTCCTCGCAGGCTGTCTTTGCATCATCGTCCGGTGCATCCTGGCAGATAACACCCTCGCCGCCTACTACTGTAGCTCCGGCTGCTGTCATTCGCTCTACCCAGTCGCGCATCCACTCGCCATCGCCCCATCCGTATGAACCGAACAGACCGATTGTCTTGCCTGCCACGCAGCCCTCAAGCTCTGTGACAAACGGCTCCATCTCGCCCTCCTCAAGTACCTCTGCACCCATTGCAGGGCATCCGAGTGCGAATGCTGTCTCTAATTTAAGCTCATCTATTGAAGCACTGCTTACGAATACGATTTCTGCTTCCTTTCCGGCATCTGTGACGCCCTTTGCAACTGCCTCTGCCATTGCTGCTGTATTGCCTGACTGTGACCAATAAACTACACTGATTTTGCTCATTTTAATTCCTCCTATACCGCAATCTGCTGCGGTTCTTCTTTATATATTTCCAGTATCAGCCTCATATCTATATCCTCGGCCAATAGCTGTATGACACTTTCCTTCGCCTTTTCAAAATCCTCAAACATCTTCTTTTTGAGTGGTACGTTGCGGTACACCTTCCAGTATCCTGAATACAGGCAGCCGCATCCGTTATGCTCTATAAAGCCTCTCACATCCTCTATCGGATATCCAAGCAAAAGCCCCATCTCATGCGGAAACTGCTTGTGTTCGTCATTCAGATATGCTTCGTAGTGTTTTTTGAATCTAAGTAATATCTTGCCGAATGAAAAATCCTCATATCCCGCTTTCTTTAGTATGTCCAAAGCCTCTGAATTATTCAGATATGCTTCTAAGAGGCTCCTGCGGAATAAGAGGAAGGCGGTTTTCTCATTCCTTGCTGCGAGCCTGAAATGCGATATCCCGGAAGCTCTCAGAATCACTCTCATGGCACTCTCATCAGCGCTGTCTATCATGAGCATATTTGAAATTCTCGCTCCTGTAATTAGTGGGGCACACTGGAGGGCAAGCTGCATTTCCACACTCTTTAAATCCATGCTCATAGCAATCTGAAATACTTCCTGGCACATTTTGGCTCCTTTCGTGTTAGTTATCTCTAACCTGAGTTAAATATATCTTACTTATACCTATATGTCAAGTATTTTTTTGCCATTTTTACACTTTTTATTCTCAATTAATTGCAACAAAAAACACACTAAGAATCTTTAATTCTCAGTGTGCTATCCTTATTGCCGTTCTTCTTTTTATACAATTCATTAATTCACTTATTATAAAAATTGTACCTATTGATATATCACAGCCTCTCCCCCAATGCTTTGCAACGCTTTCTGCTAAAAGCAATGCCATACGCTATAATATCACATCTGCCTTCATTACGAAGAGCTCATCATATCTCTTTTCCTTAATCTGTGCCATGGCAATCTCACAGGCCGTATCAAGCTCCTTTATATTCCTTGCATACTTCACCTCGATTACAATTCCTGCATCCGGATTTTCCGGCATAATCATTATGTCACTAAAACCGTCTCCCGACTCACGATTTGACTTAATTAGCCAGTCCGGATTACTTCCTCGCAGCAAGCCAAGAAGCAGTCCATGGTAGAAATTCTCCTTCATATCATCAGGTGCCTTTGTATCTAGTATGCTTATCATACGTCCCATCACAATATTGAGCTGCTTTGCAATCTTTGTCTCATCCTTATCAATAATTGCCTTTGATAAAAGCTTCATAGTATCATTATCACTTGCTACCACACTCTTGAACCATTCCTGTATCTGGAGGATAAATACCTCTCTCACCTCTTTGTTTGGAATTACAAGCTTATATGCATAGCTTTCGCTATCCGGCATCTTTACATCTCCTGCCTTTGTAAGATATCCTGTGGTGAATAGCACACTCCACATATTGTCTATAGTGCTTTCTATTTCATCATAGGTCAGGTCGAGTCGTATGCTCTTTACAATTGTCTCGCCTGCAATAAGGCGCTCTATTTCATCCTTTGTTGATGAGTCAGCTTTACTGATGAGCCTTCTCACCAGACTGTTTCCACTGCTGTTTATCCAATATGTCTGTGGTCTTATATCGCTGTCATCACACAGACGATCCACATGATTGATCACATCCCATGGACAGTAAACATCAGCCTTGCCAAAGTGATACCCATCATACCACTCCTTTATATCATTGTAATGCATGGACATATTATAATCCTCGAGCAGCTTTCTCACTTCATTGTCCGTAAAACCAAACTGCTCGTCAAACCTCGCATCTGTAATAGACATGACCCTAAAATTATTAAGACCTGTAAAAATACTCTCCTTGGATATGCGCAGGCAGCCCGTAAGGACTGCAAACTGCAGAAATTCATTGGTTTTAAGGGCCATTCCAAAAATTCCCCTGATAAGTGAGACCATTTCATTATAGTATCCATTCTGAAATGCCTTGTCCAAAGGGACATCATACTCATCTACAATGATAATTGCTTTACGTCCAAAGTGTGTAAACAGCAATTGCGACAGAACCTGCAGACTGGATATAAGGAGCTTTTCGTCCATGGCATATTTTCCGTCATTCACTGAAATAATTGCATTATAGCGATTTTTATCATTTTCAGAAAGCCCTTCACTATCCTTAAGAAACTTAAATCGCTCTGCTTCCCTGCTGATAAGCTCAATAATCCTGTATCTTGCCTCATCAAATGATGTACCCTCAACACTTTTCAGTGAAAGAAAAAACGACCGGATACTTTCCCATATATTCTTCACAAAGCTCTTTATTCCCCGAAATATACAGACCATCGAACAGCGATTTATCAGTACCAATCTCAAAAAAGCTCTTAAGCATGCTCATATTGAGAGTTTTTCCAAAGCGGCGCGGTCTTGTAAAAAGAGTCACCTCGCTCCAGCTTTGTAATATCTGCTCTATGAGCTTGTCTTGTCCACATAATAAAAATCTGATTCCCGCAGTTTCTGAAATCATCGATTCCGACCGGTACTTCATCGTGTTCATCATAAAAGCCTCCA
>ENA-OQCE01000520-OQCE01000520.1-human-gut-metagenome-genome-assembly--contig:-NODE-520-length-18550-cov-1.792976_pt1 | contig 18550 bp, 23 predicted proteins | sample MGYA00242495_ERZ504572 | MGnify/ENA primary metagenome ERZ504572 (study PRJEB26092, sample SAMD00036228) | human gut metagenome | host: Homo sapiens | study: EMG produced TPA metagenomics assembly of...
CAAAACTGTCGCAGAAACCTTTGGATGTGCATCTGATGATTGTACAGCCGGAGAAGTTTATTCCGGAGGTGAAGGCTCTGGGAGCCCATGTCATGAATGTGCATTATGAGGCTTGTCCGCATCTGCACCGCGTGGTGCAGCAAATTCGCGAAGCAGGGATGCAGCCGGCAGTAACGATTAATCCGGCAACTCCCGTGTCCTTGTTGAAGGATATTATTAATGATGTATACATGGTGCTGATCATGAGCGTAAATCCTGGCTTCGGCGGACAAAAGTTCATAGAGCATTCTCTTGATAAAGTGCGCGAGTTGCGTGAATTGATTACGGTTACTGGTTCGCAGGCTTGATAGAAGTGGATGGTGGCGTAAACTTGGAAACCGGTTCGCGTCTGGTAGAAGCTGGAGCAGATGTACTGGTGGCAGGCAATGCCGTTTTCTCAGCTCCCGATCCGAAGGAGGCCATCCGTGCATTAAGGAATCTGTAATCCGTCTTCTGGATTGATAATCGACAGCTGGCAACGGCATCCTTTCCTTCGACTGTTGATGCCGTTGGTAGTTGGTATTTTGTGTGGAGATGCGTTTCCACACGTGCTTTCTGCATGGGAGTATGTGGCAGGTTTTCTGCTTTTTCTTTTTATCATAGGCAGATACAAGCATACCGGATGGGTGTATGGAGCGGCGGTATACCTTTTCTTGGGTGGTACGGGGCTCTGCTTGATGAGTTGGCAGCAGGGAAAGACGGCATTTCCCTTTTCGGGCAAACCTGCTGTTTATAGGGTTTGTATCCGCGAGCATCCCGAAGAGAGGGAGCGCAGCATATTGTGCAGGGTTGTCCTGCTGGGAGAGGTAGAGCAGGATGCAGTTACGGGTTGCCCCCGGAATCATCTTTTTCTGGCTTATTTTCCGAAAGATTCTGCTACGGCCACTTTGCGCAGTGGTGATGAGTTGCTGGTATCTACCCGGCTTGTTCCTCCGGCAAACAATGATAATCCCGACGAGTTTGACTATGCTCGCTACCTGAGGCGGAAAGGCTATAGCGGCACGGCCTACGTGGCTGACGGACATTGGCGGAAGACGGGGCATAATGCCTCTCGCACTGTCAGCCAGGTGGCACTGGATTATAGGGCGAAAGTGGTTGGCTTATACCGGAGTTTGGGCTTTGAAGCTGATGAATTGGCAGTGCTTTCTGCGTTGACGGTGGGGGATAAAGAGGAACTGAGTGATGATATTGTGGAGACCTACTCCGTTTCGGGAGCCAGCCATGTACTGGCACTTTCGGGGTTGCACATAGGTTTTCTGTATGCTTTGCTCTTGTTTGTGCTTCGTCCTTTGTGGAGGCGATGGCGGCGGTTGAAACCTTTGTTGCTTTTGCTTCTGGTCCTTTTCTTGGTGAGTTTTGCTTTTTTCACGGGATTGTCCTCCTCGGTGGTGCGGTCGGTTGTCATGTTCTCTTTGTTGGCGTTTGCCGGTTTGCAGCCGGAAAAGCCGCTGACTCTGAATACGCTGGCGGCAACTGCTTTCCTGATGCTGCTGTGCAAGCCGGCCTGGTTGTTTGATGTCGGTTTTCAGTTGTCATTCTCGGCGGTTACAGCTATTGTACTTGTACAGCCTAAGTTGTATGCCCTTTGGAAGGTTGACAATTGTTTCCTGCGATATTTGTGGGGACTTATGACAGTGTCTGTGGCAGCTCAGCTGGGTACGGCCCCTTTGGTCATTGTCTATTTCTCCCGTTTTTCCACTCATTTTCTGTTGACTAATCTTTGGGTAATTCCCATGGTGTCACTCGTTCTGTATTCGGCGGTCTTTCTGTTGATGCTTACGCCGCTGCCTTTTGTACAACATCTGTTTGCAAGGGTAGTAGAGGCATTGGTACATGTCCAGAATGAAGTGCTTCGCTGGATAGAGCATCTTCCCGGCGCTGCTGTCGATAATATTTGGTTGGATATATGGGGCGTTCTGCTCGTCTATCTGTTCTTGGGGATGGCATATTATGGCTTTCTACGCCTTACGGTACGTAGAGTCTGCTTTGCGTTGCTGGCATTGTTGGCAGTGGTTTCCTGGCATTCCCTTTCCATCATGTCCAATGCTCCCCGGCAGGGGATTGCTTTTTATAGCGTGAGAGGTTGTCCCGTTGTCCATTGTATGGCAGACAACCGTCATTCTTGGTTGGCATGTACCGATAGCTTGCCGGATATGCCGCGTTTGTGCCGTGCCCTTTCTCCGCATTGGAACCGCCTGCATCTGGAGACTCCCCGACTGGTTACCGGAGATTATATAACTCCCGGCTTATCCATGCGCAACCAGATTGTCTCTTATGCCGGTAAGTGCATCTGTCTTCTTTCCGACAACCGTTGGAGAAACAAGAACTCTTCCCGTCCCCTTTTAGTTGATTATCTGTATGTCTCCAAGGGGTATCAAGGTGGATAGAGGAACTTACTTCGCTCTTTTCCATAGGGATGGTGGTACTTGACGCTTCTCTTTCAGACTATTATCAGAATAAGATTGCCAATAATTGCGTTCGCTTAGGTATTCCCTATCTTCTTCTTTCTCAAAAAGGTTCTTACCGCATATTGTTATAAATCACAAACTTTTCGTACTTTTGCCCCTTCAATTTGTTATAAACGCCAAATAGTAAATAGTCAATCGTCAAATAGTAAATAAAAATATGTTGACCAAAGTAATAGAACAATCCAAGATAGACCATTTCACCAAATGGTTTGACCGTGCAGACAAGATAGTAATCGTTTCACATGTAGGTCCCGACGGGGACGCCATCGGCTCTTCTCTGGGCTTGTGGCACTTCTTCAGTTCGCAGGGAAAGACGGCGAATGTTATTGTGCCGAACGCTTTCCCCGACTTCTTGAAATGGATGCCCGGGAGCAAGGACATCCTTCTGTACGACCGCTACAAGGAGTTTGCCGACAAGCTGATTGCCGAGGCGGATGTCATTTGTTGTCTGGATTTTAATGCTATCCATCGTATAGATGCCATGGGTGACGCTGTTCTTGCATCCCCGGCAAGAAAAATACTGATAGACCATCATCTCCATCCAGAGGATTTCTGCAAGATTATCATCTCCCATCCGGAGATATCTTCCACTTCGGAACTGGTTTTCCGCCTGATTTGCCGTATTGGGCTATTTCAGTGACATTTCAAGGGAAGGTGCGGAATGTATCTATACGGGCATGATGACCGATACCGGCGGGTTCACCTATAATTCCAATAATCGGGAAATCTATTTCATCATCAGCGAACTGTTGTCGAAAGGTATTGATAAGGACGAGATTTACCGCAGAGTGTTCAATACTTATTCAGAAAGCCGTCTGCGCCTGATGGGATATGTCTTGTCACAAATGAAGGTCTATCCGGACTATCATGCAGCCTTAATTTCCTTGACTAAAGCCGAACAAAGCCAATTTGACTATGTGCGTGGAGATAGTGAAGGGTTTGTGAACATTCCTTTGAGCATCAAAGGGGTGATTTTCTCTTGTTTCCTGCGTGAAGATACGGAGAAGCCGATGATAAAGATTTCTTTACGTTCGGTCGGTACGTTCCCTTGCAATCAGCTGGCTGCCGAGTTCTTTGGCGGCGGTGGTCATTTGAATGCTTCCGGCGGTGAATTTTATGGAACGATGGATGAGGCCCGCAAGGTCTTTGAGCAGGCTTTGGAGAAATACAAACCGCTGCTGAATGCCAAAGGATAAAAAAAGTTCAGTTGTAAAGGTTAAAAGTTACGAACTTTCTATCCGCAGCTTTCAACTTTCAAGGAAATCAGATACTTTTGTACGAAATTACTAAATAACAGAAATGAAGAAACTTACTTTATTCTTTTTTGCCTTACTTGCAGTTTGTTTAGCCTTCCAGCATGCGATAATTCTAAAACTTATGCCGAAATGCTTGAGGAAGAAAAAGATGCCATCAAAGCGTTTATCAAAGACAGTAGTATTGTCGTTATTTCTCAAAGTGAATTCTATGCGCAAGATTCGACAACGGATGTAAGCAGGAATGAGTATGTGCAGCTGGCAAGCGGGGTGTATATGCAGATTGTGGATAAAGGTTCGACGAATCCTGCAGATACAGTTAAACCGAATGATTTGGTTTTGGTGCGTTATGAAGAATATGGATTGATAGAAAAGGCGGTGACTTCATCTAATTTGAATAATCCGACAGTTGTGGATGAATTCAGATATACGGTTACTTCTTCATCTATAGCCGGACTTTTTACACAAGGATATATGCTTGCATATTATGGATCGTCCGTGCCTGCCGGTTGGTTGGTCGCTTTGAATTATGTACGTGATGGGGCGCATGTGAAACTGATTGTACCATCTAAGATGGGGCAACAGACTGCCATGCAACAAGTGTATCCTTATTATTACGATATACATAAATTCCAAATTTGGAACTAACCTATAAATTTTAAATCATTAACCTATGACTCTAATCAAATCTATTTCTGGAATCCGCGGAACCATTGGCGGTGGTGCCGGCGAGGGATTGAATCCGCTCGACATTGTGAAGTTCACTTCAGCTTATGCTACCCTGATTCGTAAGACGTGTACTGTAAAAAGTAACAAAATCGTGGTAGGGCGTGATGCCCGCATCTCTGGCGAGATGGTCAAGAACGTAGTAGTCGGTACCTTGATGGGTATGGGCTGGGATGTAGTGGACATTGATTTGGCTTCTACTCCGACTACCGAGCTGGCTGTAACCATGGAAGGTGCCAGTGGAGGTATTATCCTGACTGCCTCACACAATCCCAAGCAGTGGAATGCGTTGAAACTGTTGAATGAAAAGGGCGAATTTCTGAACGCTGCTGAAGGTCAGGAAGTACTCCGCATTGCAGCTGCCGAAGAATTCGATTATGCCGAAGTGGACCAACTCGGCTCGTACCGTCAGGATTTAAGCTACAACCAGAAACATATCGACAGCGTATTGGCGCTTGACCTTGTAGACGTGGAAGCTATCCGAAAGGCAAACTTCCGTGTAGCCATCGATTGTGTAAACTCTGTAGGTGGTATTATTCTGCCGCAACTACTTGAACAACTAGGTGTTCAGCACGTAGAGAAGCTCTATTGCGAACCGACCGGTAACTTCCAGCATAATCCCGAGCCTCTGGAAAAGAACTTGGGTGACATCATGAACCTGATGAAAGGAGGGAAGGCAGATGTTGCATTTGTTGTAGACCCTGATGTAGACCGCCTGGCAATGATTTGCGAAGACGGCAAGATGTACGGTGAAGAATATACACTGGTTACTGTTGCCGACTACGTATTGAAACATACTCCGGGCAATACGGTATCCAATTTGAGTTCGACCGTGCCTTGCGCGATGTAACTCGCAAGTATGGGCAAGGTATATTACGCTTCCGCCGTAGGTGAAGTGAATGTAACTACCAAAATGAAGGAAGTAGGTGCCGTTATCGGTGGCGAAGGAAACGGTGGGGTAATCTATCCGGCCAGCCACTATGGACGTGATGCTTGGTAGGTATTGCCTTGTTCTTGAGCATCTGGCACACGAAGGCAAGAAGGTGAGCGAACTCCGTGCATCCTATCCTGCATACTTCATGGCAAAGAATCGTGTAGACTTGACTCCTGAAACAGATGTAGATGCTATTCTTGCAAGGTGAAGGAGCTGTATAAGAATGAAGAAATCAATGATATAGACGGTGTGAAGATTGACTTCCCCGACAAATGGGTTCATCTGCGTAAAAGCAATACGGAACCGATTATCCGCGTTTATAGTGAGGCCGGTACACCAGAAGCTGCCGAGGAAATCGGTCAGCAGATTATGAAGGTGATTGAAGACCTGGCAAAATAAGACTGATTGTAATGACTGTTATATGTCCCACTTTTCTTTTGGAGAGTGGGACTTTTTTTAGGGAGTATTTATTGCTGCTACAATTCGATGACTTTCTCTATCTCTTCTTCAAAGTTTGGAGTAAAGACTTCCTTGCCTATGCTTTTTTTGATTTCATCAATGCTCCAGAAACGTCCTCCGTCCAGCTCGTCACTGGGATGTATTTCACCGTCGTAGACGTTTTGTGTACGAAGACCAGTTCCTTTTCGCGGGCAGACTCGAAGACATAATGCAAGACGGTTTCGGGAACAAAGTCGGTAATGCCGAGTTCTTCGCGTACCTCGCGTTTCAGCGCCATCTCTACACTTTCACCTAAATCGACGTGTCCGCCTACGGAGGTGTCCCACTTCCCCGGTTGTATGTCTTTCCATTCGGGACGTTTCTGCAGATACAGCTCACCTTTGGAATTGAATACATGAAGATGGATTACCGGATGCAGCAGTTTGCTACCGTTATGGCATTCGCCACGGGTGGCGGCACCTATGATGTTGCCTTGTTCGTCGACAAGGGGGAACATCTCTTGATTGTTATCGTGGTTCATTGTGTTTAGGGTATTAATAATGATGAATCTCCATAGCTCAGAAAGCGGAAATCATGTGCCAGTGCATAGTTATAAATCTTCTGCCAGTCGCCGTGTACGAAAGCTGATACGAGCAGCAGCAAGGTGCTTTGCGGTTGGTGGAAATTAGTCACCATAGCCTTCACGATTTTGTATTCATATCCCGGGGCGATGATGATTTGAGTGCTGGTATGCAGAGTCTCCATACTATGCTTGTCAAGATAGGCGACAATGGCTTGCAGGGCTTTTACTGCGAGGGTGGTGGCAGCTTGGCAGACATTTCATAAGGTTGCCATTGGTGGACGTGCAAGTCTTCCTCCGTGGCTTCGGGATTATTCAGTAAGGTGGCTCCGATGTGATAAAGGCTTTCCAATGTGCGCACCGAAGTTGTCCCTACGGCCACTGCCTTGCCGTCGTGCGCTATGAGTTTTTCCAATGTGTTGCGCGAGACGGAGATGTATTCCGTATGCATTTCATGCCCTTCTATTTCTTCACTTTTCACCGGTTTGAAGGTTCCGGCTCCCACATGGAGTGTCAGTTCTTCCAATTCTACTCCTTTATTGCGCAATGCGTCCAATACGCGTGGGGTGAAATGCAGTCCCGCTGTAGGGGCAGCCACCGAACCTTTGATTTTGGAATAGACAGTCTGGTAAGTCTCCTTGTCACTTTCCTGGGTTTCCCGGTTCAAGTAGGGAGGGATGGGCAATTCACCGAAGACCTCGAGAATGTCGGCAAAAGTCACTTCCGGATTATTCCAGCGGAAGTTTACCCAATGGCTGGTTCCGTGGCATTCGCCCCGTTCGGCGGTCAGGGTGAGTGGCTTGCCTTTCACGGTCATCTCACGTCTTAGCATGCCTTCTTTCCATTTTTTCAGGTTGCCGACCATGCAGAGCCAAGCGGTATGCTCGGTTTGCTGGAAGTTGAGGGCATAGTCGTTCGGCTGTATAGGTTCTAGGCAGAATACTTCAATCAGTGCTCCCGTTTCTTTCCGGAAATGCAGGCGTGCTTGGATGACTTTGGTATTGTTGAATATCATCAGGCTTCCCGATGGCAGATACTCCGGCAGTGAAGTGAATCTGTCTTCTGAAACTTCTCCGTGGCGATACAATAACAGTTTGGACTGGTCACGTACGGACAATGGGAACTTTGCAATGCGTTCGTCCGGCAATGGGTAGTTGAATTCGCTGATTCTGATATGTCTGGGGTCTTCTTTCATGATGGCTTTCTCTTTATTATATCGGCTGCAAAGGTACGGATATTTGGAAGATTTAAAGAATAAGGGAAATAATTCCTAACTTTGCAGGAAGAAAGTAGGAAAAGACAAACTAAAAGATACGTTACTATGAAGATAGGAGATAAAGTTCGTTTCCTCAGCGAAGTTGGGGGTGGTGTTGTGACAGGATTTCAAGGGAAAAACATCGTGTTGGTGGAAGATGCCGACGGTTTTGACATACCGATGCCCATAAACGAATGTGTGGTGATAGAGACCGATGATTATAATATCCCCACTCCGGCAGCCAAAGCGGCTGCCAAGAAGAAGCGGGAAGAAGAGCAACAATTGCGTACGACTGCTACTGCGGCAAGGCCGTCTGCTATGGAGTCTCAGGTTTCAGAGCCTCAAACGGTCCGTTTGGAGAAACCGCAGATATCTGTTTATCGTCAGCCCGAGATGAAAGGCGGAGATATCCTGAATGTTTTTCTGGCTTTTGTTCCGGAGGATATCAAGGCTGTCAGCACTACACCTTTCGAGGCATATTTGGTGAACGACAGTAATTATTATATGTATTATACCTATTCGAGTGCTGAAGGAAAGTCCTGGACAGTCCGTTCGCATGGTTTGATAGAGCCGAATACGAAACTTCTGCTGGAGGAGTTCGAAAAGTCCGAGTTGAACGACCGTGAACGTGTGATGGTACAGCTGGTGGCATTCAAAGATAACCGTGCGTTCACAATGAAACCGGCTGTCAGTGTGGAAGTCCGCATAGATATGGTAAAGTTCTATAAACTGCATACATTCCAGCAGACGGTTTTCTTTGAAACACCGGCCTTGGTGTATGATATTGTCCGGAATGACCAGCCTGCCAAGCAGGTGTATGTTTCGGCAGAGGAACTGAAGGAGGCTTTGCTACAGAAAAAAACGGCAGATACTCCATCCAAACCGCAGACGGTCATCAAACGTGGGGGCAAGAATGGGATTGTCGAGATTGACCTGCATATCGGCGAGTTGCTGGATGACACCTGCGGCATGAGCAACAGTGAAATATTGAATTACCAACTGGACAAGTTTCGTGAAGTGATGGAACAATACAAGAAAAAGCGCGAACAACGCATCGTCTTTATTCATGGCAAGGGGGATGGTGTACTTCGTAAAGCGCTATTGGATGAGTTGAAACGTAAATATTCCAATTGCCGCCACCAGGATGCTTCGTTCCAGGAGTACGGATTTGGGGCGACGATGGTGACGATTAAATAAAATCAAGTATTTGAATAGTGAATAGGGCAGTTCAAACGTTGGAATGCCCTATTCATTATTTTTGATGGCTTATTAGCTAAATATTGTACTATGATGTGATTTTTTGTTTCGTTTTAATAAAGCGGTAACGTATGCTCTTTTATGGCTGAGAAATACGCCTTATACTTGACGGCATTTCGCAAAAATATTTTAAGTTTGTAGATGTATTGAATAAATAATCTAATTACGGGAAACATGGGAGAGAGGATGGATAAGCGAATTCGATTTTACATTTATTGGATATTAGTGCTTGTGTTTCTAGGGGCTTGTGCGCCCGGAGATGAAGAGGACGTATACACAGAGATGAGAGCTTTTGAGGATTTTTCCCGTATAAATGGAGACTCTGTGGCCATTGTGCCCGAAAGGTGAGGTTGAAGGCTCTTCAAAAGATGGAAGAGGCAAAGGATAGCTTGGTCAAATATAATTATCTGGCAATGACACTGAAAACATATTTGATTACTTCACAGCTTGATTCGGCGCAAATCGTAATCCAGCAGATACATGACTTTATTGAAAGGCAGCATAGTTCTTCTCAAATGGCAGATTTGGAGTCTGAATGTTTCAATATGAAGGGAAATATCTTTGCACGCGTTGGAATATGGATTCTGCCGAAATTTGCTTCCGGAAGGCTTATGAATTACGGATGAGAGGGACTAGGATTGAAGTGGTGCCGGATATTTTGATGAATCTTGCTGATGCGAATAACCGTTTAGGAAAATTGGATATAGGGGCAGCTTTGGTATAGGAGAGCTTTGTTGATGTGCGACTCTTTGCATATGGCTTCTACCAAGAAACCTCCCATTTATTATGGTTTGGCACAAGTATATGTTACCATGCGTGATTTTGAACAGTGTGATTACTATTACAATCTTGCAGGGGAAAGCTATGACAATATGCTGCCTTATGAAAAATATATTTATTTGAATAATAGAGGGACTTCTTACTATTATAGGGAGGATTACCAGACAGCGATAAAATATTTCCAAAAGGTTATTGATTTAGTCGAAGGATATGATGATATGAGTTTTGAACTTAATCTGGGGAGGTTGAATTTAGGAGACTGTTATCTTCAACTGAATATGGTTGATTTGGCTGTTAAATATATAAATGAATGCCAACCTTTTTTTGAGGAAATGGGGGTGAGTACTGCACTATATTATATCGATACGCAGAAAATAGAATTAGCCCTGCTTCAGAAAGACTTTCAAGAAGCACGCCGTTTATTGTCCGAGAGTGTAGTTCCTCCGGGCATCGACCCTGATATGGTACATATCCGTAATAAATACCTTCAGCAGTTTTACGAGGAAACCGGCAACTACAAGAGGCTTATCACTATCTGCAGAGGAACAACCTGCTTGATGATTCTATCAGGAATGAGCGTGTCCGGATGCGTACGGCAGACTTGACTTTGCGTTATCAGCAGGATTCTACCTTGATGGCACATCGGGTTTTGCTTCAGGAGCAGAAAAACGAGGTGCTGGTGCTGAGGCAGACACAGTTTGTCGTGTTTGCTGTAGCTGTTGTATCTATATTGACGGCGGTTTTTCTTTATCTGTACAGCAAAAAGAAACGTGCTTTGTTGCTTGCACGGAATCATCGCACAGTCTCTACACTTCGTCAGGAGAATATCCGTAACCGCTTGTCCCTCATTTCATCTTCAATGTGCTGAACTGGGAGATGGCGGAGCGGAATGTAGAAGAAAAGCAAGAGCTTTCGTCGCTGGTAAACTGATGCGTCGCAATCTGGAATTGGCGGAACAACTGTGTGTAACCTTGGCAGAGGAGCTGGATTTTGTGAAAACATATATTAATCTGGAACGCCGTTCTTTAGGTCCGGATTTTCATTCGGAACTGAAGATAGAAAAGGATGTGCAGCCGGAGCAAATAAGGATTCCGTCTATGATGATTCAAATTCCGGTTGAAAATGCAGTGAAGCATGCGTTGCGCGAGAAGGAAGGTGAACGTAATCTTTGGGTTTCGGTCTGTCGCCGGGGAAACGGTATCTGTATAAAGATAACGGATAATGGTGGCGGTTATCGTCCAGACAGTCGGAACCGGGGCACGGGGACGGGAATGAAAGTCATTATGCAGACCATTCAGATTCTCAACAATAAGAATAAGGAGGCCATTGATGTTTCAGTGCACAATGTCTCTCTACAGAGTGGTGAGATGGGATGTGAGGTGACTTTCTGGTTGCCAGACAACTACGATTACAGGATTTAAAAGAACCGTTTAATCTCGTTTTTTGCAAGGATAGGCATATTTACGGATAAATAGTCCGTAAATGGCTTCTTGTTGCTTTGTATGGGAGCAGGATTATGTATATATTCGCGAAAAGAAAAACATAAAAGAAACATGGATAAATATAAGGTTGCAATAGTTGACGACGATGAGGTGGCTCTTGAGAATCTGAGTTTTGAATTGGGAAAGGATGCACGCTTTTCTTTGAAGGGAACTGCCCGTAATGGCAAGCAAGGGAAAAAACTCATTGCCAAGGTACAGCCGGATTTGTTGTTCTTGGATGTGGAAATGCCGGATATGACAGGAATGGAACTACTGCAGGAAATACGTGGCAGTGTTTCATGGAACATGCGGATTGTTTTCTATACGGCTTATGATAAGTATATGGTTCAGGCTATCCGGGAGGCTGCGTTCGACTATCTGTTGAAACCTTTTGAAGAGCAGGAGTTTCGGGATATTCTTGCACGTTTTGTAGAGCAGGCAGAAGCTGGGCAGAGAATGTCATATCCCATTGGTGCGCCGTTGCATGCCGGACAGACATTTATCGTATTTACGCCAACCAATGATATGCGTGCATTGCGTCCGGCTGAAATCGGTTTTTTTTCGCTATTGCTCCGAGCGTAAACAGTGGGAGGTGATACTAAACAACCAGCCGCCATTGGTGCTGCGTCGCGGAATGACTGCTGAGCAGATTACTCAATATTCATCCAGTTTCGTGCAGATACATCAATCATATATTATCAATATTGATTATCTGATGATTATAAAGGATAGCAAATGTATGCTTTATCCACCATTTGACAAAGTGACGGAACTGCTGGTTTCCAGAAAGTATAAGAAAGAACTGCAAGACAGATTCTGCTTGTAAAGTGATAAGAATTATTTGGTTAGGGAGTTGACGCCGCAGACTTTGGTGGCGTTGACGTAAAGAAAAGGCATTGAACCTTTAAAGTCCAATGCCTTTTTATTTATCAAATACAATTTTCGTATTCATCAGAAGCGAAGCTTATTTCACTTCGATACCTTTGTTCTGCAGTGTGACATTTAATACTCTGGCATAATCGGCATACTGCTTTTCATTCAGAGTCTTTTTCATCAACTTCAGATTACCATAAACTGCATTACGGAGTAACTTCTCCTGATTCTTCTTGGAATTTGTAGCGCGTTCCATCTGTTCTGTAAAATATTCGCAGATGTTTGCCACTTCTTCATGCTGGTTGGAATCCAGATTCAAATACTTGCTCAACTTTGTTATGTTGATGTTACCTTCCCATTTTGCAGTTGTAGGCTGGTTTTCTGCTGCAAATGTTGTAGCAGTCAGGCAGACTGCTGCCACTAATGTTAATCCTAAACGTTTCATAATACCTACTTTTTAATTGTTATTCCTAAAAACTAATTTCAATCTAATACCTATTGAAAACTCTCTAAGCGCTTAGCTTTTTCTTTTACCTATGCAAATGTAGGTATATGTTTTATAACACAAAAATGAATAAGGGAAAAAGTGTAGTTTATACCTTCATTTCTTGACTTAAATCAATTTTATAGTGTGAAAATGCTTTGTTTAGATGCTTTTTTGTAATACGAATGTAATGTGGACTAACTGAATTTATATTTGTAGTAATGGATAAAAGGATTTTTATTAGTCAAAATGTTATTGCCAAATAGTTTCGGGTAATTCTATGATTACTCTGCTTTCAGAGCAGACTCCCACAAAGCCTAATCCGCCTATGACGTTGCAAGGCAGACTGATAGGTTCCATTAAAGCATCGTCGTCAATCCCCATCATCCAGGCAGTTTAAGGCTTTTAGATAGCGGTATTCGGCTTCAGTGATGCTAAGCAACCGTACGGTGATGGTTTGTTTGCGGGATATATGGTCGTAGTAGTGTCCCTCTATCGGATAATAATCTTGGTAGAGAGGGGTGTATACTTTCAATGTGGCATAAGAGTTACGGAAAGTGTTATCATTGAATATGTTGTATTTGTTATTTATGGTGGGAAACAATTCATTTTCTTCATCATCATAGTTGCTGGGGTGGCCGTCAGTCAGTATAACATCTTCCGGTTGATGATTTCGTTCTGCCGGGGAGCAAGGATGGTAGTGTCTCTAGGTATGGAGGCCCAATGCCAAGAGCCGTCCTCGTCTTCCACTTTGATGAGGCTGCCGTTTTCATCCTCCAGATATTCTTTCCATTTGCAATAGTAACTACGGTCGTTCCAAATGTCCAGCCGGTAGTAGTTCTTCTCGTTGGGGCGGTCTTGCAATGTAATTTTGTATTGGCGGTAAAGGGTTTTCCCGCTGTACTCGCGCAGGTAGGCCAGGCAAGTATCCACGTGCAGGCTCTCTATCGGTTGTGGCACGGTGACTTCGGCACTGGCATGGTATTTTCCGTTTTCGGCAGTGGCTTCCAGACGTATGTTGTCACCGGGATGCAGTGTGCTGGTCAGACGATATTTCTTGAAACGTATACTTTTCAGTAATGATTCATAAACGTCCTTATCAAGTTCTCCTTCCAGATGCCCATAAATTTCTTCCGGGGAAACCGCTTTCGGAGTTTCTGCTATTTTGCCATTGATGTAGAGGGAAAGAGTTGCTTCGTTCAAATGTTCAATGCTATAGCCCTCGCCTAAGTGGAGATAGACATCATTCTCAGCTTGTCCGGTTTCGAGCAAGGCGTTCATGATGATTTGCGGATCTTGTTGTCCGGGATTGTAAGGAATTTCGTTTTCGCAGGCTGTTAGGAAGCTTACAATAGTTATATATATAATAAGGTGTAATTTCATTTTTGTTTTCATATGCCGGATTTGTTTTTAAAATCTATAAGTATAGGTAACAGAAGGAATACAAGGCAGTATTGTTATTTTCTTGATGACAGTTTGAGCTTTCTTCTGTCCGGTATTTCCATGATAAATACTTTCGTAGAAATCATCGTAGTATACGTTGTATCTATTTTGGTATTTGCTGTAAACGATATTCGGATTCATGGCATTGTATGCATTGTAGATACTGATATTCCAGGTACGAATACCATGTTTGGTCTTCTTGTTGAAGTTGACGCCGAGATTCAAACGATGGCTGGCGGGAAGCGGTAATTGTTACGCCGGGAGATGTAGCCGGTTTCCTCAATAGAGCCATCGGGTTTGATGATGATTGTTGCCTTTTCGGGGATAGTGATACATCCACCGGTATTGAATATCCAGGAAGCTCCTGCATCAATGCGGTCACTGAACTTATGGCTGAGATTGAGGCTGATGCTGTGGCGGCGGTCATATTTGTAGGGGAACCATCGGCCTTGGTTGATGGTACCGTTCTTAAAACGGTGATCGGTCTTGGATAGGGTATATGCGAGCCAGCCGGTAGTCTTACCCAATGTTTTCTGTGCCATCAGTTCCAGACCGAAGGAGCGGCCTTCGCCCATTTCTACTTTTTCCTCCCAGTTGGTAGAGGTGCCGAAGAAGGATACACCGTCTTGATATTCAAGTATGTGTTTCATCTGTTTATAATATCCCTCGACGGAGAACTCCCAACCCGGCAGTCCGGAATAGTAGCCTCCTATGGAGAACTGGTTGGCATACATCGGACTGATGTCTTTGGTAATGGGTACCCAGAGGTCGGTAGGCATAGACAGCGGAGTAGAGGACAGCAGATGCACATACTGTGCCATGCACGTATAGGATGCTTTGGCAGAATATCCTTGTCCGAGGTCATAGCGGGCGGAAAGGCGGGGCTGCAACGAATAGTAGCTTTTCCCTTGTGTGTGGAACAGCGATGTGCGTACACCTGCATTCAGACTGAGCCTGGCGTTTACATTGAAATTGTCTTCGGCGTAAAGGGAGATTTCTTGTCCGCGCATGGCATGGCTGTTGCTGGTATTGTAAACCGTATCTTCCTGGAGGGCGCCATTATCTATATCTTGTATTTTCGAGGTAGCTATTCCCGGACGGAACGTATGGTGGATGTACTCTGCACCGAACTTGATGTGGTGCTGTGGCATGGGGGTGTAGTCAAAGTCCATACGCGCACTCCAGTCACGGATACCGGAGTTGAACTTGGAGGAGTAATAGTATCTGTCTTGTACTTTATTGGCGACAGTATAGGTATCTTCTATGTTTCCGTCCAGCCCCATCTCATATTTGTTGTATGAGACGGTGGTGTTGCAAAACAGCTTGCTGTTGAATACATAGTTCCAGCGGCCGTAGGCGATGGTGTTTCCCCAATTCAGATGGCTGTTGTCCTTGGAATAATTCTTAATGCTGTTGTCGTAATTGTCACCGTGGTAGTAACTGTCATAATGATAGTGGTCCTTCCCCTTGTAGAAACTGAGGAAGATGCGGCTACGGTCGCTGAATTTATGGTTGACCTTTGCATTGACGTCGTAAAAATAGTAGTTGTATTTGTCGGAATAGGTGTCTGTCTTGTCGTACAATGAGATTTTTGAAGAATAGGGTGGGGATGCTCGTGCGCTGAAACTGAAGGAGGTCCGTTCTTTCCAGATAGGGCCTTCGATATGCAGTTTGTCCGTCAACAGGCCTATGCTGAATGCGCCGTGGTATTTATGTCATGTCTCCGTCGTTGGTCCGTACATCTACTATAGACGAAAGACGCCCGCCGTAGCGGGCAGGAAAAGAACTTTTGAAGAGTGTGGTGTTCTTTACCGCTTCGGGCGTAAAGATGGAGAATACTCCCAACAGGTGGTCTGCGTTGTAAACTGGAATTCCGTCCAGCATAACCAGGTTTTGGTCGGGACCTCCCCCTCGCACATACATGCCAGCAAAACCTTCCATGCCGGCTTGCACACCCGGCATCAGCTGAATGGTCTTCAGCAGGTCGCTTCTCCCAATATGGACGGGGTATGCCTGATTTGTGTCATCGGTATCTCATGCGCTCCCATGGCTGTGCTTTCTATGCCGGCCTCCCGCTTGTCCGAGAGCACTACGACCTCTGCCAGCTGGTTATTACTGTCCAATCTGACGTTGAGCAAGGTGTCTTTCGTCAGCTCGAACCGGCTATGCCGGCTTTCGTAGCCCAGGTAGGAGAAAACCAGTTCCGTTTCCCCCTTCCGGCAAGGTGAGGGAATAGAAACCGAAAGGATTGGTGGCAGTACCTGTGGAACGACGACTCTCAAGGATATTGGCACCAATCAGCGTCTCGGAAGACGCTCCGTCGGTCACGTATCCGCTGATGGTGAACTTACGGCTAACGGGTTTCTGCGGCACGGGCCGCTTATGGAGTAGAATGTGCTTTCCGGATATTTCGAACGTGATGGGTTCGTTTTCAAAGGCACGTTGCAATATCTCACTGATGTTCTTTTGTTTCATCTTCAGTGTGATGCGGTGCGTGAGCTTTACTTCTTCCCCATAGATGAAGGAGAATCCGGTTGCATTTTCCAGTTGCTTCACGAAACTCTCTAAAGTTGCGTTACGGATATTCAGGTTTATACGTGTTTCCTTGTTTTGTGCTGGTGCATGGAGTGAGGAGCTTAAAAGAACCACACACATCAGAAGTACGGTTCTGATGCGGTGGTGCGAACAGATAGTAGAGCTGGTCATTGTCAGTTAAGTTTAGTAGTAAGGATAATGGTGTTGTTTTCTTTTTTATAGGTAAAGTTACCGGCTTCCTTCAGTAGGTCGAGGATTTCTGTAAGACTCTCCCCTTCGCGGAAGGTAGCTGTCATGTGATAGTTCTTCAGGCTGTCTCCTTCGATACGTATATCGGTACGGAACGTTTCGGAAAGTTGACGGACGATTTCCTGCAAGGGTTGCTGATCGAATGTCAGTACGCTATGGATTACTTGGGTTTCCTCGGTAGTATGTACGGCTTCTGTGGGAATGGCTTCCCGTTGCGGTGCTACGTATAAGAACTGATAGGCTGCCCAGCTCGTTACACAGAGCAGGACTACGGCTGCGGCACTGGCTGTACGCATCCAGAACCGCTTCATGCTGCGGCGCTTTAACAAACGGCTTTCCAGCAGCTTCCAGCTGTTTTCTGCCGTAAAGCGTCCTCGTGGGGAACGGGTAGAAGCAACCAGTTTGTTCAGTACCTTGTCGAAATTCTCGTTATTCACTTTCATTTTTGGCAATTTATTAAGAGCCTATGACTCCTTTCCTGCATGTAAAGACAGCTGCTTTTCAGGAATTCCCTATGCCTATATCCTGAAATAATGTTAATCTAAAGCTCTTTGTCCGTGAAAGTCCGTCCTGCTTACGTGTGACTTCCTTGCTTCTCTGTTTCAATCAATAGGGAAAGTCTGCATGAGATGTGCATCTCATACATACATACGCGGCTTCTTGCGAGGAAGATAAAGCAGAGTTCACTCCGTCAGCAATGCTTCCTTGAGTCTTGTGAGTGCTTTTTGCAGTTGCGCGTCTACTGTCTTAGTGCTGATGTTCAGCTCCTCCGCACTTGTGCATAGCTTTGTTTCTCTTCGCGCAGGCGGATGAATACTTCACGGCAACGCTCCGGCAGGCGGTCGAGCGCCTTGACATATCGGGCAAACAGTTCTTCGCTGATAAGAGTGTCTTCGGGGGAATCGGCTTGGTCTGAAAGTTCGGGAAGCTGTTCGGACGAAAGTGTAGGGTGCCGGTTCTCTTTTTCCAGGTAATTGAGGGAGGCGTTTTTGGTAAGGATAAAGCAGTAATCCTCTATGTTGTTCACTTCCGGCAACCGGGCGCGTTGTTCCCAAAGCTTCATGAAGACGTCGAGCACAATTTCTTGCGCCCACTCTTCGTACTTCACGAAATAGCAGGCAATACGGAACAAACGGTCGTAGCACAGATTGTAGAAACTGTGAAAAGCCCGTTCCGAGTCTTCTTCCTTCATTTGGCGCAAGTAGCGTCTGACTTCTTGTTCGGTCATGCAGTCTCCCGGTTTTGCTGTTAATCAATGAACATCAGGTCGCTTATTATGCCGTCCGAAACAAAGATGCCTTCCCGGTCAGCGCAGGCGGTCTGCCTGCATCTCCAGTTTGTGGCTTTGGAGGTATGGACCGCTATTTTCATGCAATATTGGCATAATTCCGTGCCGAAGGCTTCTTCCGTATATGTCAGGGAGACTCCCCACATGGTACGCAGGGAAGTCATGATGTATTCATTGTAACGGGTCACTTTATCCAGGATTTCTGTTTCGGAGGAACGCTGTCCCTCTTCAATGGACTTTATGTATCTTTCCAGAGAAGCTGTGTTCCATTCCCTTGTCTCCGCATTGAAGGAGTGGGCGGAAGGGCCGCAGCCCAAATACGGAATGCCTTTCCAGTAAGCGGTGTTGTGGCGTGAGTACATGCCGGGCTTGCAGAAGTTGGATATTTCATAATGCTCATACCCCGCGGCTCCCAGGTGTCCATGAGCGCCGAGAAGAAGCGCAGGTACTCTCTTCATCTACTTCGC
>ENA-OQCE01000521-OQCE01000521.1-human-gut-metagenome-genome-assembly--contig:-NODE-521-length-18546-cov-5.664748_pt1 | contig 18546 bp, 16 predicted proteins | sample MGYA00242495_ERZ504572 | MGnify/ENA primary metagenome ERZ504572 (study PRJEB26092, sample SAMD00036228) | human gut metagenome | host: Homo sapiens | study: EMG produced TPA metagenomics assembly of...
CCTACAAAGAGATATATGATTCACAGTTTAAAAAAGAGTCGGATATGACCAGACAAAAGGAGGTGTAGAGTATGGCTATGGATAATGCGAAGATGAATAAAGCAGGCACAATCCGCAAGGTATTAAGCTACATGAAGAGATATATTCCTTTGCTTGTAATTTCACTTGCCCTGTCTGTTGTTACAGTGGCGCTTACGCTCTATTTTCCAATTCTCACAGGACGCGCAATTGATTTGATTGTAGGAAAAGGAAAGGTTGATTTTACGGCTATGACAGCCATCCTCACAAGAGCAGCAATAATAGTCGTCATAGCGGCAGCAGCCAGTGGCTTACAAATATCTGCAACAACAGGATGACCTACAACATAGTGAGGGATATAAGGCGTGATGCATTTTTAAACATTGAAAAAATGCCACTTTCATATATTGACAGCCACTCACACGGTGATATGGTCAGCCGTATCATCGCCGATGTAGATACATTTTCAGAGGGACTTTTGATGGGCTTCACACAGCTCTTTACAGGAATTGCAACAATAGCAGGCACGCTTATTTTCATGCTTACAATAGATGTGAAGATATCATGCATTGTAGTGCTCATCACACCTCTGTCGCTTTTTGTGGCAAGCTTTATCACTAAAAAGACATATTCCATGTTTCAGCTGCAGACAAGAACAAGGGGAGAGCAGACATCACTCATAGACGAGATAGTAGGAAATGAAAAGGTCGTACAGGCCTTCAACCATGAGGATGAGGCGCTTGAGCAGTTTGACGAGATAAATGACAGATTACAGAAATGCTCACTGAGGGCAACATTTTTCTCAAGTCTTACAAATCCGTGTACACGTTTTGTCAACAGTCTTGTGTATGCCGGAGTCGGAATTTTTGGTGCCATGAGTGCACTCACCGGCGGAATCACAGTAGGACAGCTTTCATGCTTCTTATCATACGCCAACCAGTACACCAAGCCGTTCAACGAGATATCGGGTGTCATCACAGAGCTTCAGAACGCACTTGCCTGTGCTGCTCGTATCTTCGAGCTGATTGAGGAGAAAAAGGAGATACCGGATGCTTCGGATGCGGTAATACTTGAAGAGGCTGACGGACGTGTGGACATCGAGGATGTTTATTTCTCATATGTGCCGGATAAAAAGCTTATCGAGGATTTCAATCTCCATGTAAAGTCTGGACAGCGCGTGGCTATCGTAGGTCCGACAGGATGTGGAAAGACGACTATTATCAATCTGCTTATGAGATTTTATGATGTAAACAGTGGAACAATTAAGGTGAGCGGACATGATATCAGAAAAATCACGCGCGAGAGTCTACGTGACAACTATGGCATGGTGCTTCAGGAGACATGGCTCAAGAAGGGCACAATCCGTGACAATATCATAATGGGAAAGCCTGATGCCACAGATGAGGAAATCATTGCAGCCGCAAAGGCATCCCATGCCCACAGCTTTATCAGACGTCTGCCGAAGGGCTATGATACTGAAATCGGTGAGGACGGCGGCAGCCTGTCACAGGGACAGAAGCAGCTATTATGCATCACAAGAGTCATGCTCTGCTTACCGCCTATGCTGATATTGGATGAGGCTACATCTTCGATTGATACACGTACAGAGATTAAGATTCAGAAGGCATTCCTTACCATGATGCAGGGCAGAACCAGTTTTATAGTGGCTCATCGTCTGTCTACCATCAGGGAAGCTGATATTATCCTTGTTATGAAAGACGGAAAGATTATAGAGCAGGGCAATCATGAGAGTCTGCTTGCAGCCAATGGATTTTATGCAAATCTCTACAATAGCCAGTTTGCATAGCATAGGGCTATGGAAATACGGGGCGTAAGCCGCCGGAGTGACTGCCATACAGCATAGGCACTCTCTCGTTCGCTACGCTACTCTGCCAAGATACTGTACGAATTATGCTTTTAGGGCTTCTATGCCCGACAAAACCGTCGAAACGCGCCGTCCATGGCGCGATTCTCCTTGAGCTCCCATCCGTGGGAGCTCATTTTTGTGTATCGTGTGCATAATTCTACAGTAGCTAGGCAGCTTCGCTATGCGCTTACGAAAGAGCGCCTCTGCTGCAGGGCAGTCACTCCGGCGACTTACGCCCCTTACGCTGTGGCTGAAATGGGGGGGGGAGGATGTATGCGCTCCCGAAAGAGCGACTAGCGCAGCGGCTTAGATACTGTAGAATTATGCCAATGAAACGCAGAAATGCCCCGGCATGGACGCCGGGGCAAGGAGAAACCGCGCCATGGACGGCGCGTTTCGACGGTTTCGTCAAGCCTAGAAAATCTAAAAAGCATAATTCGTACAGTACCTTAGCTGCGTAGCGTTAGCTCGTCGGGAGCGCCTCTGCCGGGGGCAAATTCCCCGTGCGCTGGTCGTCTTCCCGTATTATTGAAAAATACCAAGCAATCCACACCTATTGCGCAGCATCAGGAGCCACATACGAGTATGCATTGGACATCTTTGCAGCATTGTTTGTCAGAGTGACAGCCTCTCTGTAGTAGGCAACAACAGGAGTGCCCTTATCCACAGCGTTGAACAGCTGCTCTGCAAAAGCAGGCGGCACATTGATACATCCGTGTGAGCCGGAGGTTTTGTAAATAGTTCCTCCGAAGGTATCACGCCAGCTGGCATCATGGATACCTATATTGTAGGCAAACGGCATGAAATAGCTGACAGGAGAAGAGTATCCCTCGCCGACAAGAGTAGCATTTCTCTGCTTGTAAACAATCTTGTATACACCGTCTACAGAGCCATTCTGACGGGCGAGATTACCTGATACGAAATCAGACTCCATCTGGAGAGCACCATCCTTGTAATACACATGTGCTGCTTTGTGTAGTCAATCTCTATGTATGTATTACCTATGTCGTCAGCGCCTCGGTAGAGTGCTGTCTGCTCGTAAACAGGCTCTCTTTCCACTGGCTTGCCTCCCTCTAAATCTGAAAGGAGCTGGGCTTTCTCATTTTTCTTGCTGACTACCCATCCGTAGTCTCCACCACCTATTTCAATAGTGTCACCGGACGATGTCTTGAATGAGCGTTTGCGTCCGAAGGTGTTGTATTTGGAAGCAAGCTGCTGGACATATTTAGTGACCTTGGCATCATCTATGTTCACGTTGCCGTCATCTGAGATGCTTAGCATATCAAGGATTTTGGCTGAGTCAAGTTTCTCATCGGCACCTTCAATTTTGTATGTGACGGTTGAAGCAGTGTATTTGTCGAGGGCTTCTTTTTCATTTTTGATTGTATCGCTTTCCTTTGTGATTTTTGGAGCTTCATAACAGTCATCACTTAAGCTAAGCTTTGGAAGCTCGTTGTCCAGGGCGTCCTTTACCTCGGCAAGGATGCTGTCATATATCGGCTTGCAGCCTTTTTTCTCTTCAATCACATTGTATTCGCCGTCTTTTATCTCGATATGGGCATCCTCCGGATTTTCAATGTAGTCATCACTGAAAATATCAAGAGCCTTGAGCTTTTCCGCCAAAGCGGCATCGTTATATTTGGATGAACCCTTTAGAGTATAGTTTTGAGCTTTGAAGAGACTGACAGGCCATGTAAAAGCATTCTGCCTTTTTAGGATTTGCTCCTCATCACCGTTTGAGACATATTCATAGGAAAAATCAGGTCCCTTAAGTGAAAAGCTGTTGCCTTTTCTGTCAGTGATTGTGAGCAGATAATCGCGGCTTAGGGCTGTATTTTTTTCTAATGCCTCTTTTGCAGTTTTACCTGCGTATTTTACAGAGTTAATCTTTGTGTTGAACAGATAGTGGCTGCTAAAATAAAAGGCAAAGCCAAGATAAACAGCCAAAAGCACACCAAGCACAACGGCGCAGGTTATAAGCACTTTTTTCTTCATGTAAATCGACCTCCTTGGAGATATGCTGTTGCTGCCTACACCGGGGGGGGTAGGCGGCAGCTAAAATCAGTTACATTTGTGAAGATGTGACACATCCATATAGTCAGGCAGACCATTCTTGTAGGCTACAGCGGTTTCTCCCTGAATAAGTGGTTTTAAGTATTCGATAAGTTCAGGCTTCACATCATTGCCCGCATCATTGATCCAATCTCTTGGCACAGACTTGGCCTCGTTTGCGATATCCTTGATAGCAGAATATGTGTATTCCACCTGATAAGGATTATTTGAGATGCGCTTCAAGCATACCATTGATGCGGTCACACCCTCTGCTGCAATAGTGACACCCTTTTTACCCTGAGCAAAAGATTCCTCGATATCGGTTAATGATGCAAGGTGTGAGGCACAGCGCTGGAGCACATTTACCTCTACAGAGCGCACCTTGACACCGATGTTTTCCTTTACGATGAACTCAAGAGCTTTTCCGGCACCGCTTAGCTGCTGGTGTCCGAACTGGTCACATGCGGCCTTTGATGATGTAATGTATGAGCCGTCTGCGTCATGTATTCCTTCGGATACGGCAACTATCACATTGTTAGTGCGCGTAAGGGCTTCTTTTATATCGGCAACAAATTTGTCCTTGTCGAAATCCACCTCAGGCAGATAGATGAACTGAGGCGCTGTATTGTACTCATTACGTGCGAGAGCGGAAGCGGCAGTGAGCCATCCTGCGTCACGTCCCATGATTTCAACGATTGTAACACTCTTAACAGCATAGATAAAGGTGTCATGGGCTATCTCAAGCATGCTTGATGCGATATATTTGGCTGCAGAGCCAAATCCCGGAGTATGGTCTGTCATGCACAGATCATTGTCGATGGTTTTTGGAATTCCTATAATTTTCACATCACTGTTGATTTTTTTTGCATAATCGGATAACTTTAATACGGTATCCATTGAATCATTTCCACCGATGTAAAAGAAAGCTTTTATAGAAAGCTTATCGAACTGGTGGAAGATGTATACATATGGTGAATCATCATCCTTGTAATCAGGGAGCTTGTGGCGGCATGAGCAAGATACATCGCAGGTGTGGTCTTAAGCTTTTCAAGATTAGCATCATCTGCAAAAATATCTGACAGATTGAGATAATTCTCATTTAATATGCCGAGTATTCCGTTTACGGCGCCATAGCAGATATCGTATTTCTCAGAGCTTTTTACTCCTGCGATGACTCCTGCAAGGCTTGCGTTGATTGCAACAGTTGGGCCGCCTGACTGGGCGACGATACAGTTTGACTGATTCATTGTAATCTCCTTATTGTGTATTTTAACTATTCTCTTCTGTAAGAATAGTTATGATATAATTTAAAATGATGATTAATCAGATTACTACATGCTACGCATTCCCGTAATCTGACTACACCTCGAAATCCGCTAATGCTACAGTTCGCATATGCGAACTGCAACCGAATATGCCTATTTAAAATCGCCTGTAGCATAGGCATATTCGTCGGCATATTCACAGCTTCATACGAATCAAATCAGCAAGTGATTTGATTCTGTAAACGAATATAGTGAGTGATTTAACCGTCCCCGCAGCAAATTGCTACTTTCTCGGTGTAGTGCGGGTCACTAAGGTATACATCGAATTGCATGCAAGCATGCATCGATGATACATTTTGACCCTTTAATCATATAGATTGTAGTATCAAACATTATTTTTAGCAAGGGTTAAAATGAAAAATATGAATAAATACGAGAATTGCTTATTGTGTCCCAGAAAATGTGGCATAAACAGAAGAACCGGACAAACAGGCGTATGTGGCGTTTCATCTGAAATAAAGGTGGCGCGAGCAGCACTTCATTATTGGGAGGAGCCGTGCATATCAGGAAAAAGAGGAAGTGGGGCAGTTTTTTTCTCAGGCTGCAGCCTGCACTGCGTGTTCTGCCAGAACAGGGAAATTTCTGACGGAAAAGAGGGAAAGGTAATCAGTAAAGAGCGGCTGAGTGATATCTTTATGGAACTTGCTGACAAAGGCGCAAATAATATCAATCTGGTCACACCGGGGCAGTATATCCCTGATATAGTGTGGGCGGTAAACGATGCAAAAAGCCGCGGCATGAAGCTTCCTATTATATACAATACGAGCGGATATGAAAATGTGACAGAGCTAAAGCTGCTTGAGGGTATAGTGGATGTGTACCTTCCGGATTTTAAATATATGGACAGTACGCTTTCGGCAAGGTATTCAAGGGCAAAAGATTATCCGTCTGTCGCAAAGCAGGCGCTTTCAGAGATGGTCAGGCAGCAACCGGATGTCGTGATTGACGATTCGACAGGACTCATACAAAAGGGAGTTATTGTGCGACAGCTTCTACTGCCGGGACATGTGAATGATGCAAAGGATGTACTTAAGTACCTGTATGATACATATCATGATCACGTATATATAAGCATGATGAGCCAGTTTACGCCGATTGCACTAAAGGATTATCCTGAGATAAACCGCACAGTGACAAGGAGAGAGTATGAAAGGCTTGTTGACTATGCCCTCGAAATAGGAATCACGAATGCATTTATACAGGAGGGTGACGTGGCAAAGGACAGCTTCATTCCGGCATTTGACTGTGAGGGAGTATAATATTTACCGTTTTTCTTAATAAAATAGTAAGAATTGGCAGGCAAAAATGACTGGATTTTGTGACGCCGGTGTAGTACTATGGTTATGTGATATTTTTTAGCTGTGAAGGTACTGAACAGTTACGATATTTTGTTATTACTCACATCCCGGTGTGACAGACGATAATGTTTTTAATCACACAGGATACATCATTCAATAGAGGATACAGTGATGAAAAATATAGAAGAACAGCAGATAATAATTGAATGTCCGAATACTATCTTTCATCTATACATTGACAGTGAGGATGAGCTTTCAAAGGTTAAGGTGTTTATGAACAATATGAAGAATGTTGATTCGATAAGTCTGCATGATATATACAACTGGTGCAACAGACAGCATGTGCAGTACACGACGACATTTAATTATGACAGTAAAATGACCTTGACAGAAATGATAAAATCCTACATATTTTACTTCAGACAGAAGCTAAGATATGTAAATAATAGTGATAGGATGATAGAAACATGAGATACCCTGAATTTCTAAAGGATAGAGGAACAATAGGCTTTGTGGCGCCTTCGATGGGCTGTACAACAGAGCCGTACAGGAGTGCCTTTGACAATGCCATTAAAAGGTTTCACAGCATGGGTTATAAGACGATAGAGGGACCTAACTGCAGGTGCGACAGTGGCATAGGTATCAGCAATACACCTAAGAAGTGCGCAGAAGAGCTGAATGAGAGCTATGCTTCTGCTGATAGTGATGTGCTTATATCCTGTGGTGGTGGCGAGCTGATGTGCGAGGTAGTGCCTTATATTGATTTTGAGCGCGTGAAGCAGTCAAAGCCGAAATGGTACATGGGCTATTCCGACAACACGAATTTCACATTTTTGGAGGCTACTATTGCAGATACAGCAGGTATTTACGGACCGTGTGCGGGCAGCTTTGGCATGGAGGTGTGGCATGAGTCACTTACCGATGCATTTAATCTGCTTTGTGGCAGGAAGCTTTCATTTACCAATTACCCTATGTGGGAGAAGGAATCGATAAAGGATGAGAATGCTCCGTTTGTGGGCTACAACCTGACTGAAAAGTCGTGTATCAGCTCTATTCCTGCGGTGGCAAAGGAAAGCAGGCTTACCATGAGAGGCAGGCTGCTTGGTGGCTGCATGGATTGTCTTATCAATCTGCTTGGTACATCGTTTGACCATGTAAGGGAATTTAATGAGCGCTACAGTGATGATGGTATCATATGGTTCCTTGAGGCTTGTGACCTTAATGTGATGGGCATGAGAAGGGCTATGTGGCAGATGAAAAATGCAGGATGGTTTTCAAATGTAAAGGGCTTTCTTATCGGACGACCGGCGCACTTCGGAGAGGAAATGTTTGGCATAGACCACAGACAGGCGCTTTCATCACTGCTTAGAGAGTTTAATGTGCCAATCATCATGGACCTGGATATAGGTCATATGTCGCCGATGATGCCTGTGGTATGCGGAAGCATGGCAGATGTCAGCTTCGACGGAAGCAGCTTTACAATTTCGTATGATATAGAGCAGTAGATTGGAGGAAAAATGATTAGATTAATAAAGAAAAAAGCAAAGAGTATTGTATGTAGCGTGCTTGCTGCGGTGACACTGTTTACAATGAATCCGGCTGTATTTGCAACAGAGACAGCTACGCAGACTGATACAGTTTCAAGCGTTGATGTATCAGGCAGTGACAGCAGTGATGCAGCTGATAAGAGTAACACAGACAGTACTGCAGACAGCACAACGACAGCCGGCAGTGAGGCAAACGACAAGGTGACCATCAGCAAAAATGATAAGCCATACTTAAGTCTTGGAGCAGACCTTACACCGGATCAGAGAGCGACAGTGCTTGGATTTATGGGAATCGAGCTCACTGATCTGGACAATTACGATGTGGTCTATGTAAATAATGATGAGGAGCACAAGTACCTCGATTCATACATCAGCAAGAGCGAGATTGGCACAAGGTCACTTTCCTCAGTACTCATTACAGAGGATAAAAAGGGGGCGGGTCTTAGTGTTTCCACGCACAATATCAATTACTGTACGGTAGGAATGTACAAGAATGCGCTTGCCACAGCAGGCATAGCTGATGCTAAAATCATAGTCGCAGGCCCTTTCCCTATTTCCGGAACGGCAGCACTTGTAGGCACACTAAAGGCATACGAGGAGATGACAGGCAAGAAGCTTGACGACAAGGTGACAGACGCAGCGATGGATGAGCTTGTCACAACAGGAGAGCTCAACAAGAGCATTGACGGCGATTCGCAGGATATCGAGGCAATGATTGCAGACCTAAAGAAGCAGCTTGCCGATGGAGGGCTCAAGGATGAGAGCCAGATAAAGGATGCGATAAAGGAGGCTGCAAAGGATTACGACCTGAAGCTTTCTGACGATGATATTGCAAAGCTGACATCGCTTCTTATGAAGCTTAAGGATGCCAATATCGACTGGGATTCAGTAATTAACCAGGCACAGGACTGGGCATCAAAGCTTGGCGATAAGATAAATGACCCGGGCTTCTGGGAAAAGATTGGTAACTTTTTCATGGATTTATGGGATAAGATAAAATCCCTGTTCAGCTAGAAAAAGCTACAGGAGACAGTAAGAAAAAGCAGAATATGAATCAGACAACTCCCTGAAACGTAAGCACGGGCTGCACGTTGAAGGGAGTTTTTTGATTAAAGGGTCAAAAGGTATCATCGATGCATGCTTGCATGCAATTCGATGTATACCTAAAAAAAAATAATAAATTTCTGCCGAATACATTGATACAAAGGTCATATTCTATTATAATTAAATGGATAATGGATTAATGTAAACAATGCACATAAGAAAGATGGGATTTGATGATAAAGATAAATAAATTTCTGGCAGCCTCTGTCGTTACATTGTCATTAGCCGCATGTGACCTGGCGGCATACAGCAGCATAGCAGTCTATGCGGATCAGGCGGCTAAGGTTGTGTGTGATGAGAGATACTGGGTAGCGGCGAGAAGCGGACCGGGAACAGAGTATGAGCTGGAGCACAAGCTTTCAAACGGCAAGGATATTACTATTCTTGAGCAGACCACAGGTGCAGACGGCAAGGTGTGGTACAAGGCAAAGTACAATCTGGCAGCAAATAACGAGGAGTGTGTCAGCTATATAAGGTCTGATTTTGTATCAGCAGGTACAGCTGCATCAGACAATGCGCAGACAGGGGATGCTTCGGCAGACACCGGCAATGCGGATGCCATACAGCAGAATAATGAGGAGCAGCTTGCCATTGCAACCGCATCGGGAGCATATGCTACAGGTACGATTACAGGTGGCAATGTGTATGTCCGCAATGCAGCAGGCACATCCGGCACTACCAAGGTTGTCTCACTCAACTGGAACCATCAGGTTGACATAATTGGAGAGACCAGGGTAAACGGTGTGGTCTGGTATAATGTCAAGGGTACTTTAAACGGCAAGGCATTTACGGGCTGGACTATCAGTACATACATAAAGGTGACATACAATAATAGCGGAGACAATACTGATTTTGTCACGGCTATGAAGAATGCAGGCTTTACTGACAGCTATATTCCAAACCTTACAGCACTTCACAATAAGTATCCAAGCTGGACATTTGAGGCTGTAAATACAGGTTTGAATTGGGATACGGTGATTGAAAATGAAAGTGTAAACGGACTTAATCTGGTATCCAAATCAGCAGACAATTCCAAGAAATCCACAGCTGCCGGAGCATATAACTGGTCAACAAATACGTGGGTTGAGTACGAACCGGGATGGGTGTCAGCAAGCAGTGCCTATATTGCTTATCTCATGGATCCAAGGAATTTTCTTGATGAGACCAATATTTTTCAGTTTCAGAGTCTGGCATACAGTCCGAATGAGGCACTTGAAGGTGTCAAGTCCATAGTAAAAGGCACATTTATGGAGGGAACAAAGACCTATTCCAACAATGGTGAGAAAATTAATTATGCAAGCACATTCATGGATGTGGCAAAGAGCAGTGGAGTAAGTGCATACCATATAGCATCGCGTTTAAAGCAGGAGCAGGGACAAAAGGGAACGAGTCCTCTTATTTCGGGTACATATTCCGGATACGAAGGATATTATAATTATTTTAATTTTAATGCAACCGGAAACACGAAGGATAAGATTTATAAAAATGGTCTGTCTTTTGCCAAGAAGCAGGGCTGGAATACAAGAGTAAAGTCCATAAGCGGCGGAGCTGTAAAGGTGGGCAGCAATTATATAAATAAGGGTCAAAATACACTGTATTTTGAGAAGTTTAATGTAGTAAATACAAGCTCGCTGTATTTCCATCAGTACATGGGCAATGCCACAGCGGCTCTTACTGAGGGACAGAGTCTGGCTAAAGGATATTCAGACAAGAATCAGGCTTTTGTATTTAAAATACCTGTATACAACAATATGCCATCGTCAGCAGTGGGCTTCGATAAAGCTGGCGATACCAATAACTATCTGCAGTCGCTTGCGATAAGCGGTGTAACACTCACACCGGCCTTCAATGGAGCGACAACAAGCTATTCAGCAGTTGTTTCAAATGCTATAAGCTCAGTGACTGTTTCGGCAGATGCAGTTTCAGGAAACAGTGGTGTTTCAGGCACAGGAAGCTATTCGCTTGCTGTCGGAAATAATACAATTAAGGTAAAATGCAAGTCGCAAAGCGTGATACAAGAACATACACTATCAATATAAACAGGCAGGCGGCATCTGCAAATAATGCAGGTGGCAATAATAATCAGAACAATAATAACCAAAATAATACAGATGTAAACATAACATCAGGTAAATACAGTATAGGTACTTATATTACAGGCATTGAGCCTGGAACCGGTGCAGCTGATTTTGTGAAGAATATAGCAGTATCAGCATCAGGTACTGTAAAGCTTCTGACAAGCTCAGGCTCAGAAAACAGCGGAAAGGTTGCAACAGGCAATAAAGTGGCTGTTTATGATGCTTCGGGTAACCTGAAAAAGACATATGATATTGTTGTATATGGAGATATCAATGGTGACGGTGCTGTAAATGCCCTTGATATGATTAAGCTCAACAGACATATTTTAGGAAAGGGAACACTCACAGGTGCTTATCTGGAGGCAGCTGATGCCAACAGAAAGGGTGATGGTGGAAATGCCCTTGATATGATAATCATGAACAGACACATACTGGGCAAATCAAAGATATCGCAGAATTAGAAATGTGAGGAAAATATGAAGAAATTATTTGGATGTATATTATCACTTGTTATGGCGGTGATGCTTGTTTTCACACCTGCCGAGCATGTATATGCGCAGGGACTTGGATTAAGTGTCAGCTCAAGCTCTGTAGCTGTTGGAAAAACAGTCAAGGTGACGGTTTCTATGCCGTCAGGATATTTTGGCACTGTAGTTATCTCAAGCTCCGACGAGGGAGTACTGAGTAACGGTGGAGATGGTGTGGCAAATATTGGTGATGCAGCGGGACCGGAATACCCGACATCGCGGTCATTTTCGTTTACGGCGAAGGCTGCAGGAAGCTGCACTATAAAGGCATATTGTACAGTTGTAGGAGATGCAGAGGCCAACGATGCCGGAGGTATAATTACCGGTGCCAGCACGAAGGTGACGGTAACAAGTGCTTCATCAAACAACGATTCAAACAGCAACAAGGATAACAAGGACAATTCCGGCAGCAATACCGGCAATGACAGCAATGCAAATAAAGATAATGAAAACAAAGAGGAAAAGAAATCCTCAAACGCATCTCTTGGTTCGCTTGTTATCTCGGCAGGTACGCTTTCCCCTGAGTTTTCTGCTGCGACAAAGGATTACACAGCTACGGTAGATTACAGCTGTTCAAGCCTTGCGGTTACAGCAAATCCGGCTGATTCCAAGGCGAGTGTGACATCAGTCACAGGCAATGATTCACTTGAGGTTGGAGAGAATACGGTCAGCGTTGTTGTGACAGCAGAGGACGGCAGCACAAGCACATACAATATAGTTGTTACCAGAAGAGCCGAGGATGATCCGGAGAATGCAGATAAGCAGGATAACTGGAAGAAGTTCGATATAAATGGCACAGAGTGGACTATGGTAAATGACATTCCGGAGGATGTTGTTCCTGAAGGCTTTGAGCACTCAAAGACAGTGATTGACGGACTTGAATACAATACCCTTCATGGCACCTTTGGCGATGTCACGCTTGTGTATTTACAGTCGGAAAGCGGCAATGGGCTTTTTGTATATGATGCAGCACAGAATGCAGCATATGAGTTTGTCCGTATCAATTCAGAGTCGCATTTTATAGTGGTTTTACTGCCTAAGGTGGATGATGTGCCTGAAGGATATAATGAGATATCGCTCTCTATAGAGGGCAAGGGTGTGGCAACAGCTACCAGACCAAAGTCGAAAAAACCGATGATCAGACAAAGGATTTTTACCTCGTATACGCTATGAATGACAATGGTGAGAGTGGCTGGTACACATATGATAGCGTAGATGGCACATATATGAGAACCAAGCTCAGTACACCTACAGTGGCACAGGAGGAAAATGATACAACAAAGAGTGAGCTTGTCCCGGGAATTGCCAATAAATATCTTGTTTTGGCTGCAATACTGGTTCTTATTATCATTATTCTGTTACTGTTGCTTATTGTATCAGCTGTGAAAAACAGAAAATATAAGGCAATGGACTATCATGATGACGATGATGATGTAGATGATGCAGCAGAAGATGTATCAAATGAAGCTTTGGAAGAAACAACTGATGAAACTGCGGACGAGATAGCAGATGAGTTGGAAGAAGAGGTTACAGAAGAGCCGTTAGATGAAGTGGCAGAAGAAGCTGCAGAAGAGTCGGTGGATGAAGTGGCAGAAGAAGCTGCAGAAGAGTCGGTGGATGAAGTGGCAGGAGAAGCTGCAGATGAGCAAAAGATGGCTACGGATGAAAATATATCAAATGCATCCTATGTCGGAAGAACCGTAGAAATTACACCTGATTCTAAGAAAGCTGTTGAGAATGAAAACTCTGAGTTTGATTTAAAAGACGATTCAAGGCAGGAAAACGTTTCTGACACAGAAAACGATGCTGATGAGGATGCTTTAAAGAATCAGCTTCAAATGGCACTTGATGGCTTTGTCAATGAGGGAAATAAGCCGTCTGAGACTATAGACAGCAGTGCAAAGGATGATAATGAAGATGACAGCGAAGATGATGATTTGCAGTTCATCGACTTAAATTAGTGAATATGACTGGAGGATATGACTTGAAACCATATACAAGTAAGGCTAAAAAAGCAATAGATTTGGCTGCACGTATATCAAAGAAAATGAATTACAGCTATGTTGGAACAGAGCACATACTGGCCGGCCTTATAAAAGAGGGCACCGGTGTGGCAGCTGAGGTTCTAACAGCCTGCAATGTGGAATATGATAAGCTTATTTCGATGATTGAAGACCTGATTTCACCGGGGGATAACATCGAAGTGATGGACAGGGATGGCTATTCACCAAGGACACAGAGAGTATTGGAGCGCGCATCGGAGGAAGCCGATAGATTTGAGTGCAATGAGATAGGTACAGAACACTTGCTGATGGCTATAGTACTGCAGGGAGACTGTGCAGCTGCAAGACTTTTAAACACCATGGGTGTTAACAGTCAGAAGATGTTTATAGATATTCTTGGTGCGATGGGTGAGGATCCGTCTGCATACAGGGATCTGATGAAAAGCTACAGTACATCATACAATTCTGCGACTCCTGTGTTAGATCAGTATTCCAGAGATTTGACAGATATGGCAGAGGCAGGGCTTCTTGACCCTGTTATAGGCAGAAAAAAGGAGATGGAGCGCGTTATCCAGATACTTTGCCGCCGTGGCAAAAACAATCCATGTCTGATTGGAGAGCCGGGAGTGGGCAAGACCGCTATAGTAGAAGGACTTGCGCAGGATATAGTCAGTGGCAATGTTCCGGATATTCTTTTGGGAAAGAGACTGGTTTCTCTTGATATGTCCGGGCTTGTAGCCAAATCAAAGTATCGTGGTGAGTTTGAGGAGCGTATCAAGAAGGTGATAAGCGAGGTTTCAAATGCCAAAAATGTACTGCTTTTCATTGATGAGCTTCACACTATAATAGGTGCAGGAGGAGCAGAAGGCTCGTTAGATGCATCTAACATATTAAAGCCTGCGCTTGCCAGAGGCGAGGTACAGGTAATCGGCGCCACTACCATAGAAGAGTACCGCAAATACGTGGAAAAGGATGCTGCGCTTGAGCGCCGTTTCCAGCCGGTGATGGTTGAGGAGCCGGGTGTGGATGAGACAATGGAGATACTCACAGGATTAAAGGGACTCTATGAAAAGCATCATGGTGTCATCATAACAGATGAGGGTGTGAAAGCAGCAGTAAACCTTTCTGCACGATATATAAATGACAGATTTTTACCTGATAAGGCGATAGACCTTATGGATGAAGCGGCAGCCAGGATAAGGCTTAAGAATCTGACATCATCTGACGAGCTGCTTGCACTGAAAAAAGAGATAACAGATAAGCAGAACCAGTTGGAAAATGCTTTGTCGAAAGGAGATCTCGCAGCTGCCGGCGCGCTTATGTCGGAAAAGGAAGTGCTTGAAAATAAACAGCAGAAGCTTATCAGAAAGAACCGTCGCACAGGAGCCAAAAATCAGCCTGTAGTCGGCGAAAATGAGATAGCGGATGTAGTATCGGGATGGACCAAAATACCTGTAAATAAGCTTACAGAGTCAGAGGCAGGACGACTTGCAAAGCTTGAACAGATACTTCACAAGCGTGTAATAGGACAGGAGGAGGCTGTTTCTGCTGTCGCAAAGGCAGTCAGACGAGGCCGTGTTGGTTTAAAGGATCCTAAGAAGCCGATTGGCTCATTCCTGTTTTTGGGACCGACAGGAGTAGGTAAGACGGAGGTGTCAAAGGCGCTTGCTGAGGCTGTCTTTGGCAAAGAAGATGCCATGATACGTGTTGACATGTCAGAGTACATGGAAAAGCATAGTGTTTCAAAGATGATTGGTTCACCACCGGGATATGTGGGCCATGAGGAGGGCGGACAGCTCTCAGAGAAGGTCAGACGCAATCCTTTTTCTGTTATACTGTTTGATGAGATAGAAAAAGCACATCCTGATGTGTTCAATATACTTTTACAGGTGCTTGATGATGGTAGAATCACTGATTCACAGGGGCGCACGGTTGATTTCAAGAATACAATAATCATCATGACATCAAATGCAGGAGCTTCTTCTATTATAGAGCCAAAGCGCTTGGCTTTGGTGCAGGTGATGACGAAAAGCAGGATCACGAGCGTATGAAGAACAGTGTCATGGAGGAGGTCCGCCGTATATTTAAACCTGAGTTTTTGAACCGAATCGACGAGACTATTGTATTTAGAGCTCTCAACAAGGATGACATGAAGCATATAGTGACACTTCTTGTAAAGGAGCTTAAGAAACGCTGTAAAGAACAGCTTGATATAGAGCTCACAGTGCGCGACAGTGCAAAATCCTTTATCGTGGACAAAGCCTATGACAGAAAATATGGCGCAAGACTCTTAAACGAAAACTTCAGGAGGAGATTGAAGACCGTATGTCAGAGGATATTATTACCGGCAAAATTAAGCGCGGCAATAAGGTAATAATTTCTACGAAAAACAAACAAATTTCATTGACTGTTGAGTAGAATTGGATTTATAATTAATATATCAATATAGCTACGGGAGGATAAAAATGGCTGTAATAAGTGAATTAATCCGTACTGAGGAAAACGGAAAGCTCAGCTTCGGAGATTATACATTGGCTGCAAAGGCAAAACTTGACAATTTTGAGAAGGATGGAGATATCTACAAGGTAAAGACCTTTAAGGAGATTACAAAGCTCGAAAGAAACGGACTCTTTGTATACGAGTCTGTTCCGGGAACAGCGGTTATGGATTTCGAGGAGACTGCTGATACAGTGACATTTACTGTGGAGGGACCTGAGGATGCTCAGATTACTCTTGGCCTTGAAGAGGAGACAGAGTACGAAATTGATATAGCTGGAGCTGTTGCAGGTACTATGAAGACAAATCTCGGCGGCAAGCTCAGCTTAAGCGTAGAGCTTGAGGGTGTTGATTCAGTCGATATCAAAGTATCAAGAAAATAGAGCATATTTTTAGCCCGGTGAAAGCCGGGCTTTTTGTATTTTATAAAGGAGAACAATATGGCAAAAGGAAAGACCTCTGTATTTTTCTGCCAGGAATGTGGTTATGAATCGGCAAAATGGATGGGACAGTGCCCGGCCTGTAAGGAATGGAATACATTTGTAGAGGAAACCGTAGATAAAAAGTCGATAAGTTCGTCGGGAAAAGTAAAAAAAGAATCAAAGGCGGCACAGGTTCTGCCTCTTTCGGCAGTAAAAAGCGAGAAAGAGGAGCGTATAGTGACGGGTATAGCCGAGTTTGACAGAGTACTTGGTGGAGGAATTGTGAGGGGGTCACTTGTGCTTGTGGGAGGAGATCCGGGTATAGGAAAATCCACGCTTCTACTTCAGGTATGCAGGGAACTTTCACAAAAAAAGGTGCCATTACTTTATGTGTCAGGTGAGGAATCCCTGCATCAGATAAAGATGCGTGCCGACAGACTTGGTGATTTTACGGATTCACTGGAGCTTTTATGTGAGACAAGTCTTGATATAGCAAAGGACGTGATTCAACGAAAAAAACCGGAGGTTGTTGTAATAGATTCCATCCAGACTATGTACAATGAGGAGATAGCGTCGGCACCGGGCAGTGTATCACAGGTCAGGGAGACAACCGGAGTGCTTATGCAGCTTGCAAAGACTCTGGGTATTTCTGTTTTTATAGTAGGACATGTGACAAAGGATGGTGCGGTTGCGGGGCCGAGGACGTTAGAGCATATGGTTGATACTGTGCTTTATTTTGAGGGTGACAGGTATGAGTCGTACAGGATACTTAGAGGCGTTAAGAACAGATTTGGTTCGACCAATGAGATAGGCGTATTTGAAATGAAGGCGGAGGGACTTGTTGAGGTGGAAAATCCGTCGGAGTATATGCTTAGCGGTAAGCCCGAGGGAGCATCAGGATCAATTGTCACATGTTCCATAGAGGGAAGCCGCCCGATACTTCTCGAGATACAGGCTCTTGTATGTCACAGTTTTTTTAATAATCCAAGGCGTACAGCAAATGGTACAGATTATAATAAAGTTAATCTACTCATGGCGGTCCTTGAAAAAAGAGCCAACCTGTCACTGTCAGACTGTGACGCTTATGTGAATATAGCAGGCGGTATAAGGATGAACGAACCGGCGATAGACCTTGGGATAGTGCTTGCAATCGCATCAAGCAAAAAGGATATTATAGTGCGTGAGGATACCATATGCTTTGGAGAGGTGGGCTTAAGCGGAGAGGTACGCGGAGTTACCATGTCCGAGCAGCGTGTGGCTGAGGCAAAGAAGCTTGGATTTAAAAAGTGTATTGTTCCAAAGTGTGTCTTGCAGGAGTGTCGCATATTAATGGAATTGAGATTGTCGGTGTGGCAAATATCAAGGAAGCGATAGAGGCTGTCAGATAGTAATTGTGAGAATTGTATATAATAAACAGACAATTTAGAAAATTTGTGTTTTTTGAGGTAGTTTTACTACTTTAATTAATTGCAGAAAATCCGTTGACATATGTGTGCCGGGATGATATTATATCAAAGCTGACTCGCGGGACACATTGAGTTGTAGAGCTTGTGAGTTACATTTTACAGACATGACTTTATAGATACTGCTTTGAAAATAAGTTGAAAAAGTTATGAAAAAAGTTCTTGACAAATGAAAAACATTTTGATAGAATAAACAAGCTGTCGCAAGACAGAGAACTTAAAACAGAGTTCAAAAAAATAAAAAGTGCTTGACAAACGAACAGCGATTTGATAAAATAATCAAGCTGTCGCAAGAGAGCGAAACAAAGAACATTGATAACTGAACAGTGAGAAACCTTGAAAGATT
>ENA-OQCE01000522-OQCE01000522.1-human-gut-metagenome-genome-assembly--contig:-NODE-522-length-18539-cov-12.621660_pt1 | contig 18539 bp, 30 predicted proteins | sample MGYA00242495_ERZ504572 | MGnify/ENA primary metagenome ERZ504572 (study PRJEB26092, sample SAMD00036228) | human gut metagenome | host: Homo sapiens | study: EMG produced TPA metagenomics assembly of...
TATTATATATAATAATGTATATAGTAGTATGTATATAATATAGTAATATTAGACAATTCTTTTCTTTTTGGCTGTATTCCCTTCCCATTCGTTTACGAACCGCGCTTTACCTGTTACGTTCTCTGGTCTTCGCTCTACGCTCTGCCTTCTACGTTCTTCGCTGTACCTACAGCTTTGTGATTTTCAGCGTATCACTCTGTACGAACGCCGGAACCTTAAAGCCCTTAACTTCCTTAGTCGAAAGGCTTAACACGGGTATCCTTACTTCTTTGTCTGGTTCTCCCACAATGCTACGAAGGTCGGTAGCCGTAAACAGACCGGTAAAGTTTCGGGTCGCGGTCATTTCCACATTACCGATACTTAAGATCAGCTGCTTACGATCTGCGGTAACACCTTTAATTACAGCTTCTACCTCGCGTGTGTTATCTCCCATACTGCAACAGTTCCTTTCTGGCCTGTCTACGTGCTTCCTTTTCCTGTCGGCGTCTTTCCTTTCGGTTTGCATAGCTTCCGGGAAGCAGATACCGTACTTCTGTACGCCGTGGTCTTCTCTTATATTTTCCAATGCCTGTAACACTTCGTCGGCGTCCGGGTGGGGATTACCTACATAGTCCGGCAGCTTTCTTATAAAATCAATCGGACTACTACCCAGACTGTTTACATAGCTTACGATCGCCATAGCCTTATCTGTCGGGCAGTTACATACTACCTGGACTTCGTGTATCAGATAATCATAATATGGGTTACCTGTTACGCTCTGGTTTAACGGGTTTTCTTTTGCTTTCATATTACCGGTTCCTTTCCGATCGGTTACCCGTGTGTCGCTTTTCCCTTATGCGGGTTATGGGCGCCTTTATGAAAACGTCCATGATAAGCGGCAGTCTGTTATGTCGGATAACTCCATCTTTGATACTAAAGTTTTTCATGCTCCACTGTTGCAGTTCTCCACAAAAGTTATAGTCTACTACAACGTCTTGCCCGATAAGGCTATAAATTCTTCTTTACTCATGCCTTCCACCTCTTACGGAACCATAACGGTACCTGTCGGCGTAGTATACTTAAAGCAGCTACGGTAAAAGTCGTCGTACTTCTCCATTTCGTCTTTCGCGTTTCTGTGCTTTATGGCGAAGTATTTACGGAAGGCAAGTACCGCCTTCTTATAGTCGCCGTTCTCTGAAACGTAGGCACCGTGGTAGATTTTATCGGTATCTGCCTTTAAGAACTTCGATACATTTAGGTACGGTAAGCAGTATCCGGCTGGCGTCTTATAGGACTTCGGCTTGTCTTCTACCTCTACTTCGTCCCTTACTACTTCCTTCGTTGCTTTTGAAAAATAAAATACATACAGCTTCATTTGTCGTCGTTCCTTTCTACGTGGTCTTCCAGCTGTGGGGTTGCGTCGTCGTTTTTAGTGAACGCTTTAACACCGATTTTCTTAAGACGTTCTTTTATCTGGCTTGCGTATTCCGGGGAATTGTCAGCGTTTGCAGCTTCTTCGCTTACCGTGGTAAGTACCGATAGAAAGCGGTTAAGGCGTACCTTGCCGGTCCACCCCAGGCGTCTTAAGGCTTCCAGGGTAAACGCTATATAGTTGTCCAGGTCTTCGGTCTGCCGTTCTTTTATAGCGTCGTCGGCGTACTTATCCGCCAGTTTCTTTAGTTCCTCTTTTACGTCGTCGCTTATCGTGATCGGCTTCTTTTCCGGTGCTTTCGGTGGAAAATAATATTTACGTTTCCCCATTAGACCCTCTCTTTCTGGCTTCCTTCTTTTCCTGGTGTCGCCATCTGAAATAATTGATAATGATAACGCCGACCAGGATAAGACCCAAAATTACACCAATTCCGAATAACGCAATAATTCCCATAAGCACAATACTGAAAAGTTCAAATAATGTCATACAGCCACCTTCTTTTTAATCTTGCGGACGGTGCCAGAATACTTATGAATGATCTGCATAAACTCCGGGGTATCTTTCTGTACTAACCAGTTAAAGGGGTCCAGTCGGTTCGCCCTTAAAAATTTCTTCTGGTTATACGTTGGTTTCTTCGCCATCATTGTTAAGACCTTCTTTCTCTGCGGCTACTTTACGTTCCAGGTGTTCTACTGCCATCTTAAGGAACTTAAGGCGGCAGTCGTCGCAAAGGTCTGTAAAGTGGTGGTCGTCCTTCGGGGTTCCTAAAGTTACCTCTACCACGATACCGGTACACCCGGCTATGGGTGTATCCAGTGGGATAGTGTCGTGGGCTTTCTTTACATAGTAGCCTTTACCTTCGCCGTTCGTGGTGGCGTAATCGTCCGGTAGCTGCTTCTGGCAATAGTCACAGTTATAAACTGTCGTCGTTTTTACGCTCATTGTCTTTACTTCCTTTCTGCTTTATTACGTCGCACACACTACCGATTAAGCAGATCAGTACAACGGTTATACATATAATGAGTAATGCTATCAGTCTTTCGGTAAGCATATTCCTTTACCCTCTTTCGGTTCATTCGCAAGGAAGTTATAGAACTGGCTTACGGTTCCAGAAATGACGTCTACATATCCTACAGCTTTATCTAAATCATTTCTTGCAATATGACCTTTGCAGTCTGTAAGGTTTACCAATGATACCAGGCGGTCCGCGATACCTTCAAGGTAAGGGGAAATGTCTACGCCATCTTCGTAAACACGATCACAATTACAGTTTTCCTTATTCCGCTGCGGTTTCTCCATGCTCATTCTCATAACGTTTACTTCGGCGTCGTCCGGGATACTCGCCACGATTTCCTTAATAAATTCTGGTACGTTTTCCTGTGCTAAAAATTCTGATTTTGTCATGTTCTTACTCTCCTTCTGGTTTTAATATTGATAAATCGTTATCCTGTAAAAAATAAAGCAGCTGCCACGCCAGGGCTTCTACAAACGTTTCCTTGCTGTCGTAATTTCCGGCGTTTGCTTCAAATAGTACCGCGTGGGTAATCTCATGGACGACTACATAGCTTTTAATCTCTGGCTTAAGGTCTTCCATGATCTGTATATATAAGGTGTCATACGTAACACGCCCGCCCAGGTCTTCGTCTTGTAATTCTTTAAAAATGTCTTGCTGGATAGTGTAAGGAAGCCCGTTTATCCAGATCATGGAAGGGACTGGCTTACGCCCCTTCACAAAATCCGTATCATTGTCAATAACCAGGCGGTTAAGGACGCTTCCTACGCCAGCGTGGTACTTGTCTGCTTCTTTCTGTGACATACCGGCCGATACCAGTAAAAGGTGTGCTACTTCCCACATGAAATACTGGCGCTTTCTTGCCGGTGCTGCTTCCTGTGTAACCCGGATTTCCTGTACCCCTGGGTCTGCTTCATAACTGTACGGGTCATTTGAATTACAAACGCTGTAGGGTATCCGATTTACTATAATCTTCTTCGGTAATTCAGTCATAGCCTAGTTCCCCTTTCAGCTCGTCTATAATGTCGCTGGCTTCGTCCTTAGACAGTTCTTCTAGCGGTGTATCTGTGTAATCTTCCAGGAAGCCGCACACCTGGTCTAACAGTGTGTCTATGTAGTCTAACTGGCTATCTGTCGCCATAAGTCCAAGTTCTTCCATAAGGTCTTTATCCATGCCGCCCACCACCTTTTACCTCATTCTTTATACATTCTTCGTCACGCTTACCGACAACGTTATGGAAATATTTACAGTACAATTCCCCTTTGAAACGATAAATACCGCCACACGTTTCGCTACAGGTATCCGGTTTTCCGCGTTTCGTAGAAAAGGTTACTACTTCCCCTTCTGGCTTCTGGTAAGTTTCCTGGCTGCCATCAGCTTTCCCCTTTCCAGCCGTTCCAGGCTTTCCCTGTCTTATTACTGTGAAGGGTGTTAAACTGGTCTTCCAGCTGTTTTACAACTTCTTCCGCCTGTGAATAGTTTCTTATAATCCCGTCTTCGGCAATCTGTAAAAGGTATTCGTCGTCGGCGTAGTTTAAGTGGTGCCGGATACGGCTACAAAGAATTTCGGAAAGCTTCTTAGTATTTAATACATCTGTCGGCGGTTCTCCATTTACCGCATAGCAGAAAATCACGGCTACACTTCCTATATCATCCTGTATGCACTTCGCGGTCATTTCATTACCCAAGTAGTTAAACTTAATCGAAAGCGGGCGACGCGTATTAACGGTATCTGAGTTTATGGGCGGTAAGTCAAATTCCGGGCGACGTTCTACGTGGTACGCTAAAATTTCCAAGCCTTTACCGATCGCGAACACGCCAGGCGCCCCGCTTAAGCCGTCTGTAGGTGTCCAGCCTTCCATAAAGCAGCCGCTTTCTACGTCCGCCTTTGTTTCAAGAAACATTTTCATAAGTTCGTCGGCGGTAGGTTCTTCCTTTTCCGGTACCATTTCTACCACATAATTACCCAGCGCTGTTACAATTATCATTCTGTACATCATGCCACCACCTTTAATAAAATCTGACCGATAATAATACCGGCTTCAATGATCGCCGCCACTTTCCAATAAGTAACGCGCTTCGTTAAGGTCGTTGTTAATTTGATAAGGTTGTCTACCTTCTCTTTTCGCTGATCTGCCACTTTTGTAGTCTGCTCCATAATGCGTGTTACGGTATTCAGATCAGCGGATTTCTTAGCAAGCTTCTGGTTCGCTTCATTAAGCGAATACTGTAACATTTCAATTTCCAGTTTGCTACCGGCCATAACTTCGCGCTTTTGCGGCTGCTTATATGGTTTTCCCATTTTATAACCCCCTCGCTTTCTCCCAGTCTTCTAGCTCATTTTATTACCCCAGCTGTAGGCTACGCTGGCTTCTGCTTCCAGCTGTACAGGAAAGTCCTTAAGTGGCGGAACTTCCATAACGCTTTCTGCCATTTTGCGTAAGTATCTACAAGCGTGGTATCGTCGTCCAGTTCTACTATAATTTCGTCGTGTATCTGGGCTACCATATCTGTATGTCCGTGTAACATGAAAGGCTTACAGCTTAACAGTTCTTTTGTTTCTGTAGCGTATCCGTCCCACGGTTCTACAGCTATACCGTTATGGCTTGCGGTATCCATACCACATTTTTCGTATACGGTATTCTGGGCGCGTTTCATAATATCGGCGGCGGAACCCTGTACCGGTGTATTCGCTGCCCGTCGTTCGTCCTCTGACCTTGTGTAACGGTTACTGCTGTTGATCGCCGGAAGCAGACGCTTATAGCCGTAAATGGTTTCCGCGTATCCCGTTTCCCTAGCTTTTACTTTGGCGTTTATTTGCATACGTGGGATACCTGGGTAAGTCTTCATAACGGCGTCTACGATCTTCTTACACTCTGGAAGGCTCTTACGAAGACCCATTTTCTTAAAGGTTTTCTGTAAGGCGTGTTCCGTACCACCGTAAACAGAACCGAAGTTTCCGGCTTTCGCTCCACTACGTTCGTGCTTCGTAACCTCTGCTTCCGGTTTACCCGTCATAGTAGCAGCTGTCTTTCTGTGTAGGTCTTCGTGATCTCTGAAAGCCTTACGCATAACTTCACACCCGGACTTCCAGGCAGTTAAACGAAGTTCAAAGCCGCTTTCGTCTTCCAGAAGGAATACTTTACCGGGTTCCGCCTTATAGAAGTTTCGTACCCCCAGTTCGTCGTTATCTGGCGCGGTACGTTCTGGCCGTTCGGACTGTTGGACGCAAGGCGGGCCGTTTCTGTCCAGGGTTCATACTTTGCGTGGATTCTTCCGGTAACAGGATTTACGTATTTTTCACGACCTTCTACGTGAGAAGATAACAAGGTAGCGTACTTCTGTATGGTTTGCATACTCTTTAAAAATTTAATACCAATGTCCTTATATGGGTGTTCTTCCCTACGCGCGATTCTGATACGCTTAACTTCTGCTGTAGTATATTCGCGCGGCCATAAAAGACGCTGATCTTGATAAGATAAGTCCGGGTCTACCATTTCCCATTCTTCCGGTAAAGGTGTTTCCAGGTACTTTTCTTCGTCTGGGTCTTCCAGCTTGTTTTCTAACATAAAGATCATATCCATAAGGGCGTTACTGTCCAGGCTAGGGTCTTTTGTTTTGTCAGACCAGGCAGCCGCCGGAAGCTTAAGCGTATCAAATACAAAAGATTTAACGTCTTTCGTTTTACCGCCAACACCTACATTAAGGTCTTTTATGCCGACGCTTGCGGCCAGGTCCTTCATAGTCTGGGCGGCTACCTCGATCGCGTTCTTTGCTTCTTCCCTTTTAACCTGGGCTATGTCGCTGTCCCATTTCATACCCCAGTATTCCATAATTCCGGTAACCCTTGTAAAAGGCATTTCGATATTTTTTAACCAGTCGGAATAGGTCGGGTACACTTCGTTATCATTACTTATCTGTTTCGCTACTTCGTCCCAGTAAAGGTAATGCTGTACGGCGTAGTCGCTATCCTCACAGCAGTAGCTTAAGGCGTCGTGTTCGTCGTTTGGTACCTGGTCGAAAAATAACGCCTGGTTACGTTCCAGGACAGAAGTAAATTCTGACATCTGTACGCCGAAGACTTCCTTCGTCATAGGCTTAAGACCTTTGCCAACGTAAGGGCGTTTCGGATTTTTGATCTTATTCGGTAGTAACAGCTGTGACAGTCTTATCCATGCTATGAATGGGTCAGCACATGGCATAAGAATATATTTACCGTATTTCGCCGTGAATTTCGTTTCAAAGTTCATATTTACGGCAATCTTTACGATTTTATGATTAGTAAAGAAATACTGTTCTAAGGTATCAAAAAGTCGTTTTCTTGCTTCGCTTCTGGATAAACCAGGCTCAAACTGATTAGCCCCCGGATTGTCAATAAAGATAGCCCTCGCTTCGTCACACGCTGCCGATAAAGACATAGCGCACACTTCCGCTTTCCACGGGTCAAGGTTGACGTCACGCGTCCAGCTGTCTAAGGCTTTTCCTGTTACTGTATTACCGTCTTCGTCTGTCGGCGGTATCCTGTGGTCTTTATCTCCACTTGTTTCGTAGTCGAAACCACCTAACCCGGTTTCCTCACAACGGTTACAGTAATCAATAACTTCCTGTATGGTAAGAAGCGGTCTGTAGTCTTTAAAACCTTGCTTACGAAGTTTCGGCCATTTGATCGCCCATTCTCCCGGACGCTTTCTTGTCTGCATACAGTCCGCCAGGGAAGAACCTACAGCTTTATTGTCTGTAGGTTTTGCTACTGCCGTAGCGACTGGCTTTTTAATCTGTGCTGCAAGATCGCCGGAAGCTGGGAACATATTACTTAAATTCAATATAGAACCCCCTTTTTTAAATGTCGTTTTCCATGTGATCGAATAACCCCATTTCAAAACACTTTGATATATAAGAGTTAAACCGCGGCGTTTTTCTGTATCCGCCACTTGTCATAGTCAGCATACGAAGGCGGACACACTGGTTAATAATAGCCTTTGCTTCTTCCTTCTCAATGCTTAACATAGCTTCTACGTCGCCAAGTCGTAAATATTTCTGTCTGGCGAAAAGGTCTATAAACTCGTTATACTTACTGGCGCCCTTTAAGGTATCCAGCTTTCTTAACTCGTTTGTAATCTTGTCGAATTTATCCCCTACTATTTCTTCTGATACTGCCAGTCGTGCATAGTAATTAAGACCACAACCAGGGGCGTTATACAGCTGTACCAGATAGTCATAAATAAAATTTACGTGTGCCGGGTAAACGGTAATTCGTTCCCCGCTTTCGTCTACGCTGTGTGTAAGTGAAGCAAGGGCCACGGCCAAACGTGCCACCTTGTTACGTTGATCGGAAGGCGATACCAGCGGAATATCTGTAGCGTTTCCGTATACCTTAGATAGCTTCGTAGCGGTTTCCAGAATGGCGTCTACAGTGTCGGGTAAAAACACAACCTGTTCCGGTGTTCTGCTCCATGCGAATAACACATTATTTTTTAAGGCGTCGTCGCTCATGGTTCGCGGAAATGACGGAAGCGACCGGTTATACTTTTCCGGGTCTACGTCGGTCGATCTCATAAATATAGCGAAGTCGAAGCGTCGTATATCCTCATTGTTAAAGACGTCCTTTAAGCTTTCGGCACCCTGGGCGTAATCGGAAAGACGTTTACCTTTCGGCGCGTTACCAGAAAGGATAGCCCTTACCCTACAAGGCGTTTCAGCTGTAACGGCTCTCTTAACTTCCAGCTTACCGTCTGATCTTGCAAGGGTCATTTCCCCGTATTCGTCTTTTTCTATACCGGTGTCTTCGTCTACCCATATAAGTTCTTTATCTGCCAACGGCCAGGCACCCCAGACGATATACCAGCTTCCACGGTTACCCTGTTCCATTTTGTAAGTAAGACCGGTACGGCTTGTACTCTCTGCATTTACACGGTTACCAAGTCCGATATATTTCATCATTTTTTCGACTAAAGCAGACTTACCGGTACCAGTATCGCCGACTATCTTAAGTTCTACCACCCCCTTATAGGGTCAGTATCCCACGGAACACGGAAACGTAAAATACTGTGGTAAACCAGCAGCAGACCTAAAAGAACTTCGTCGCGCTCTACGATATGCGTTATGTTATATGTCAGATCATTAAGTATGGTTCCCAGCTTCGATACAATATTTTCCACTGTCATACTTTCCGGTCTAAGGCTGTCCAGTTCTTCCCGAACTTCTTCGGTCAAGGAAAAGCTTTCTACGACGTCCTGTAAAGGTGTCGCGTTCGTTACCAGAATGGTACTTTCCTGGTTCTTCGGGTGTGGGTACATATAACCGCTGATCTCATAGTATTTATTCGTTTCAATCTTCATACCACCGATAGCGTAAATCTTACGAAGTACATAGCTTCCGGTATCGTCTTCTTTAACGCCGTCTTCTTCTGCCATAGGAATAACCAGAAGTTCGTCTACGTTGATCGTTTCCACAATGGAAGTATCGTACTTTCCGCAAGACGGTATCCCGCTGATCTCCCGAAGGATTCCCTTTATATTGTCGTCGCCCGTTTCTGTCATTTGAATAAGTTCACGGTTATGGGCGTTCAGTTCCTTATATGCCGTAGCTGTAGGAATGTTCAGCAGCGGACAGCCATACTTTTTACATTTTTCCTGTCCCCAGCATGAATACTCTACTTTTTTCGGGACAACGTAAGGCGTGTGCTTCTTACCGGCTACCATTACGCGGGTCGTAATCAGCTTACCTGTAAGGGAAGCGTCGGAAGTCTTCGCAAGCGGAAGGTTTATAGCTTCTTCGGCTACGTCGGTGTTACCCTTAATACAAGGACACATATCACCGGCACAAGGTACCCTGTCGTAATCGTTGTCGCCTTTCTTCTTTTCACCGTGAAGTGATCGTATAAAAGCACACCCAAACTGGTAATCCTTTTCGCTTCCGTAAACACTTTCTATAACGTTTCTGGTGTTCGCCTTACGTTGCTGGATACTGTACCGACTGTCCGCACTGGTAAACTTTACTACCCAGTCTTCCAGGATACTTGTAGCTTCTTCTTTTTTGTATCCGGCTGCCTTAAAGTAACAGCAAAGCTGCACAGTGGCGTTATTACGATCGCCGTCTTTCTTCCAGCCATTGTTAAGAATGTCTTCTACGCATACCGGCGGTTTATCTTTAACGAAAACATATTCTGTTTTATTTCGCTTATCAGATACCGTAGCGGCGGCTTCTTCGTATTCGTGTAACTTGTCCGCGTAGAATATCCCAGCTTTTGGTCTTTTACGTACCGTCTTTTCTTCTCTCTGGATAGGCTGGCCGGTACGCGCTCTTTCCTTAATTTCGTCTAATGTCAGTTCCTTAAGCTGCTGTAAGGTAAGTTCGATCTTGTAAAGCCCGGTCTTCTGGTGTCTGGAATATGGAAGACGTAACATACGCTTTACGGTATAAACCACAAGGTCTACAGCTTTTAAAGGTTCTGTATACTCTACTGGTCGTCCGTTTTCGTCTTCCTGTTCCTGTACTTCTCCTAACCTGTAACGAAGGTATCCGGCAATATGCTTATATACTCTCTGTAAGTCTTTTCTAGGCTCTACGCCTAACGCTCTTTCGTCTACCAGAATATGGAAGCCCTTAGACCCGGAAAAGTAAATATGTAAGTCCTGTTCCTGTATGTCAAGTTCCCCGGTGAAGAATTCCACCAGCTTAATAGCTTCTTCCTGGCTACTGCCGGATTTTCACTATAGTCAAGGTCGAAGTACAGGGGGGCTAAGAAGTCTTCCCCCTCTGTCTTCTTCTCATTTGCGTATTTCTGTACCGTAGCAAAACAATTAAAGCCCTTTGCTTCTTCGTGTTGCCACTTCGGTACGTCGTCCAAGTGTTTACGCTTCCACGGGCTGCTTTTTCCGTTTTCGTCGCACTGGTAACAATCCACGTACACATATTCTTTATTTTGTGTTGCCATTTCTTAAGGTCCCCTGTTTTACTTTGTGGTGTAGTCTTCTGGGTTAAATACTCCCATAGCTTCAAATTTGATAGCCAGCCATGATACGGAAGCGTCTGTACGGCTACGCTGTTCTTCTGTAGACAGTCTGGTAACCACGCTGGTAAGTCCTGTACGTGCCGGAATACCGATCTTTTTATACGCTCCACGGAATACATTCATAGCATACTTACCGTAGGCGATCGTAGCAGTAGGGGCGAAGGACATAATATAAATTTTCGGGATACCGTCTGCTTCAGAAAGGGCGTCTACAGGAACTACAGAAGCCATATAACGAAGTTCCAGGTCTTCCACGCTGTAGCGTTCTGCTGCTTCCGGGTTCTCCTGTAACCACGCTGTAAGCTGCTGTACGGCGTCTTCTTTCTCTCTGCAAGCTACGATCAGCTTGCCGTCTTCTGGACTGTTCTGTAATCCCCATAAAGACCAACGTTTTTCACCTTTTCCAATAATGACGTCAATATGATCTTTATATTTAATACTGTCGTCGTCTTTATCCACAAAATCCCCCTTCTTATCCACAGTCAGCCAGGAACCCATGTAAACAAAATCAAGGTCTAAGCCGTCGTTTGCTTTCTGGAACTCCTCAAAAGTGTTGTTAAGAAGTGTGGTAATATATGCGGCGCCGTTCGGCTTAACCTCTGCTACAGCTGTTTCCGCGGCTTTTGCAATCGCTGTACCCGCTACTTCTTCTGTTCCGGCGTTCTTTGCTGCTACGTCCATGTTCTGTGTTGTGTTCTCACTCATAATAAATACTTCCTTTCGTAATTAAAATTTAATACTATCCAGTAAACCGTCTATAACGTCCTTTTCGGCGCTTTTCGGCTTAGATGGTAACTTAATACCCAGACGCTTATATACCTTTCTTCTGCTGTAGTATTGACCTTTCAGAACGCCTACAGAAGCGTCCACATAGTCGAACCATACCGCTTTTTTATCTGGGTTCTGTGGGTCCTTTCTCATAATACGGCCTATTTCCTGTTCCAGATTAAGACCGGTGTTACTCTTTCCGTCCCCACGTTTTGGTGTTACTGTATGCCCTACGCAAAGGCTAGGTATATCCAAACCTTCGCGGGCTAACTGTGTAGCAAAAAGGATATTTACTTTTCCTTTCCTACATTGATCTAAAATCTCTTGTCGTTTCTTTTTGGTAACTTGCCACTTCTTAAATTCTTCTTCGGTATACTGTGGCGTTTTTACTTTCCACCTTCTAGCTTTTCCGTCGTACTTACATTCTGTACCGTAGTCAGCTGCCAGGGCTTCGGCCTGTCGTTTTCCACCGGCTACCTTCCAGCTATACCGGGTAAGTCCGCCATGCACTACAGCGGTCTTACAACCTCTGTAACCCTGTTCCGTAAGAAGCCTGTCTACTTTCTCTTTCAGCTTAAAGCAGTACCTTACACTTTCAGAAAGTACGATAGACTGACCGTATTTAACCGCGTCTACGATACTTTGGGCTACCAGGTTTAACCGGTCTTCATTTTCAAAAAGTCGGTATAAAATGTCCTGGTAATCCAGGTCTTCGCCCCCGGCGTCTATGTTTCCGTCGGCGCTATCTTCATTCCCGTAAGTGAAGGACGTGTAGACAAACTTTACTTCTGGTAAAACTAGCTGATCGTCTTTGTAAAGGGCGGTTCGTGGAACCTCATGTAGTACCGGTCCAATACCTAAGTACATAAGCTGTTCCATTTCGTCTTTACGCTTCGGTGTGGCTGTAAGTCCTATAATACGCTTCGCCGGAAACTGGGCGGCGGTATCTAAAAACTGGATACTGGGGAAGTGGTGTGCTTCGTCGATCACGACGACGCCTATAAATTCTTTCAGCTTTTCTACAAGTCGCTGTTTTGCCTTAAGCGTCTGTACCGTCGCTATAATAAGCTTACGGTCGCCGAAGTCCTCTATACCGTCCCCCAGGATACCGACACGGCCTACGCCTTTCAGTGTAGATAACGCCCTGTCCCTGGTCTGATACACTAAATCTCTGGTATGGGTAAGCCATAAGGTCGGGCGTCCAACTTCGTAGATATATCGCATACCCATGATAGTTTTACCGGACCCCGCCGGGGAAACCCCGATACCATTTTTACGTAACAGGCTATCTATAAGCGGGTGCTGGTAATCTCTGATCTGGAAGTTTTCGTTCCACGGTCCGAAGTCTACCGGTTCCCCTTCTACCTGTTCCTTATCCCATTTAATGGACGTCGTTGTTTCTGGAATAAGACTGTATAAACGATCTGCATAACCACGGGGAAGTATTAAGCTTCCGTCGTTGTCATAAGTAAAAAGCTGTAACTTCTGATCTATGCCCCAGGTAGGCCGACGCTGGTACTTCGCCTTTATGTATGCCGGGTTATCTATTGTAAGATCGTCTACTATTTTCAGTTTCAAGGGAAGCGGATAGCCACTTACCTTATGTTATTACTTTCGTATACGTGCAATCTCGCACCCCCTTTAAGTCGTATCCACGTTCGCCGTTTATTTCTATCCGTGGAAGGTTAATAGCTTCTATTTTCCCTTGCTGTAGTTCTTCCAGCGTTATATAACGCCGTCCTTTCTGGTTCATATACGCCATAGCGTGAACCAATCGGAAAGCATAGGCAACGTCTACAGCTTCGTTAAGGAAAGATACCAGGACAAGCCCTATATTTCTGTCTAATGCCTTTTCAAAATTTATCAGACCTTTAAGCTGGTCAGTGCGTAGCATTGATAACTTAAACTGGTCGCCGTCCGTTCTCTTTTCCTCACAAAGTAAATTTACGTGTTCCAGAAGTACCAGTTCGTCCGCTGGCCGTGTACCCAAGTTTCCGCCGTCTGTAATGCGTAACCGCCATAAGTTCGGTATCTGCCGCCAGCTTCTTCTACATTCTTCCTGGAAGTCTTCGCCACGCTGCCTACGTTCCGCCTGTTTCTCATTACGCAAGGTAGGTAAGTGCGGCGGCTTGTAACTGTGCCTTCGCTCTGATACAGCTTAAGGCTTCTTTCTTTGCGTCCAGGTCTTCCCTGGTCTTGAACTGGGAAACCTCGATAGCCTTAATATCTGCTTCCACGCTTGCCAGTTCCTTACGTTCTGTGGCGCTAAAGTGTCTACGGAAAGCGTCGCGCTGGGTATCGTTTGTAACGGATACCCTTACACTTGTACCGTTTGGATAGTTAATTACACCGTAAGCGTCCTTACCGGTTCCGCAAATCGTGTTAATTGCTTCTGCTTCTGTAATCTGTATAGAAGTTTCCAGCTGTCGGGCGTGTCTGACTAATGCCGCTTTATTCTGGTAGGTTTCTTCGTTCTTACGTCCGGCTTCCAGAATATCTGTAACAGCAGCGTCCAGCTGTGAGATAGTGTTAATCAGCTGTTCGTCTGTCACTACTGGGGTGTTAATAGTCGGTACGTGCTGGTTTGCGGCTTCGGCTGCCGCCCGTACTACGGCGTCCGCGCCGTACTGTTCAATAAGTTTCTGTAATTCTTCTTTCATGTTTTATACCTCTGCTTTCTCTAAAATGCCGTCGGTTATCATATCGAATAACACGGTAAACAACGGTTCCATATCGTCGTTATCAATGTGGTAGGTACCTTCCACGGAACAACTACAGCATACGTGGCGATCACGTACATACAGCTGCATACGCGGAATACTAAATTCATCACTTGTATAAGCGATCTTTTCCGGTTCTTCTTCGTCCATAGCGAACACATGGAACCATTCATACTGATAAGACATACCTACTTCTGGAAGAAAACAACGTTCCCCCTGGGCGGCCCATTCCTTACCCGTCTTAAATCCGTACTTTCTAAGGTTTTCGACGTCCACGCCGTCTTTTAATTTAAGTATCTGCATTGTCCTACCCCTTTCTTAATTGCATAATGTTTTTGTAAAGCTGCCTAAAATACCGTTTCTCTGCTCCTGTTCCTTTTCCTGTGCTTTTGCCTGTTCTACAGCTGTTTTAACTACGGCAGATATAACGACATTTTGTACAATAGGTACCGCGCTGGCGACTTCCATAACGGTACACGCCTTTAAGTCGTAAACCTGTTTTTCCAGTTCCGGGAAGCCGCCGTAAGCTTTCAATGTATCCGCCATATTTGCGATCATAATATCTTTACAAAGTTCATTGAAAGCGTTTATCTTTTTACCGGCCACGCTTCGCCCCCTTTCGGATATGTGGGCGTACCACCAGGAACGACCCACCCATACAAGAACTGTCAAATGGTTTACTGATCGTATAGGCGCCACAGTTCGGGCAGCTGATTTTTATAGCACCAGCGGAAGAAACCACCGGGTTAAGTTCCTGTAAATCGTTATCCGTAATCGGTTCTTCGTGTCCACAGTTACCACAAGTCCAAAATTTCACCTTCATACCGCTACAAGCTCCCTTTGTCTATCAATGATCTGTAAAGCTGTCTTTACTACTTCCGGGCTGTATTTTTCTTCGGCTGCTACCTGGTCGATAATCTGGTTAATATCCATAAGAACCTTATTACCGGTGTGACCCTGGATAAGTGCGCTAAAGTTGTCCATAGCGTACTGTCGTTCCTTTTCTTCCTCAATACGACTACGATCTAAGACTTCTTCCCCGGACTTCGCACACGACACCGGTATAAATTCCGCTTCGTATTTTCCACTGATTTCGTCTATCTTAATCAGTGCTACCCGTATCTGTCGTTCCATTTCATTAACAGAAGCCGACATACGTAACAGGCTGCCAGGATTTACAAAAAGTTTGTCGTCGGCGCTTCTGTGATAAATTCCATAGCCTAAGTGATCGTGTCCAGTAAGGATAATATCGGCGGTCGTGTCCACCTTATATAAATCACTGTATCTGTCAAACGGTGGGCGGTGGTCTAATAACATACCATGCGCTATATGTACCCCGATACGGTTACCTTCCGGGTAATCTACATCCGGGCCGTAGCCATAACCGTTTATATCCATATCTTTACTGTACGGTGTAGCAGTCAGATACACTTTATAGTGCCCCTTTGCCAGATAAATAGGCTTGTCGCTGGCACTTCTGATAACTGTAAGCTGCGGTACCAGCATTTCCAGAAGCCTTAACTGGTACGGTAATAGCTGTCTACGTTATATCCGTAAATATCATGGTTACCCAGGGTACAGTAAATATTTACTGGACTTTCCTTTAACACTTCTGCAAATTCCAGAAGAACGGCTATACCAACTTCCGGCCGTCGAATATATCCCCAGGCTGTAAGATCGCGTCTACAGCATTGTCTACAGCTATCTTAAAAACTTCCTTAAGCTTCTGTTTTGCGACTTCCTTATAATCGTCTATACGGTTTCTGGGGTTCGTGCCGCGTAAGTGTAGGTCGCCCACGAATAAAAATTTAACCATCTTCTTCGTCCCCCTTTCCTTCTTTCTTACGAAGGTCGGTACATTTCAGTTCTACGATACCTGGAATAGTAAACGTAATTGTGTCTGTATCCCCTTCTTCACATTTAAAAAGCATATGGTCCATTACCACTTTTACAATGTTGTCTGTTTTTGAATCGCTTCGATCTGTCCACATTCTTAAGCCGTCTTTTTCACTTCCAGGTAAGGGCTTCGATTTTCCTAAGTAAATTTCTCCTGTAAGTGGACTGATACCAGCGCTTACGTCTTCCCACTTTACACCCATTATTCACTCCCCTTTATTAAGTGTTCATTCATCCAGTACAGCGAACGAAGAAGGACAAAGAACAAGATTTTTATTATACCTAGTTGTGTATTCTCATAACGACGACTGTACCGGGAAATACGGTAACAGTTTTTCAAGTAGTCGCTGTCTGCTTCTTCTTCGTCCCTTCGGTCGTCTTCGCAGCACTCACACCGTACCTGGTCCGGGTCGTCCGTATAGAAGATAATCCCGCAGTCTACACAACGCTTCTTCATAGTACAGACACCTCACTTTCTCCATTTTGGGAACGCTTCACAGCTAAACTTACTTCCCCGATTTCTGCAAGGTCGGCGTTATGTGTGATAAGGATAATCTGTCTTCCAAAAGTAGCACTATACTCTTTTAAGAAATATGCTACCGACGGCGCGTACTCTTTTGATACGTGCTTACCTACTTCGTCCAGGAATAACGGACCGTCTACGCCTTCCATTTCGCCGACTGCCAGACGAAGCGCAAGGGCGATAATATCAATTTTTCCGCCGCCGCGGTCATAATCCGGCTTTTCCAGCTTCGTAATAACGCTGTCGTCGTTTAAGTAGTATTCAGCGATAGGCTGGTTACCTCTTAAGGTAAGGTCGATCATAAATTTATGATTTCCACCGAAGACCACGTTAAGCGCTTCGCTTACTATATCTTCTATTCTTACCTTTACCTGTTGTCTGGCGTAGTCGCTGGTCTTCTGTAAAAGAATCTGTACCAGTCCAAACACGCCTAATTGTTCTTCCGCTTCCGTCTTTACCTTTACCGCTGCTTCTCTTTGCTTTTCCAGTAATTCGCGTTTCGCCATCTGGTTATTAACCTTGTCCCTGGCGGTACGAAGATCAGCGGCTATACGGTTAATCTGCAAAGTGTTTAAACCCTTCGCAGTACCATAGCTTATCGGCTCTGGACGGATAAAAAAATCCATAAGTCCCATAAGCTACCCCCTAAACTTCCGGTATGTTACTTTCCACATTCTTAAGGTTTTCTTCTACGGATTCCGACAAGCGGGTAATCTCTGCTTCGATCGTATCCGGGGTAACACCTAACTGCTTCATTTCCTCTACGACCTTATCACACTGCTCCTGTGCGGCTTCCAGCTGTGTTTCTGCCTTTGTCTTTGCATTTTTAGCAGCTTCCAGTCTTTCTTTTGCTTTCTCAATACGTTCTTTAATATCCATTACTTCGTACCTTCCTTTCCGTTTTTATTCTGATACATAAGTACCACTTTGCTACCGGCGTCCCCTTTAAGTGTAAAAGTCTGATATACCGGTGCGGCTACTTTGATCGGGGCGTTTTCATTCAGTACCACGATTTCGCTATCTTCTGGTATATCAAAAAGTAACGATCTTAAGTCTTTTGCTGTCATTTTGTATTACCTTCCTTTCTTGTTATCATAAGCGCTGGTTTTTGCCGTCTTTCAGCATAACCGCGGTTATTTCCACTTCTTCGTCTAAGGCAAACCCTACAGCTTCCCTAAAATCCCCCGGAAGCTGTAAACGCCCTTTTCCGTCAAGTTTTCGGACTACTTTTAATAAACCACCTTCATATAATGCCATTAGACTGTACCCCACTTTCCATACTTTGTAAGGTAGCCGTCCGGCCCCAGGTTACGAAAATCTGTAGCGTGTTCATTCGCCACGCCAACGTCTTTATAAATCCCCAGATTATGGGCTTTTCCTTTGTAGAAACAACGGACTTCGTAACGCTGTTTATCTTTTCGGTAGTGGACACCCTTAACCATGTCGGCGTATTCTGGTCCGGTAGGCTCTACCGGTATGTAACTTTCGCCGATCGGAAGGTTAATAAGGTTATCCCTGGTAAGGTTCAAGCTGTTACCGTCCTTAAAGATTGTGTTCTGTCCGCGTTCCGGCTTCGCTATAACCCTGTGTAAAAGTGGCTGCTTCTGTTCAAAACCAGAAACATTTACCACCTTACCGCCGACACGGTGGGCGGTCGCTCTTATATAAAGCTGGCCGTTTCTCTTGTGGATAAAGGAAAACCATGTACCAGGCCAGGACTTAACTAAGTCCATATCCGCAGCGTCCAGCTTCACTTCCACGGAACCATAGCCAACGTTTGGCGGCGCTTCTACAAAAAGCGTAGCTTCCTTTCCACGTATGATAAAATCATTTTTCAAACTGTCGCACCCCCTAAAACGCTGTCCAGATAACTAATAACAGACTTACCAATACCTTCCGCCAGCGTTACGGTAACAGCGTTTCCGAACTGCTTATACGCCTGTGAATTACTTACAACCTGTTTCCATCTATCCATAGGAAACGCTTGTAATCTGCCGTATTCCGTCGGCGTAAGTTTTCTTACTCTATACTTCGTATGATCGAAGATTTTAATATGATGTGTACCACCCGCCACAGCTGTAGCTGTTGGCTGATACCTTCCGGGTCGTGTACCCGTCTACTGTGATCGTGTCCGCTACTCTCTAACATTCCTATCACCTCTATTTCTGGTGGCCCTTGCGGCCGCTGTTCTCTC